>Ga0193753_10003773_pt1 | contig 11064 bp, 10 predicted proteins | sample H1c2metaG_FD_144925 | JGI IMG/M metagenome (GOLD analysis project Ga0193753, IMG submission 144925) | Soil microbial communities from a riparian zone of the East river system, Colorado, United States - H1c2 | ecosystem: Environmental > Terrestrial > Soil > Riparian zone | place: USA: East... | reverse complement strand
TACGGTTGCTCGTGAGCGCGGGTGCAGGACTCGCGGCAGTATACTGGCTGGACTTCGGTGCGAGCGGTCTCTTCGCAGCCATTGCATCTGGCTTCTGCATTTATGCGGCCCTGACCGTGCTCGCGGTAGTTCGGGTTTCGCCTCCGGCAACGCCGTCAGCCGAGTGACCTAGCGTAGGCCCTACCCATGTACAGATCCTTTGTCTCCGACTGGCGAGCATAATGGTTGCGTAAACCGTTCTCGGTCGGAAGAAGCCGACAGATTCAACATCTCTTCAATACCAGCCGAGCAGCCATTGCAGTCGCAGACTTGGAAGAAAGGTATCCGATGTTCAACCGTGAACCATCCCTACAACGACGCTCGCTGCTGGCCGGGTTTGCAGCCTTCGGTGCAAGTGCTGCAGTTGGGTGCAATCAAGTCATGGCGAAGGTCGAGCAAAACAACCTCAAGCGCCGGGGTGTTGGCTTGCGTGCGCTCGACACGGAACGCGCCTGTCCAGGGCTTACTCTTTTCGCTCCTCATTTTGTACAAAACAGGGCCGTATACCTCGTCAACCTTCAAGGTGAGGTAGTTCACACGTGGACGCTTCCTTACCCACCGGGATTGTCCGGCTATCTCACTGAGCGTGGAACGCTCTTCTACAACGGGCGCACTTCAGAGGAGAATTTTCTTAATCGCTTTCCATTTAAAGGTGGCGTGGTCCTAGAAGCAGACTGGAACGGCAAGGTGCTCTGGGAAGTGCGTCATCGCGATCATCATCATCACGGCATCTTGCTGCGTAACGGAAACGTACTTCTACATTGCATGGGGCAGGTACCCGATGAGATCGCCCGGCGTGTTAAAGGAGGCATCATTGAGAACAATATGCTGTCGGGTCAATATGCGCCCCAATCGGAGGGTGACGCCGGCAAGATGTACTCTGACTATTTGGTCGAGTTAACTCCCGCGGGAAAAACGGTATGGGAATGGCGCACTTGGGAGCATCTTGATCCAGCGGCAGATGGCATTGCTGAGGTCCAGGCACCTCGAACGATGTGGGCGCAGGGCAACAGTGTCGAGGAGTTGCCCAATGGCGATATTCTCGCCAGCTATCGGCCGACCTCCACTGTTATTCGTATTTCGCGCGATACCGGAAAGATTGTTTGGAAGCTCGGCCCACCGATGCTCGCTGGTCAGCATGCCCCAACGCTCTTGCCTAGTGGCAACGTGTTGATATTCGATAATGGAGTTCACCGTCTCGATGACTCGCTTCCCTTTTCGAGAGTGATCGAGGTCAATCCCGTGACAAAGGAAATCGTATGGCGGTATCAGGATAAGCCAGCTTGGAATTTCTTCTCCCCGCGTATGGGCAACGCTCAACGTTTGCCAAACGGCAATACCTTGGTCGATGAGGCTTCATTTGGCCGCTTCTTTGAGGTCACGACGGAAGGCGATATCGTCTGGGAGTATGTGAATCCCTTCTTTGGGAAGCCCTTTTTTGGTGGCCCGCCTACCTCGGAAAGCAATCAAGTCTTTCGGGCGTTCCGTTACAGCGCAGAAGAGATCGACCGAGCGCGTCGTTCAGGTTGATAGTGGCAATGCGTGACTATGTTGCGCTTATCCTGCCGACTTGCGCCGGACCGCTTGCGCCGGGGGCAGCTCGGCAAGAAGCGCCACAAGCGCAGGCGCCTCGTTGCCCGCCTGCCAGAGCGCGGACGTCTCGACGATGAAATCAGTCGAATCGAGAGCGAGATAGCGGACGTCGCTGCGCGCCAGCTTCGACATGCAATGGGGAACGACCGCCACTCCCAATCCGGCGGCAACGAGACCGAGGATCGTCTGCATCTGGATCGCTTCCTGGGCGAGGCGCGGCGTGAAGCCCGCACGCTGACACGCCGCAATCACTAGGTCGTACAAGCCAGGCGCGAGCGCGCGCGGAAACAGGATGAAGTCCTCGTGCTCCAGTGTCCTTAAGCGGGTTCTGCGCACGTCTTTGGCCAGGGCATGTGAGGCTGGGACGGCGGCGATCAGGGGTTCGCGGAACACCGGGCGTGCCATCAACTCCGGCGCAGGCTTGGGAAGCGCCGATAGGCCAAGGTCGAGTTCTCCGGACAGCAGCAGGGCCTGCTGCAGGTCGCCCGTGAGTTCGAGCAGCTTCAGTGAGACGCCGGGGTGCTTGCGGCGAAAGCTCCGGACGAGCGGTGGCAGAACACTATAGTCGGCCATGCTGACGAAGCCGATCGAGAGGCGACCGACCGATCCAGTCGCGGCCCGGCGCGCATGAGTGACTGCGGCCTCGGATTGGTCGATCAGTCGGCGTCCATCGTCCAGCAGGACCCGGCCCGCCTCGGTCAGTTCAACCCTGCGCTGGGTGCGGACCAGTAAGGGAGTGCCGATGTCACGCTCGAGCGCGCGGACCTGGATGCTGAGAGACGGCTGCGAGAGGTTGAGCCGGCGCGCGGCCCGCCCGAAATGCAGTTCCTCCGCCACGCCAACGAAGTAGCGAAGCCGTCGGAGGTTCAGAGGAGGCATTGTATATTCCTATCAATAATGAGTGATTAATATATTGGACGCACATTCCTGCATGGCGCAAGCCTGCCCGCCTGAAGGAGTTTGCCCATGTCCCGCTTCGACAAAAGCCGCCTGCCTAGCCGCCATGTCACTGAAGGCGCCGAGAAAGCGCCCATGCGGGCGATGCTGCTCGGCACCGGTCTCGCCCCCGAGGACCTCGATCGCCCCCTGATCGGGGTCGCCACGACATGGAGCGAGACCTCGCCTTGCAACATGCCGCTGCATGGCCAGGCCCAGCATGTGAAGACCGGTGTCCGGGAGGCGGGCGGCACACCCTTCGAGTTCACCTCCGCGAGCGTCACTGACGGGATTGCGATGGGTCATTCGGGCATGAAGGCGTCGCTGGTGTCGCGCGAGCTGGTGGCCGATTCGATCGAACTCGTGGTTCGCGGGCACTGCTACGATGCGATCGTGGGACTCGCGGGCTGCGACAAGACCCTCCCTGGCGTCACGATGGCGATGGTGCGCATGAACGTGCCCGCGGTCTTCCTGTATGGGGGTTCCCTTCTCCCTGGCCGCGTCGACGACCGCGATGTTGGTGTCGTCGAGGTGTTCGAGGGTGTGGGCTCCTTCACCAGTGGAAAGATCGACCGCGCGCAACTGCAACGGCTGGAACGCGCCGCCTGTCCGACCGTAGGCGCCTGCCCGGGTCAGTATACCGCGAGCACGATGGCCGCCGTGTCGGAAGCCATGGGGATCGCCCTGCCAGGATCGGCGTTCGTTCCCGCCGTGAGCTCCGAGCGCGCCGCCATCGCCAATGCCTGCGGTCGCACCGTCATGGACCTCGTCGCAAGGAACATCAGACCGCGCGACATCGTCACGCGCGAGGCACTTGAGAACGCCGCGACGGTGGTGGCTGCCTCAGGAGGCTCCACCAACTCCGCCCTCCACCTGCCGGCGATCGCCCATGAGGCCGGCGTGAAGTTCGATCTCGCGGACGTCGCCGAAATCTTTCGCCGCACGCCCTATCTCGCCGACATGAAGCCAGCGGGGAGATATATGACGATTGACCTCCACCGGATCGGCGGCGTGCCCGTGCTGATCAAGGCCCTTCTCGACGGTGGCTACCTGCATGGCGATTGCCTGACGGTGACCGGCCGGACCCTGGCGGAGAACCACGCCGATGTCGTGCTGCCGGGAAACCAGGACATCCTACGTCCCGCCAGTAATCCTTTCTCGTCGACGGGTGGAGTGGTCGGCCTCAGGGGCTCGCTCGCCCCCGAGGGTGCGATCTGCAAGGTGGCTCATCTCAAGCGACGCTCGCTGACAGGACCTGCGCGACTCTTCGAGTCGGAGGAAGACTGCTTGGCTGCGGTGCTGCGGAGCGACTATCGCGCTGGCGAGGTGCTGGTGATCCGCTATGAGGGGCCGCGCGGCGGACCGGGAATGCGCGAGATGCTAGCCACTACCGCGGCTATCTACGGCCAGGGGATGGGCGAGGAAGTCGCCCTTGTTACCGACGGGAGGTTCTCCGGAGGTACGCGCGGCCTGTGCGTCGGCCATGTCGGCCCAGAGGCGGCCGTCGGCGGACCAATCGCGCTTCTCCGCGACGGCGACAGGGGACGATCGACCTTCTCGTGCCGGAGGCAGAGCTCGAGGAACGCGGCCGCGCCTGGCGGCCCCGGCCGGCGCATCATCCGACCGGTGCGCTCTGGCGCTACGCGCAGACGGTCGGGAATGCCGCCGGTGGCGCCGTGGTCCATCCGGGCGGTGACGCGGAAATCCTGAGCTATGCGGACTTGTAGGGTCTGTTTGACGACGCAGAGGCAATCGCGGCGGTACAGTGGAAGCGTCGATACGCCATCATCGATGGAAGGCGTGTCTGGAGGTCCATAATTGCGGAGAACCGGTAAGTCGGAGGAGCAGATGTCCGAGCGAATTCATCATCCCACACTGCATGCACTTGTCTCCAGATACTGCGCGGCCTGGAACGAATCTGACGAGGGACGTCGGACGCAGATGCTTGAAAGCATCTGGGCGAGGGACGGCGTCTATGTGGACCCTACGGTCCAGCTGAGCGGCCTGCCCGCCCTTGTCGCTCATATCGGTGCTGTTCTCGAGCGTCATCCGGGGTCAAGGATCGTGATGACCAGCGACGTTGACGCCCATCACGGCATACTCCGCTTCGGCTCGCTGCGCGTTCGGACGGACGGCACGATGTTACCGGAGGGTATCGAACTCGCAGAGCTGTCGTCTTGGGGCGGACTGCAGCGCGTCATCAGCTTCTGTGGACCTTTGCCGCCACCAGTGCGGTCGAGCATGCGGCTCGACGCTTAGGGTGGATGGGGCCGGCACGACGAGGCCCGTTGCCGGCATTGCCGCGTTCTAAGACCCAAGAGGAATGGAAAATCCAATGTCTATCGGAGTGAAGCCATATTCCCCCAAACCATTCAGCATCGCGGTGCCGGATGCGACACTCGAGGATTTGAAGAGGCGGCTCTCGCACGTGCGCTGGCCCGATGAGGTTGAGCCGGGGTGGGCGTATGGAGTCGACCTGAAGTATCTCAGGTCCTTCGTCGACTATTGGCGCGACGAATACGATTGGCGCAGGAGCGAAGCGGCGCTGAACGAACTTGCCCAATTCACGGTGGAGATCGACTCGATCGACCTTCACTACATCCACGTCGAGGGGAAGGGCCCCGACCGGATGCCGCTGCTGCTCACGCACGGTTGGCCGAGTTCGTTCGCCGATTTTCGCAGGATCATTCCAATGCTAACGGATCCTGCGCGCTTCGGTGGGGATCCGAGTGATGCCTTTACCGTCGTCGCTCCATCGATACCCGGCCACGGTTTCTCGTTCAAACCAAACCAGCGTCGGTTCAGTATTCCCGAGATCAGCGATACTTTCGCGAAGCTGATGGTCGATGTGCTGGGCTATAGGACCTTCGGCTCCCAGGGCGGAGATTGGGGAGCATTCGTGAGTTCGCGACTTGCTTATGCGTATCCGCGGAACGTGCGCGGCATTCAGATATCTCTCCTGACGATCCCGCGCGAGCGCCCGGCAGGTGACAACCCTACCCATGAAGAGAACCTGTACTTCGAGCAGCTTGCGGACTGGCTAAAGGAGGAAACCGGTTACATCCAGATCATGGGTACCAAACCGCAAACACTGGCCTACGCGCTGTCTGATTCACCGGTGGGGCTTGCTGCCTGGATCCTCGAAAAATTTCGGTCGTGGACCGATTGTGACGGCAACGCCGACGCCTGGCTCGGCCGCGACGTGCTCGCGACCAATGTCATGTTGTATTGGGCGACCGGAGCGATTGGATCGAGCTTCTGGCCGTACTATGCGCGGCACCGCGGTCCATGGATCGTGCCGCCGGGAGAACGGATCCAGGTGCCTTGCGGTTACGCAGAGTTTCCTAAGGAATTCTTGCGTCCGCCGCGTTCGCTGGCAGAGCGCATGTATGGCAACATCACTCGCTGGACGAAGATGGAGCGAGGAGGGCATTTCCCCGCTCTGGAGCAGCCAGAGGAACTGGCGAAGGAAATTCGCGCATTTTTCCGAACTCTCCGCTGATCAAGCGCACTGGTCGGGCGGCGCGCGCCGCCAACTGCGATCGCTACATCTGCCGATCTCATATTTCTTCGAGGAAATGCCATTGAATGTCCTCGCCGGCCGACCGATGTCCGGTCGTGGTCATGAGGGCTAGGCCCGGCCGCCGAGAACCACCCTAGGCGAGACCAGGCGAGATCGCGCTCCCAGTTCGCATTCGTCGTCCGCAGGGTGGGTCGGCAAGGACCATTCAGCAGGAAGCGATCACATTTCCCATGTGACTGAGTCAGCGCAGCCCACTTATTAGAGTGCGGATAGCTTCATCGACTGCGGGCGTCCGACTCGCGCGGGCATAGAGACCGTACTGGACGATCACGGGTGGAGGGGTTGTTTGGGAACGAGACAGGACCCGCATGGACGGGGCACGGATGCACTCTGGCGTTAAAAGAGTGATGCCAAGGCCATTCTCCACCGCCGCCTGCACCATAGCCACGCTTGGGCTAGTAAAGACGATGCGATGGTCCACCCCCAATTCACCTAAGGCCTCCAACATGCGCCGTCGCCAAGTACAAGGCTCCGAGAAAACTACCAAGTCGATCGCTCTCGCGCTGTCAGGCGCATAATCGATGCCGCAGACCCATTGGAGTTCGACGCTCCAACTCGCCAGAGCATCGCTCGGCACGGCGGACGGGTTGGCGATCATGATGTCGAGGCGGCCTTGTCGCCATAACGGTTCGATGGCAACGGAGTTATCCGCGATGACGTCCAGGCTAACATCAGGATGGATACGGTGTAACCGACCCAAAGCGACAGGAAGGGAGGCGAGGGCTAACTCTTCAGGAAGCCCGATTCTAACCGTGCCCGCTAGTGGAGGCTCGCGTAGGCGAGCCGCCGCTTCGTCTCCTAGGGCGAGAATGCGCGACGCGTAGCTGAGGAAGACCTCGCCTTCGGGTGTCGGAAGGACACCGCGCCCGGTCCGGCGAAGCAGCTTCTGTCCCAGCAAATTCTCCAGCCGACGCATCTGCATGCTCATGGCTGATTGGGTCCGCCCTGTCGCATCCGCCGTACGACTAAGATTTCCGATACGGCACACCGCAACAAAGGCTCGAAGAAGGTCCACGTCTATCGCGGCTGGCATCATTTATTTTGAACCCAGAGATCAATGTTATCAGGGTTCGTTTATATCGCGTATGCCGCCATGGTGGAAAGTGTCTGGGCTGAAGTGTGGGCTCGTCCTAGGGCGAGTGGTGCCGTGCTCGCGTGAAGACTTGTCTGGATCCGGATCAGGCCATGGGAAGAATTACATGCCTTCCTAACTGAACGTGCACGTGCCGGAGGGGAGAGGGATGTGAAGATAATCGCACTGCGCACCGAAATCGTGCGCCTTCCGTTGCAGCGCCCGATTCTGTCGGCGACTCTCGAGATCCGCTCGGCGGATGCAGTTCTGGTGTTTATCGACACGGACGAGGGCGTCACCGGCGAAGGCCTATGCTTCGCCATTAACGGCAAGCGCCTCGAAATCCTGCGCGACATGGTTCGCTCGTTCGAACCGCTTCTGATCGGCCTCGATCTGACGATGGCGGCGTCGTTTTACAAACGCGCCTGGAGTGACATCCGCTTTTTCGGCCATGCTGGCATGACCGTCGCCGGCCTCGCTGGTGTGGACACCGCGCTGTGGGATCTGCGCGGCCGCGCCGCAAACCTGAACGTCTCCCGCCTGATAGGCGCCGCCGCGACCGCTGTGCCGACCTACGCGAGTGGCGGGCTCTGGCTCTCATCCTCGATTGACGAGTTGCAGGTCGAGGCGGCTGAATTCCTCGCTCGCGGCTTCCGGGCGATAAAAATGCGCGTTGGCTCCCGCCCGGTCACGTGGAACATCGAACGGGTCCGAGCCGTACGCGAGGCTATCGGCCCCGACGTCAAGCTCATGGCTGACGCGAACCAGTCGCTAAGTGTGCCCGAGGCGATCCGCCTCGGCCGCGCGCTGGAAGAATACGGCCTCACTTGGTTCGAGGAGCCGATTCCGTACTGGAACCATGCGGGCGAGGCCGAGATCGCCGCCGCCCTCGACGTACCGATCGCCAGCGGCGAAACCGAGCACACCAGCCGCGGGATGCTGACAATGTTGCAGATGAAGTCGGCCGACGTACTGATGCCAGATCTGCAGCGTATGGGCGGGCCCACTGAGTTCATCCGCACTGGCCACCTCGCCGCCGCGTTCGACGTGAAGCTGTCGTCACACTTGTTCAGCGAGATGAGCCTTCCACTGCTCGCAGCCGCGCCTAACGCATATATCCTGGAGCACATGCCCTGGTTCGAGGCGATATATGCGGAACGGATCGAGTTGGACGGCGAGGGTCGCGCTATCGTTCCCGACCGCCCCGGTTGGGGCTTCTCCTTCGAAATGGACGCCGTACGGCGCCGTGCAGATTGAAACGACCCCGGTACCTAAGCAGTGGTCGCTACTAGCCATGTACTTCGACCGCAACCGAGTAAACAGTTCTTGTGTCAGACGCTTGGTAATCTCAATCCAAACTACCGGCTGGAATTCTGTACGCCAAACATCTTCGCAAGCTTCAGCGCGATGCGGCGCAGACTTTCATGTGTGCTGCTCTAGCTACGCCAGCAAAGTTCCACCGGTGGGGAAGCCGTCCCCAGCGGCACTCGCGCTAGTTAGGCGCGACGCATGACTTGGTTTGTGACTTCATATTGCATGGTTGCTGTTTTCGCTGCCGCTTTTGTCAGAGGCTATAGCGGCTTCGGTTTCTCCCTCCTCGCCATAACCTCGATGTCACTCGTGCTTCCTCCTGCGCTCATCATACCGTCGATCTTTATGATGGAAATCGCAGCGAGCATCACTCTGTTGCCGAGCATCTGGAAGGAAGTTCATTGGCAAGCCTTGGGCGTGCTCTGGTTAGGCTGCCTCATCGGCACGCCGCTTGGAGTCCGCTTTCTTGCGGGTATGCCAGAGGCGCCGATGAAAATCGCCCTGGGGGTTGTGGTGCTCTTTGCCGTAGTCATGCTTCACAAGGGTTACGTTCGGAAATCGATGCCCACCACGGCTGAGACTGCTCTGACCGGTGGCGTGCTGGGTTTGCTTAATGGGGCTTTCGGTATCGTAACACCCGTCGTCGTTTTCTTCTTTAATTCTCCCGCCGGTGCGGCTGTCAGCCGAGCGTCGTTGATCGCGTTTTTCATAGGCAGCGACACGATAGGCCTCGCCTTTCTTGCTCAGAAGGGCTTGGTGACGCTCGATGGATTCTATCGGTTCTTAATTTTCGTTCCCGCACTCATTTTCGGTCAATGGCTTGGTTCGCGAAGCTTTAGGTCGGCCAATCCTGACGACTTCCGCCGTATCGTACTTCTGCTGCTCGCTGGGCTTGCAGTCGCGACCGCCATTCAGGGTGCAGGTAGGTTTGTGAATGGCACCTGAGGCATCTGGTCCGGGAATGGGCCGATTCCTTAATACGAAAGGAATCAGATCATGACAATCTACGTGATCCTCGATGACAACATTCATGATGCGAAAAAAAATGAGCCATACAAGGACGCAGTCCCAGCGCTCGTAGCCCGTCACGGCGGTGAATACTTGGCACACGATGGAAAGTTCGAGGTACTCGTTGGTGACTGGAAAACTCACAGCATCGTAATGTTTCGTTGGCCGAGTCGCGTGGCTTGGCAAGCGTTTCTGAACGATCCCGACTATCAGCCTTGGAAGGCGCTTCGCCTATCGGTTGCCACAACAGCCAACCTTATGGGCACCTCGAAGAATAGGTCTGTCAGAGACCCGCTGACGATGGATGCCGACGTATCGTGGTTTCGGCCGGTTTCGTCGTCGCCTTTCGATCTGTTGACGCTCGGGCCGGTGCGTAGCGGACGGACTGCTCCCGTCAAGCGGCGGCGGCTCGCTCCAAAAACGCCAGTCGGCGGATGTTGTAGGCAAGGTTCTGAAGCGCGATCTTGATCTTTGCACGCACGATGCCGATCGTGCGGACGAGTCTCCCACCGGGCGCATTCTCCTGCGCGCCGAACACGTGCTCGATACGGGCGCGCACCTTGCTCTTCCGGTGGTTTGCGCGCGCCGCTGCCTCTGTCAGCGGACGATTGCTTCGCCCGCGTTTGTGGATGCGGCTTCTGAAGCCCTTCGCCTTCAGCTTCCGCTCGATCTCGGCCGAACGGTAGGCGCTGTCAGCGTAGACGTCCCTCGATGTATTGCCCCTGTTCACAAGCTCGTCGAGCTTCTGACTGTCATGCTCGCTCGCATCGCTAACCGTGTAGTCGCGGATCAGCTTGTGCCGGGCATCGGCGTTCACGTGGTTCTTATAGCCGAAGAAGCTGCGCCCATGCTTCTTCGTCCAGCGCGCATCCTTGTCCTTTTGCCGGTTCTTCGACGGGCGCTTCTTCCAGTTCTCAGGGGTGGTGCCAGCCTTGACCAGTTCGTTCTCGTCGCGGCTGTTGCGCTGCCGCGGCACTGCAACGATCGTGGCATCAACCATCTGCCCGCCGCGCGCGATGTAGCCCTTGGCTTCCAGATGCCGGCCGAAACGCTCGAACAGCTTGTCGATCAAACCCGCCTTGGCCAGCTTTTCGCGGAACAGCCACAGGGTCGTGCCATCCGGAATGCCGTCCTCGATGCCAAGCCCGACAAAGCGCGTGAACGACAACCGGTCGCGCACCTGGTACTCGATCTGATCGTCCGACAGATTGTACAGCGACTGCAGCACCAGCATCCGCAACAGCACCAGCGCGTTGATCGGCTTGCGCCCGGCCTTGCTTTTCCTGGACTCCTCGGCTGGCAGCACCACCGACTCGATGTCGGCGCGAAACATCTCCCATGGCATCAGCTTGGAGATCGCCTCCAGTGGATCGCCCTTCAGCGACAGCATAGACAAACGCTTGTCCGCATCGAAAAAGCCCATCTGCGACATACTCAACTCCTGCCAACTCAACACCTCTGGCAGAAGATTCGCACACGCCAGAAGACAAGGCTATTTTTCGAGGTGCCCCTTATGCTCCTG
>Ga0193753_10003772_pt1 | contig 11065 bp, 7 predicted proteins | sample H1c2metaG_FD_144925 | JGI IMG/M metagenome (GOLD analysis project Ga0193753, IMG submission 144925) | Soil microbial communities from a riparian zone of the East river system, Colorado, United States - H1c2 | ecosystem: Environmental > Terrestrial > Soil > Riparian zone | place: USA: East River... | reverse complement strand
CGGACGTTCACGTTTGCTACCTGATTCCCCGTGGACGTAGATCGCCGCGCCTTGCCCGTTCGAAAGCCGATGCAAGCGGCGCGTGAACGCGGCGACCTGTTCATCGCGGCCCACCAAGTTCGGCGTCGACAAGTAGGAGCGGCTGACGACGAGCGCTTCCTGAATTTCGAAGCCGCCGATGCCGCTCAACCGCTCCATCACTTCGGCCGCCGATGCAGGACGAGCGCTCGGCACTGGGTGCAACAGCGCCATGATCAGAGCGTCGAGTGCGGGAGGAAGATCCGGGGCGTACTTCGATGGAGGCGGGAGTACCTCAGCCCAGAGATCCGGCAGGTCCGCGAGCACTCGTGCCGAATATGCGTGACGGCCGGTCAACGCATAGTACGCAGTGGCGCCGAGTGCATATAGATCGGTCTGACCGTCCAGGCTCTGACCGTTCAACGCTTCCGGTGCTACGAAAGGGGGCGTACCCACGAGTTGTTTGACGCGGCCGAATTGCGTCATCGATCCGAAATCGAACAGCTTGGCGCTTCCATCCGATGTACAGCGCACATTCAATGGTGTCAGATCTCGATGCACCCAATGTCGCGAGTGCATCAGCGCGAGAGCGGAGCACACGTCAGACAGTAACTTGCAGGTCTCCTGCCATGAGATCGGCGACCGCTGACGCAGGTCGCCGCCGGTCAGTAGCTCCATCGTGTAGAACGGGCCCTCCGCGTCGCTGTCATAGTCGTAGACTTCGATGATTCGGGGATGCACGAGCTGCGAGAGCGTGTGGTATTCGAGCTCGAAAAGCCGAGCGACGTACGCGTCCGAGGCCTTGGATGTGAGCAGGCGCTTGAGCGCGACTGCGCGGCCTCTCACTGGGTCGTCAGCGTGATAGACCACGGCCATTCCACCGCGCCCCAATACGGCCTGAACGCGATAGCGCCCGGCGATGAGAGTGCGGTGCTCGGCTGGCGAACGTGGTTCTGACACGAACGATCCGATGATACTCGGTGACTAGCCCTAGCTGCCTTGCAATGACCGCAGAAGCTTAGTCATCCAGCTGGTTGCGTGGGCTCGTGTGGGCTGCGTCACCCATCGTCGCTTACCGATGGCGATGCGACAGAAGTAGCTGCCAGCTGTCAGCGATGAGTCACGGTCACTGCGGACCGATGTTACACGCGACCTCGGTCGGATCCGAATCTCGATTGTTTGCTTCGTCGCACTCCTCGACTGTCTTGTCAGGATCGACTGTCGCAAAGATCTTGATCGCTCCACGGTCCGGCAAGGACTCGAGCGTGACCGTGAACGTCGTTTCGCCGTTCGCTTCGATCGCAGCCGGCACCGCCTCGTCGTGCAACGGCGTGCCACCCTGCGCTGGGTCACCCGCGTAGTACCGCACGACGATGTTCGAAGCCGCAGCCGTGCCGAGGTTTCGCACCTTCGTCTCGACCTTGACGTTCGGGCAATCGAGCGTGACCGACACGATCTCGATCGTGAGGTCGGCGCGCACCGCACCCGGATCGACCGGCGCAGTCTTCGCGTTGTTACCCTCGTTGCACTCGCGCTCCGCGCCGATCGGCTGCGCTACGCTCGTGGGATCGACGACCACGCGCACTTGCGTGGGCAGCGTGGGCTTCGAGTTGTAGCTCTTCGCAAAGTTCACTTTCAGGATCGTGCTCTTGCCGGGCTCGAGGCTCTGCGAGAGCGCGACTTCGAGCGGCATTCCGTTCATGCCGAGCAGCGCTTGCTCCATCCCGTCCCAAGTTCCGAAGAAGCGCACGACTACGCCAGGACCGACGCGGAGGTCACCCGCGTTCTCGATCTCGAATGCGATGTCGATGTTGTCGCTGAGCGAACCGCACTTCGCATCCGGTGACGAAACACCCACTCCGACGACTGTCAGATCGGGTGCGACGCCGAAGCTGCGCGGCTGTGAACGATAGGTGTTGTACAGACGCCCGCCCCACGACTTCCAGCTCTCGGGCTCGTGCGTGAGGATCGATGCGCTCTCAGTCACGTTCGTCACGTGATAGCTCTGCTCGTTCCAGATGCGGCGCGCGGACACCCAAGTGTCAGTCGGGTCGCCCCAAACGCGTAGGCCGTTCGGACCGGTTGGAATACCGCTGGGTTTGTCGTCGTCGCAGCGATCCGGTTCCGCCGTGTTCATTCCGGTGACGACTTCAGCGTTGCCGTCGTTGTCCACGTCGGCGACGACCGGATTTTCGATGCCGGTCCGGCTTCGCGACGGCTGTGAGAACAGCACTTCGCCGCTCGTGCCGTCGTACACGCGGAAGTCGCACTCGTCGTTGTAGATCGCTTCCGCAGCGCCGTCGCCGTTGAAGTCGAACACGCTCGACGACGTGGCCTTACTCGAGTCGTCGTCGCTGTCGCGCTTCCAGCCGTTGTGCAAGCACACGCAGCTCCCGATGGATTTGTTGCAGACCGCAGCCGCATCGCAGTCGGTGTCAGCTGTGCAGCTTCCCCCGGGCATACGCTTCGGATTGGGATTGTGCGCACCGGCCGCTGCATCTTTACGTGCGATCACGGCCGGCCAATCTGGGCAGCTACCGGCGGCGCCTGTCGACGTTTGAAGGTCGGCGACGATGTAGAAGTTCTGCAGCGCCGAGGCGACTTCCATGAAGCCGTCACCATCGAAGTCATCGACGTTCGGAGCACCACCGCGATCGCCACCGCCGAGGGGCCGATCCAAGATGATCTTGCCAGTCGCGCCGTCGAGAATCGTGAGATCGCCATTGTCGATCAGGACGACTTCCGGTTTGCCGTCCGGACGATTGTTGGGTCCGGGCGCCATCGTGAAGTCGGCCCCCCAAACATCCGCGATGGCGCAAAAACCTTCGCCGGTGATGCCGGTGTTGCCCACGACCGTCGTGGCGTTCCACACGGTTTCGAGCGCGACGTCGGTACAAGGAGGCGTCGCACACGCGGGAATCGTAGCGGGCAGCTTGTACAGCGTGGCGCCTGCCGCGATCTCGAGCCCGGGCGTACCTGGAATGACGTCGGCGACGCAGGCCATCGTTGCGATTTGATTGGTCCCCATCGCTGCGCCACCCACGAGAATGCGTGTCACCCGGATGCCGCCGCCGGGAGCTTCACCCAGCATGTAGACGTTGCGGCCGAGGATGATTTCGGCATAGCCGGTGAAGTCGAGGTTCGCGATCGACGGCGTATCGCCTTCTCCGTCGAGCGAGTACGCGTTCGTGAGCGTGTAGAGGAGGGCACCCGTGTGATCGAGGATGCGGAACAGATTGTTCTCGGTCGTGTAAACGATCTCAGGCAAACCGTCGTTATTCAGATCGCCGACCGCCATCGCTGCACCCGAGTCGCCATCGGGATCGCCATCCGCACACGCTGCCGGAGCCGGCATGCCTTCAGTCCAGAACTTCGCGCCGCCGCAGCGAGCAAAGAAGTCGGCGCCTTTGCGCGGGCCACCACCGTGGATCGCGCGGATCACGCCGTTGGCCCACGGGTTATTGCCTTTGTGCGTGATGAACAAGATCTCGGGGAAGTCGAGCTCGTTCACCAAGCCATCGCCGTTGTCGTCGTCGAGGTTCGCGACGATCGGTGTGTCGAGGACCTGACTGAAGTCGGGCCATGGCGCCGGCGTCTGCGCGGCGGTGCCGTCGTGCGCCGCAGGGTTGTCTCGGTTCGGACCGCCCCAGAACAACTCTACGGTCGGCGGTGTGTCCGAGAACGGAATCGCGGGCAAGCTGCAGCTGGGAGCGGCGCCGGTGCCTTCGCACAAGCCGTTGTCACACACCGTGAACGCGGGGCAATCCCAGTCGTCCTGACAGGTGCACGTCGCTTCGCTGCCCGTCGCCGAGCACATGCTGGAGAAGTAGCTCTGGGTCTGACACATGAAGCGCATCGCATCCGCGCCGCCGTTGTCACCACACTCGAAAACCTTTTGACCATCGCAATGGCGCGCACCGGCCGTGCACACGTCGGCTTTACACAGGCCGGCGTTACAGAACGAGTTGCTCGCGCAGCTGACGTCACCTTGACAGGTGTTGTCCGCGCAGACGTGCCCGCCCTGCGGATGCGCGTCGCAGCGCTCGGTCCCGCCGCACTTCAGCTGCTCGCAACTCATGTCCACGCAGTGCACGGAACCTGATTCAGCGACGCAGCCCTGGCCGGGATTGCAGCTGAGGACTTCGCACGGATCGAGCGGCATCGACGAATCGTCGCCAGCCGAGCCATCTGAGATCGACCCATCACCTCCGACGTCGGCGTCCGACTCCGGGCCTCCGTCTCGATTTTCGGTCGAGCCGTCTTTCTCCCCACCGTTGCCGCCACCCTTACCATCGTCGCCGCCACCGCTGCTGCAACCCAACAACAAGACCAGCGCGAATATCGACGTTTCGGAAAAGCTCAAAACATTCCGCACGATGTCTACTCCAGGAGAGCTGGTGGTCCGGACCGGCGGCCGCGTCATGCGACCCGCCGCTGTGAGCCGCAGGGACAAATTCGCTCGCGCGCGGCAATGCCTAATTGTCTGTCGCCGTTCGAGGATCGAAGATTCAGATTCAGCAAACAAGCGATGCGTCACTCGTTTCGCCGGCAACGCGCAGACGGCTCGCGCCTAACAACACACACGCTCAGCTCGGCCTACACCGGAAGTGTGACGTAACTTCTTACACGTCAGCTCCATCCCCAGGAATCGTGGCTCGGACAGCTCACTTATACACGACGTCGAACGCCAGTGTTTCGGGTTCGAGCCGGCGCACTGTCACGATCGGCGTTCGATCGAAGGTCATCACGATGCCTTCGAGTTGTCCGAGCATGTATTCGGCGATGCCACGGTGCCGGCGGAACACCAGTCGGATCGTGCGCGCGTCGAGGTCTTCGGTCCACACGTTCGGGCCGGGCGCGACGCGCGAATACGCATCTGGTAGATACGCGAGCGCAGTGTGAGGGTCGCCGACCAGAGTCATCAGAACCCGGCCGAAAACCGATGTTCCGAAGGTTTGAAAGTCGTCACGTGCGACACGGCGCACGGCCTCAGTGAGTGGTAGTTTCGGAAACACCTTGGCTGCGGCGGTCGCAACGATCCGCGTGTAATCAGCCTGGGGGTAATCCTTGAATGCGACGTAGTTGGCGCCGCGCGCAGGCGCGATCAGCATCGGAGCGAGCGCCGCGTAGTCGCCGCCGAGTAGCGCCGCGTAGCGTGCGCAGAACATGCCTTTCACGGTGTAGGTAGGCGGAAAGGCCGCGATGATCGCCTCGAGATCGAGCGATCCCGTCAGCGCGGCTTCCGGCCGAAGCGACACGTCATACATGGTTCGGGTGAGGCCTAGCGTCCGCTTCGAGTCGGCCTGCGGTCAACCTTTCACCTGGCTAACTCTGAGCTCGCGATCCGACGCTGAGAGATACACACACGCACCCGCTCGGCGCACACGCTCACAGCGCTAGCTAAGCATGCGTTTGTGTTGCGAGACTCGTCCACGGAGGGTTCCAATGACTTTCGCTCGCTCCGTGTTGCCGCGCATGGCGGCAGCTGTGCTGTTGTGCCTCGCCGCCTGTGGCGATGACGACACGACCGAGAAACCCGAACGCGATGCCGGCGACGTTCGAGATGCGAGCGATAGCGCAGGCAAGGGTGACCCGAGCGCGGGTGCCGGTAGTAGTGGCAAATCCGGCACGGGTGGGAGCTCCGGCAGCAGCGGCTCGGGCGACATGGACGCGAGCATGGATGCGAGCATGGATGCGAGCGAGTGCGGAAACGGAATTGCGGAAGCCCTCGAAGACTGCGACGACGGCAATCACGCGAACGGCGACGGATGTACCGCGGAATGCATTTACGAGACAGGCTGGTCCTGCAGCACCGATCAACCGACGACTTGCCAACCCGGCTGCGGCGATGGCAAGCGCGTCGGCGCCGAGACTGCCGCCGACCGCTGCGACGATCACGGGATTGCAACCGGCGACGGCTGCGACGCGCAGTGTCACGTCGAAGCGTCGTGGAGCTGCAGCGGCGAACCATCCGTGTGCTCGAAGCTGTGTGGGAACGGTGCGCTCGACAACGGCGAAGCTTGTGACGACGGGAACTCGGTTGCTGCGGACGGCTGCAGTGCCTGTGGGGTCGATTCGCGCTGGCAATGCACTGGTTCACCGTCGGTCTGCACCGCGGAACTCGATGCAAACCTGCTCCGCACCGGCTCGCAGCTAGCGGCGTTCAGCACGCTCGACCCGGCGAAAGTGCAAACACCGGTGCAGGTGACCGGACTGGTCGTCGGCGATCAGCTCGTCGCGATCGATCGCCGCCCGAACAATGGCATGTTGTACGGTTTGGGCTACAACGCGAGCGCGGGCACGGCGCAGCTGTACATGATCAGCTCCGAAACCGGTCTGAGCTTTGCGCTCGGTGCGGCGACGAAGTTCACGGGCAGCGACGGGAGCTCGCCGGTGAGCGTTTCCGGCACGCAGTTCGGGATGGACTTCAACCCGGTCGCCGATCGCGTTCGCATCGTGAACAATCAGGGACAAAACTTCCGCATCAACCCAAACACCGGTGGATTCATCGATGGGGATTCGACCCCCACGGGCATCCAACCCGACATGGCGATCAACGGTGCGACCTCGAGTCTCGACGAGTGTGCGTACACGAACAACGCGTTCGACGCCGCCGTAACGACGCTGTACACGGTCGACCACGTGACGGGTAAGCTATACATCCAGAAACCGACGAACAACGGCGCGCAAACGACCGCGCAGACGGTTCTACCCGCGACGATCTATGTCGCGGGTTTCGACATCCCTGCCGGCATCGACGCGCAGACGAGTGACACTGCGGTGAGTGGCACGGGGTTCGTCGCGCTGCGCCTGATGGGTGCAAGTCAGGATTCGTTCGCGAAGATCAACTTGGCGACTGGCGCGGTTTCGGGTGCAATCGACATCGGTACAAACAGCGTGGGCATGGCGCTTCAGAACACGCAGTCGCTACCGGTCTACGCGCTGACGACCGATGGGCTACACGTCTGGCGTTTCAAGAGTACAAATCCAAACGCAGCGACGATGATCACGGTGGGTGCGATCACGGCTGGCGAAGTGTTGGTGGACATCGAGTTTCGTCCCGCCAGCGGTGAGCTCATCGCGCTCGGCATCAACGCGACTGCAAACACGGGCAGCCTCTATCTGTTGGATCCGCTGTCCGGTACTGCGACCGTGATCGGTAGTGCGAGTCAAATCGCGCTGGTCGATGCGGGTGCTGCGCCGGTCGATCTGCCGGCGGCGAGCGAAGGCTGGGCGATCGATTTCAATCCCGCGCCCGATCGCATTCGCGTAGTTACGGCGACGGGTTTGAACTTTCGAATTAATCCGGCCACGGGTGGGGTCTCCGACGGAGATCCCGGCGTCACCGGTGTGAATCCAGATACGGCGATCTCGGGATTGGCTGCAGGTTCGACCGGCCTATCCGGCGCGGCGTACACGAACTCGTACGGCGGGGCGACCGTCACGACGTTGTATCTGCTCGATGCGAGCGCGAACAGCTTATGCGTGTCGACGAACCCGAATGGCGGAAGCGTGGCGAATTGCGTCCCGATCACCAGCGGAGCTCAGCCGCTCGACGTGACTGCGGCGAGTGAGATCGACATCCCAGCGGACGTGCGCGTCGGTACGGCCAACGCGGTTGCGACGGGCCTCGCGTACGCCGTGGTGACCGTCGCGGGCAAAGGCCACCTGTTCACGATCGATCTCGCGACTGGCATCGCAACTGATCTCGGTCAGATCGGCAGCGGTCCACAGTTTTCAGGCCTGACGGTCGGACATGCGAACGTGAAGTAGCGTCTCGCACTGAATGAGACTCCCGCTACTGCGGCCCGACTGGAAGCGTCATCGGCTTTTCGGGCGGTGGCGGTGCGTCGCCCAGCCGGAACTGCACGTGATCGATGATCGCGAGCGAATCGAGTGCGCTGTCGGCCGAATCCCAGATCGTGAAGCGCAACGTGATCACTTCACCCGGCATCACTTTGAACTCGGTGTTCAGCCAACCGGTCGACGCGCCGTACTTGTCGTCGCGATTGAACGGCGGGGAACTCGTCGCTACAGTTGCGCGTATAGCCGGCCTGTCCCGGCGCGCGCGCGACGCCCGAGCTCAGTGCGAGAACGCGTGTGCCTCCATCGATCGCGTTTCCGGGCACATCGTATGCTCCGGGATTCGTGAACGGCGCGAAGTCGTCGCAATCGCCTTCCGCGACCGTGAAGCCGTCGTCATCCGGGACGCGCGTGTCTGGCTCTTTGCAGCCACCGTCCGCGCAGGAATCTCGAATCGGAATCACGCCGCCGTCGAGCTGAGAATCCCTGAACGACGGCGCCATCGCACCAGCGGCGGCCCCACTCGCGCCAGTCATCGGCGGGGGCGCCAGCTGCCCGGCGACGCCAGTACTGGCAGGCATGATCGGCTGCTGCCGTTCGCTCGGAGTGTCTGTACTGCAGGCTCCACTGACAACTAACAGCGTTAGGATCAGGCCGATGATCCGCGACATTCGTTCGACGCTCTCAGTTAGGGATGTACTTGATGTCGATCGGACCCGTTTCCGTGATCCCCCACGCGACGCTGAATGCCTTGCCGGTCCCGAGATCGGCGACGACCACGATGTGATCGGTGCCGACTGCCGCGAGCACGAGGCCGTCCGCACTCGACGACAAGCCGTACGCGAGCGTCGATGCCGCTCCCGCATCCAGGATCTGGACTTCCTTCGCCTTGCCGGCCTCGAGCCCCATCTCGATCAAGCTCAGCTTGCCTTCCTTCGTCGATGGATAGACGACGGATTTTCGATTCGCCACCGACGTAACCGGATAGGCGATGCGTGTATCACCAGTCACGCGTTGATTGTCAGTCATCTTGGGTGATGCCGGATCCGTCATATCGACTACGTTGTAGCCACCGGTGTTGCCGGTGAGTTGAGTCGGCGCTTGAACTACGAAGGCGAACAACGTTCCGGGAAAGAAAGCGATTCCGCCAGCGTCGCCCGTCAGACCTACCGTGATTCCGTTCGTGCCCGGCATCGCGACTGAAAACGACAACGCGTTGCCGGCGATCCCCGTGGTGAGCGCTCCAACCATGCCCGTGTCGTCGATCGCGAGCTCTTCGTTCCACGAGTTGCCGGTCGAGATGCGCTCGAACGTCTTCTTCTCGAGATCGATGTACGCCATATACGTGTCACTCATCTGGCCGACGAACGCGTGCTTGCCATCTTTGGTGATCGCGACTCCCATCGGGCTCGGGCCCGTGAAGAGCTCGCCGGTGACCATCTGCGTCTCGAGATCGACGAATACGACCGTCCCATCGCCGGCTGGAATGTTGGAACCCACGAGGCCGAGCCAACCACCGGAGATCGACACCACCGCAGTCTTACCATCGGGAGTGACCGCGACAGCAAGTGGGCCCGGCGTATATTTGCCGAGATCCACGGTAGCGATCAGCGCGTCCTCTCGCTTGCCACCTTCCTTCAGTTTGTCGACATCCACGATCGATAACGTCTTGTGAAGGAAGTCTGCGCTCACCGCGCGGCGCGGCTTCCCCGAAGGCGTCGGCGCGTCGGCGCCGGCCGCTGCTGCGCCAGCATTGCTGCCTGCGGCTGCAGACGATTCACCGGCTGCGCCTGTTGCAGCGCCAGCACCGCTCGCCGCTGACGGCGGCGGACCTGAGTTCGTGCCCGCTGCGCCGCTCCGGGCCCCCGCTGCGCCTGCATTTGGTCCGGCGGTCCCAGTCGATGTTGCTCCGGCCGCCGCTGTCCCCGCGGCTGGTGTTCCGGGAGCGTTCATTCCAGCTTCACCGACCGCTTGCGTGCCTGCTGCTGTGGGCGGCGGCACCGAACCGTTGTCGCTGCCGCAGGCTGCTGCGAGAAACATTGCGAGTTGCAGAGTTGACGCACAACGTTTGTTCATCGGCGCACCGTATTCGACCTGTGGTTCTGATAGTTACGAACGCGTCACGAAGTAGTTCACAACGCTTAACCACTTCGGTTGCGTACACTGCATCAATTTTCGCGGCACACAAACTCGAAATGCACGCTGGCGCGCGAAGACCCACGCGCGCGACTTGCATGAGTCGGTGTGTTCACCCGACGCGTCATCACGCGGAAGTTTTGCTACGCTCCGCGCATGCCTCGCTCCGGACTGTGTCTATCGCTGTGCTGCTTGATCGGCTGCACGTCGGATTCCGTTCCGCGAAGTGATGCGAGTGTTCATGACGACGCATCGACCTCCATGGAATCACCCGAACCCAATCCGCTTCGCATCTTCGTCTACTCACGCACAGTGGGCTTTCGTCACGACACGATCGAGCCTGGTCAGAAAGTGATCGCCGAGATCGCGGCGCGACACAAAGCGACCGTCGCCAGCACCGACGACCCAGCGCAGCTGGTAGCGGCACTCGCCCAAGCCGATGTCGTCGTGTTCTTGATGACGACGGGCGACGTGCTCGACGACGCACAACAGACGCAACTCGAGTCGTTCATCCGGAACGGTGGAGGTTTCGTCGGCGTTCACTCTGCTGCGGACACAGAATACGACTGGCCATTCTACGAGACGCTCAACGGTGCATGGTTCGCAGATCATCCCGCAATTCAACCGGCCACGCTGGTGCGCGAGTCTGCCGACCATCCCGCAGTGAGCTTCCTGCCTGCGACGTGGCAGCGAACGGACGAGTGGTACAACTTCCGCACGAACCCACGCGCCAAGGTGCAAGTGCTACTGAGGCTCGACGAGACGAGTTACCAAGGCGGTACGATGGGCGACGATCATCCGATCGTCTGGGCGCACACGATCGACCGCGGCCGCGCGTTCTACACCGGACTCGGACACACGCAGGAGAGCTGGCAAGAGCCGCTTTTCCTGCAGCATATCGAAGCGGCGCTGCTGTGGGCTGGTGGTGTACATTCGCAGCCATGAGCGGCGGCTGTGATGATTGAGCCTTGGTTTGCCGCGCGAACACACGTTTGATTCAGCGCGATCAGATGCAGTTGCGACTGGCCAAACTCCGCTAGCCAGTTAAACTGGCTGTGCACGTTGTGTCAGTTCATATGAAGTTGATCCTCCTGACTGTAGTCGCATT
>Ga0193753_10003771_pt1 | contig 11065 bp, 9 predicted proteins | sample H1c2metaG_FD_144925 | JGI IMG/M metagenome (GOLD analysis project Ga0193753, IMG submission 144925) | Soil microbial communities from a riparian zone of the East river system, Colorado, United States - H1c2 | ecosystem: Environmental > Terrestrial > Soil > Riparian zone | place: USA: East River... | reverse complement strand
CGTAGGCAACGATGCCTTCGCTCGCGGGTAGCGTCTGCGTTTGATTCGTGATCGATGTGAGGTTCGTGAACGCGCCCGTGTCCGCCAGCGTCGGTGGCAGCGGCGTTCCGATCGTCGTGTTGGTGTTGTAAACGAGCCGATAGAGCGCGCCGTCAGGAAGACTGGCCAGGAGCACGTCGTCGTTGGAGGGATCGATTCCGAAAGCAGAGATTCCGTTGCGCTGGGCGATGTGTTGAAAAGGAATCGTGTTCGTCCCATCGTAGCGCAAGCGCCAGATGTTGCCGCTAACGTAATCGGCGAAGACGTACCAGCCGTTCAGTTGTGACAGCCGATTCCCGCGATAGACGCCGCCCGTGATGGAGTTGCCTTGGTCCGCCGCGCTGCCGTGACGGTATTCCTGAATCGGCGGAATGAGCGGGCCGACGACGGTGTTCGTCGGGCGATAGCCGGGGTGAAGTCCTTCGAGGTAAGCCCAGCCGTAGTTGCCGCCCTTGGTGATGATGCTGACTTCCTCCCCACGTGTCCTGGCCCACGTCGCCGCAATAAAGAAATCCGGTGGAGGATCGAACGAGAAGCGCCAGGGGTTCCGAAAACCAACGGTGTAAAACTCCGTGCGAACCCGATTTGGATCGATCGTCCTGCCATCGAAACTCGTAAACCCGATGTACGGGTTGTCCGCGGGAATGCGGTAGTTAATCGTGCTGCTCCCCGCGTTGGTATTCGCGGCGTGCGGATTCGGCACGAGGCTGCCAGGGCGCGGGGGCGCGTCCACATCGAGACGCATGATGGCGGAGAAAAAGTTCGAGGAAATCATTTGGCTGTGGCGATCGCCGTCGTATTGCGTCCCACCATCACCGAGTGAAGCGTAAAGGTAACCGTCGGGACCGAAGTGCAGATCGCCGCCGTTGTGATTGCCCGCGGGATCTCTCTGTTGAATCAGCACGACCTCTGTGGTGGGCAGCGCTTGGTTGGGATTGGACGCAGAAGTTTGGAAACGCGAGATGCGCTGGTGCAGGGCCGTACCGGCCGGCGAGTTCGTGTTCAGCGAGTAGAACAAAAAGAAATAGCGGTTCGTGGGATTGGCGTAGTCCGGATGGAACGCCAGTCCAATCAGGCCCGACTCGCTGCCGGCGAAAACGCGACCAACCAGGCTCATGAACGGCGTCAGAGTGGGATTGGCCAGATTTGTAATCACGTACATCTGCCCGTTCTTGCTCAGCACAAAAAGACGATTGGTTTCGCCGGGCGGAGTGGCGATGCAAACGGGCTGGCCAAATTCAAACCGGGAAAAGCGTTCACCATGTCGTAGCCGAACGATGGCGGCGTGACGGGAAAGTTCAGCGGCAATGGTGTGAGCGTGAAGCTCGCGCTCAGCGCGCTGCCGAAGACGATGTCGCTGCTGCCGGCGGTGGTTTGATGCACCTCCACAGCCAGCACGTTATCGCCCTGCACCAGATTTGTTTCCACAACCGGCCCGCTAATGGTGAACGCATCCATGCCCGTGGCTTCGTGGTTCGCCGCCAGCGTCGCGTAGGTTGCTGGCGCAGTGGCATCAACCATGAACTGTCGCGCCACTTCCACGCCGTTAAGGTAAAACACCGCGCCGTCGTCCACGATATTTGAAAATGTCAGCGCCACGCCTCGTGGGCTGTGAGCGAACGTGAAGTGCTTGCGGAAGTAATACGTGTTACGCCCCAGCGTCAGCGCCGTGTTGGTCTGCGCCGTCACGAACGAATTGTTCGCGTCCTCCCGCCCGAGCACGCTCCGGCCCATCGGCAGGCCTGCGTCGTTGAAACCGGGCGCCGTCCAGTTCACGCCGTCGTACGAGGTGATCTGGTTGTAACGCCATGAATTGGTCAGCCCGAAAAGAACAACGTCGGATTGGGCGAGGGCGGGAGCGGCCGTGACGCCGATGCAAACCAGGCTGGCGGCAACGAGAGTTCGTAACGCAGAGCGCATATTTTTTGTTTGGTTGAACAGGAACGTGGCATTCGCGCAGACCAGCCCTCCTTTTGCGGAATGGTCGTTGAGCGCCAGCACCCGAAAGAACTCTATTCCGGCCTCCAAAGCAACCTTGCGGCCGCGCCTCAACTTGACGGAACGCGCGTCTGTGCGACCGATTAAGTGCCAGAGAGAGGAGTTGGTTTTGGGCATCGACGAAGAAAATAACGGCGCGGGCGCAGTCATTCTGCTGATTGAGCACGACGACAGTGACGCCTTTCTGTTTCGCCGCGCGGTGGCGAAGATTGGATTTTCCGGGGAAGTCCGCGTGATCGGCAGTGCCACGGAAGGCCGCGCTTACATGGAGAATACTCTGGAACCAAGTTCTACTGACGGCGGCGAGCATTTCAAACGACCCATTCTGATCTTTTCTGACTTTCGGCTGGCGGGCCATACGGCGACGAAGTTCCTCTTGTGGCTACACCAGCATCCGAAGTTCTCGGACATTCCCGTTTTCATTTATTCGGGGACAGCCAGCGGCTTTTCGGTGGAGAGATTGGCGTTTCTCGGCGCGATCGGATACATCCCGAAGACGCCCGACGTGGAGGTGTTGGCGGCGGCGTTGGAACCATTCCTGCCGCAATCGGAGGTCAGACACCGCGCGGCGCTCGAAGCGATGAGCAGGAGCTGAGACGGAACCGTGCAGTCGAAGAACGGCTGCCACGAACAAGGAGCGCGGCCTTCAGACCGCCGCACGACCAGCCATCAACGGAAACCAAACCGTGGTTCACCTTGAAACAGCGCCCCGGTGAGAAATGCAGGCTATCGAACTGTTCGACGCGCGCTCCGTTGACGCGCCAGTTGCGTGGCGAGGCGGACCGCCGCGATCATGCTCGATGGGTTGGCGATGCCCTTACCGGCGATGTCATACGCCGTGCCGTGGTCCGGCGAAGTGCGAATGAACGGCAGCCCGAGTGTCCAGTTCACGCCGTGCTCGAAGCCAATCATTTTGAGCGGGACCAATCCCTGGTCGTGATACATCGCCACCACTGCGTCGTAGTCGCCGCGAAAGACGTAGTAGAAAAGCGCGTCTGCGGCGAATGGCCCATGCACGTCCGCGCCGCGTCGCTTCATGGCTTCGACTGCCGGATTGATCGTCGTGATTTCCTCGTCGCCGATTTTCCCGCCTTCGCCCGCGTGCGGATTCAGACCGCACACAGCGACACGCGCGCGTGGCAGACCAAGGTCGCGGCAAGCCTGAGCAGCGAGTTCAATGGCCAGTTCGATCTTCTCCTTCTTCAAGCGCGCCGCCACGTCGCGGATTGGCACATGAATCGTCGCCAGCGCCACGCGCAGCCAGCGTTCCCGATCGTCGCAGCCCAGGAGCATCATCGCCGTGCGCTCGGTGCCGGCGAGTTCAGAGAGCAGTTCGGTCTGGCCGACGAAGGAAGTTTCGCCCGAGCGAATGATCGCTTCCTTGTTCACGGGAGCAGTGACGAGCGCGGCGGCTTCTTCGCGCAGGCAAAGGTGCGCGCCGTGTTTGAGCCACGCCAACGCGGCGTGTGCTGCTTCGGGCGAGCCGGTTTGAAATTCGGACAACGATGGTCCGATCGGATCGAAAACCATCAAGCGTGCCGTGGCGTTGACGGAATACTCTTCAATCTCCAGCCCGATCTGAAATCGCGCGTTCAACTCGCGCACGAGCGCGGGGGGGCCGACGAGTAGGTAACGTTGTGAGTCGCGAGGCAGTTCGGCGGCAATGGCTTTCAACGCCACTTCAGGGCCGATGCCGGTCGGATCTCCAAGGGCGATGGCGAGCATCGAAGTGAGCGGCACCGGACGGGCCGCGAGAAAGATCAGTAATAGCGGACGAACGATTTCTCGCGCAGCCGCTTCACCCACTTGGTTTCCTGACGCGCGCTTTCCTCGATCCGCAACACGCGTTCGATCTGCTCGCGCACTTCCGACAGAGGCCGGACACGCGCGGCGCGGCGGTCTTCCACTTGCACGAGCCAGCACGAGTCCGGCAGGTCAATGACGCCGCTGTGCTCGCTGGCCTTGAGGGAAAAGGCCACGTCTGAAAGTTCCTTGCGATCAGAGTCGCGCTGCACCCAGCCGCGCTCGCCGCTAGCGGCTTTGTAGGGGCCGTCCGAATGGATTTTCGCCATCTCGGCAAAGGGCGCGCCTTCATTGATCTTGCGCAGAATCTCCTCCGCGAGCTGCTTCACGCCGCCCGTGTCGCCCGGCGGTTTGTTGAGCACGATCATGCGGAGTTTCACCTCTTCGCCGACCATGAAGTTGGTTTGATGCCGTTCGTAATAGTTAAGGATTTTTTGCGGCGAGATGATGATGTCCTGCGGTGTCTTTAACTGGCGCATGGCAATAATCAGAATCTCGTCCCGCTGCTGTTTGCGGAACGCTTCGTAAGTGATGCCCATTTCGCGCAGTCCCTGCATGAGGGTCACACGGTCGCGGTACCGTTGCTTGATGCGATCCTGGATGCGGTCTTCGATGATCGTTTCCGGGTAATTGTAGCCGGCGGCCTTGTACTCGGAGAGAATGAGCTGCCGCTCGACCAATTGCTCGGTGCCATCTTCACGCAACTTGCCCAGCTTTTGATCCAACGCTTCGGGTTCGCGCGAGAACGTGCGCCGCAACACGATTTCCGATGGGCCGATGAAATCGTTGACCTCCTGGCGCGTGATGATGGCTTCATTCACGATCGCCGCGATGCCGTTGATGGCCCGCAGTGGTGTAGTTTGCGCCGTCGCTTGCGCGAAAGTGTTTCGCGCGAAGAGGAGCGTAACGAGCAAAAGACAAAAGACTCTCATGAGCGAGCGGCATACTACGTGCGACCAAAGTGAGGTCAAGCGCGTCGGAATGCTCCATGAGGGCAGGCGCAGCAAATTCCAGATTCCAAAGTCCTCATCCTTGAAACCACTTTACCTTTGCAAATGGCCCACGTAGGGTTTTGGCAACACAGACGACTTATGCGTATTTCAAATCTTCTCGCGCTGTTGGCCGCGGTGACGCTGACCGCAGGCTGTGCCGGCCCGGAAAAAAAACTCGGACGCGGCATTTTGAACGTCACGGAATTCGCGCGCGGCGGTGAGATTCGCCGCTCCATGGAACAAACCTACCTGTGGGAGAACACCGATTCGGCTTACACGACCGGGTTCATCCGCGGCTTCAATCGCAGCATGGCCCGCACAGCCATTGGTGTTTACGAGATCGTGACCTTTCCTTTTCCCGGTTACGCGCCGGTGCTCACCTCCACGAACCGCATTTATCCAGACCCGAATGTCCGCAACCGCACTTTCCCGTTCGGCGGCATGGTCTTGACCGAATACCCAGCGTATCCGGACAGCTATCGCCCCGGCATCGTCGCGGATTCAACCTTTGAAACCGACACGTCGCTGGGTTTCAGCGGCGGCGACATCGCCCCGATCATTCCGGGCAGCCGCTTCCGCATCTTCGACAACTGAGTTGAACCAATTTCCCATGCGCCAGCATCGTTTCGGTGTTGGCGCATTTTTTGTGTCGTGACCCTCACGAAGCCATCGCCCTGCAAAGTCAATTTGCTGCTGAACATTCTCGGCAAACGCGCCGACGGCTTTCACGAACTCGAAACTGTGATGCAGCCGATCAACCTGTGCGACGAGCTCACCTTCGAGCCCACGAGCGGCGGTATCGAACTGAGTTGCAGCGAGCCATCGTTGCCGACTGACGCGAGTAATCTGGTGCATCGCGCGGCGTCGGCATTCTTCGAGAAGAGTGGAATCAGTGGCGGGGCAAAGATTCATCTGGAGAAAAGAATCCCCATGGCTGCAGGGCTTGGCGGCGGGAGCGGTAACGCGGCCACAACGCTGCTGGCGTTGAATGAACTTTTCGATCACGCCGTTGGAACTGAAACCCTGCACGAGATCGCCGCATCGCTCGGCTCTGATATTCCGTTCTTTCTCCAGAGCCAACCGGCGCTGGCCAGGGGCCGTGGAGAAAAGATCGAATCACTCGCACCTTTTCGCGCGCTGGACGGCTGCGCCTTTCTGCTCGTGCATCCCAGCTTCGGCATCGCGACGGCGTGGGCTTACAAGGAACTGGCGCGCTTCCCCAACGCGCTGAACGGCGTGCCCGGACGCACCGCAAAGCTGATCTCGTTGCTCAACTCCGGCGACCTGCGCAAAGCGAGCCGGGAGTTCTATAACTCGCTCGAAGCCCCGGCGCTGGAGAAATATCCGTGGCTCGCCGTCCTCCAGGATTTTCTGCGCGAGAACGGCACTGCCGCCATGATGTCCGGCAGCGGCTCAACAACCTTCGCCATCACCAACGATCTCTGCGGTGCTCAGGAACTGGAAGATCGTGTGAAAGAGAAGTTCGGCCGGTGTTGGACGGCAGTGGTGTCGGGGACGAACGTCACTTGAATCTTGCCGCCGCGCGCCAGTTTCACACAATCACGCCGTGACCCGCAGCTTTGTCCCGTTGTTGCTAGCGTTGCTCGCGCTCGCCGCTTGCGCTGACGACACGCGCATGACGTCGAACGAAGTCGCGCGCGTCATTGTGCAGGCGATTTCCCGCGCGGAAAGAATTTCTCCGCACGCCACCATTGCCGTCGTGGATCGCGAAGGGTTCGTGCTCGGCGTGTGGAGCGTGGACGGAACCATGAACGATCTCGATGTGCTCGACGCGATCACCAAGGCCGGCACCGCGTCGTTTCTCAGCAGCGATCAACACGCATTCACTTCTCGCACGGCCGGGTTCATCGTGCAGCAACACTTTCCGCCGTCCACGCGCAATCGCCCTAATGGTCCGCTCGTGGGCGTGAATTTTTCCAACCTGTCCTTCACGGATGTGAATCGATTCAAGAATCCCAACCTCGGGCGCGACCTGCTCTCGACGGCGAGCGGCACCAACGGAGCGGCGATCGATGGCCCCGCGCCGCTCACCGGACTGGCCGGTTCGCCGGGCGGTGTCCCGCTCTTTCGCGATGGCTTCCTGGTCGGAGGTGTCGGCGTGGCGGGCACGACCAATTTCTCGCGACGCAGTCCGTTTCCCGCTTTGTCTGATATTCAAACACGTCAGCGCCGCGATCCTGATGAAGACGTTGCTCTCGCTGGACAAATTGGATTCCAGCCGGCGAAGACTCTTTTCGGCTTGCACGTATTGATCGATGGCATCCGCGTGCCTTACGTGCAGAGCAAGACATCATTGGGGACGACGCAAGTGCTCGGCACAGTGGGCGTAAATGTTCCGCCGTATCCGATCGCGGAATCTCCCGTTGTCGCGTATCCGAGCAATCTGTTTGGCGGAGAATTCTGTGAGGTGCGCGCTCCCATCATCGATGACCCATTGGCAGGAAGCATTCGAGGCCAGCCGCGGCTCACGTCGAACGACGTGGCGCAAATTCTTTCGCAAGCTTCGGCGCGCGCGAAGATCACGCGTGCTGGGATTCGTCTGCCGCGCGGAAAGGCCGCGCAGACATTCATCACGGTCGTAAACAATCCCGATGCGACAAATACGGCACCAACAATCCTGGGAACGATTCGCACGCCGGGCGCGACGATCTTCAGTTGGGACGTGGCAGTTCAGAAAGCGCGCACCGCCATTTTCTTTTCCGATGACACGCGGGCGTTCTCCTCGCGCACGGTGGGTTTCTTGGCTCAGCAGTTTTATCCGCCAGGGATTGCGAAAACACCGCCCGGACCGTTTTACAGTTTGCAGGAAAGATATTCGTTGCTCCCAGCCGGCGTGACGAATCCGCTCAACGGCGTGGTGCTGACCAATGCGCTGACAGAACCGAACGCCTACGTGCCGAACGGCATCACAATCTTTCCCGGCGGCTTTCCGCTCTATCGCAACGGCGTGTTGATCGGCGCGATTGGTGTCAGCGGCGATGGCATCGATCAGGACGACATCATCGCCGCAGCAGGCACGGTGGGATTTCTTCCTCCGGCTGAGATCCGCGCGGACCAGATGCAGTATCGTGGGGCGCGATTGCCTTACGCAAAGTTCCCAAGAAATCCTGACATGTGATCAACTCACCTGGAACTCCTGAGTTCCTGAGTTCCAAATCCATCTTTTGAAGTCTGCGGATGGTAGCTGTGGCAGAACGAGCAGTTGCTCGCGACGCGTTCCTGCGGGCTGTGACACTCCACACACGACGACTTTGCGGGCATGATGATGTCCGCCGTGTCCGCGCTCCTCGTGGCATGGTGACATTTCACGCACGCTACGCTCGTGTGCTTCGAGTGATCGAAACGGGCGCGCATCATCCAGCGATCCGGCATGGTAGGTTGCGTGATCACTGGAGCCGCGGCGCTGTTGAGTTTCACTTCGTGACAGGTCGCGCAGCCGTCGAACTTCGTCCGGCCATCCGGACTCTTGCGCAGATCGGTGAAGAAAATTTCACGTTCGAGATTCGTCCCGTCCACGAACTGTTCGCGCAGACGAAGCATCTGCTTGGTCACAAATTCATCCACGTCCGTGGAAGTTTTGTTGGCGTCAGCGCGCGCCAGTTCTGCGTAGTGCGTCGGCAGGCTGCGCAAAAACGCGCGCACGTGTTCGGCGCGGCCATGGGGTAGCGTCAATGTGGGGGCCGTGTCATCAAATTGCAGGCCGTGGCAAACGCGGCAATTCTGTTCGTAGGAAATTTTTTGGAAGAAGGCTCCGCCCGGACCAGGTTGATGACAAAACGCGCAATCGATTGGGCGCCCGCTGACGAGTGGGATGTCATTCGTATCCGCCAGGTGGCGTCGATGATTGAACTTCAGCGTGTTGGTTTCGCGAAGCTTGTCCGCAATCAGACGGAACTCGGGATGATCCTTCGCAAAACTCGTGAAGGCCGCCGTGAAGCCATCGGCGGGACGCGGTGCTTTGAAAGTTTTCCAACCGACATCAGGACGATAATCGAATGCTGCGGCGGAAAGGGTTTTTCCCTTTTCCGCGGAAGTCGCCATCTCATGTGCGTCGCCGTGACAACGCACGCACTGCGAGTCGCCCAGCGCGGCCATCGGCCCGCTGCCCTGATGCTCCTGGTGACACGCCGTGCAGGAGCGATCGTGAACGACATTCGGCTGATGGAAAGAATGGCGCACATGGCAGTTCTCGCACCTTTGATCGATGCCTTCATTGCTCAGCTTCAAGGTCGCGCCGGCCAGAGACTTCCTGAGCGGCTCATGACATTGCGAGCAGTCGCTGGCGAACCGCGCATGATGCTGCGAGATCGGGCCGGGGTTGTACATCTGCGCCGAACCGCGAAAGAAAAACCACGCCATGACCGCGCTGCCAGCGAGACAAACAATCAGGATGGTGAGAAAGCGCAGCTTACGCCAGTAATGGGGCTTGCGAAAATAGTCGAGGTTGCCCTTGAAACGCTGGGCAATTTGTTTCTGCGTCCCTCGGTTGAGCGGCATAGTTCGGTGCGCGTGAGCGAGGGCTAGTTAAAAGGCGCACGACGGAATTCACAATTGGAAAACGGACGGCGCGATCTTTGCCTTTGAGATGCATGTACGTTCGTCTGGCGCCGCAGTTTTGACGCTGAAGAGCAGCGCCTTACTTGCGTCGGATCAGCCCTTTCGTTACCGTCTGCGGCTTATGTCGGAATCGTTCATCCAAAATCTATTTGCCGAACGCATCGGCGGCCGCCAGTACGGAAAGTCCACGGCTATTTATAAGTTTGAAAAGATCAAGCGCGCCAAACGCGCCGCGCTGGCGGCGAATCCCGGCGCGGAAATCATCGACATGGGTGTGGGCGAGCCGGACGAGATGGCGTTTCCCGAGGTCGTGGATAAACTTCATGAGGAAGCCCGCAAGCCAGAGAACCGTGGCTATGCGGACAATGGCGACATCGTGTTGAAGGAGTCCGCGGCACGATACTTGGAGCGAGTTTGCGGAGTCAGGGGAATCAATCCGGAAACCGAAGTGATGCACTCTATCGGCAGCAAGGCGGCGTTGTCGATTCTACCCGCGGCACTGATTAATCCGGGTGATTACGTGTTGATGACAACGCCGGGCTATCCGGTCTTCGGCACGCACGTGAAGTATTACGGCGGTTTGGTCCACAATCTTCCGCTGACCGCCGAGAGAGGGTTTTTGCCGGATCTCGACAGCATTCCTCGGGAAGTATTGGTGAAAGCGAAAGTGCTGGTGATCAATTATCCAAACAACCCGACGGGCGCCAGCGCCACGCCAGAATTTTTCGCGCGGGTCGTGGACTTTGCGAAGCAAAATAACATCGTGGTGATTCACGACGCTGCTTACGCCGCGCTGGTTTTCGAGGGCAAGCCGCTGAGCTTTCTCGCCACGCCCGGCGCCAAGGATGTCGGCGTCGAACTGCACTCGACGAGCAAGACGTTTAACATGACGGGCTGGCGCTGCGGCTTTGTGGCGGGCAACGAGTTGCTGGTGAAAGCTTACGGCGACGTGAAGGACAACACGGACTCCGGCCAGTTCCTCGCGATTCAACACGCGGCGGCGTATTGCTTCGATCATCCCGAGATGACGGAGAAGATCGCGGCCAAATACTCCCGCCGCATGGATGCGTTGGTGAAGGTTTTGAGCGAGCGAGGGTTCAAGGCCAGCAAACCCAGGGGGTCTTTTTTCCTCTACACGGCGGCGCCCAAGGCAGCCCAAGGGAAGAACGGCGCGCGTGTGGAATTCAAAACAGCGGAAGAAGTTTCGCAATGGCTTATCACGGAAAAACTCATTTCGACTGTGCCGTGGGACGAGGCCGGTGCATACCTGCGCTTCAGCGTGACATTTGTGGCGCAGAGCCTTGAGGACGAACGGCGGGTTTTGGATGCCATCAAGGACAGGCTTGGCAGCACGGCGCTGGAATTCTAATTCACGCCGTCGCGCTCGCATCGCGAAGCGGGCCGTGGAAAACGACGGCTCGCTGCGCCAAAACGGTTCTTTGGCAAATGCCTTTGTTCAGAGCGACACTGAGGCCAACAACGCCGGTGAAAAGAAAAAGTTCCGTAGAAAAGGCGCCGAAGAAGAAGAAAAAGAAAATCGTTTTGGCGCAAAAAAAGGAGAACAGGAACCGATTGATAATCGTTAATTCCTCGCGGCCGTAACGGAAGTTCAGATATAGCGCTCGGATCGAAACCGCAAGAAAGGCGAGGAATGT
>Ga0193753_10003770_pt1 | contig 11066 bp, 8 predicted proteins | sample H1c2metaG_FD_144925 | JGI IMG/M metagenome (GOLD analysis project Ga0193753, IMG submission 144925) | Soil microbial communities from a riparian zone of the East river system, Colorado, United States - H1c2 | ecosystem: Environmental > Terrestrial > Soil > Riparian zone | place: USA: East River... | reverse complement strand
AGTATTGCTCTGGATAGGGATTATGTTTGCCGTTTCTGCATTTGGTTCTGCGTTTGCAACAGGCCCTTATATTTTTTCTTTCTTCCGGTTTATTGGTGGCATCGGTATCGGTGTTTCATCGGTGGTGGCGCCTACCTATATTTCAGAAATTTCAACGCCTGCCACCAGGGGCCGGCTGGGCGCCATGTACCAGTTTAATATTGTGTTTGGTATACTGATCGCCTTTCTTTCCAATTATTTTTTGCAGGGTGTTGGCGGTGCAAACGACTGGCGCTGGATGCTGGGCGTACTGGCCATTCCTGCAATTATCTATACACTCATGGTGCTGGGTGTGCCGGAAAGTCCGCGCTGGCTCATTACAAAAAAGAATGATTTGCCGGCAGCAAAAGACGTGCTCACGCAAATTGGCGTTGCCGATGTAGATGCAGAAGTGGCTTCCATTATAGCGGCCAACAAACATGATGCGTCAAAAGGGAATACAACGGAATTCTTTTCGTCAAAACATAAAAAAGTTATCTGGCTGGCGTTTATGATTGCATTTTTCAACCAGCTTTCAGGAATAAATTTTATACTTTATTATGCACCTGAAATATTATCAAGAATTGGGTTGGGAGCAAAAGAGTCGCTTTTAAACGCGATTGCCATAGGGGGAACAAACCTCATTTTTACTTTTGTGGGATTGTATCTTATAGACAGGCTTGGACGAAAAACCTTACTGATCATCGGTTCTTTAGGATATATTATCAGCCTTTCCATGGTAGCATACGCGTTTAAAACACAGGCAAGCCCAACTTTTTTAATGCTGTTCCTGCTGCTTTTTATTGCATCGCACGCCATTGGGCAGGGTGCCGTAATCTGGGTTTTTCTTTCTGAAATATTCCCCAATAAAATAAGGGCACTCGGACAATCTTTTGGCGCAAGCGTGCATTGGATTTTTGCGGGTATCATCACGTTAATAACACCCGTTTTTCTTGATAAGAATAACGGGATTCTTAAAGATGCACCCTGGATAATTTTTGCATTCCTTGCCGGGATGATGGTGCTTCAGCTGATTTGGGTATTAACCAGTATGCCGGAAACAAAGAATGTATCACTGGAAGACCTGGAAAAAAAGCTCATTCCTTCATAAGCCTGTTTAAATTATTATGCATATGAAAGGATTTATTTGCTTTCTGTACATGACGGTTTTAATAAGCAGTTATGCACAACCGGTAGCTGGTTATAAGGAACAATACCGCCCGCAGTTTCATTATTCGCCTGCGGTTAACTGGTGCAATGATCCAAATGGCCTTGTATACAATAACGGGGTCTATCACCTGTTTCACCAGTACAATCCTTTTGGAAATGTTTGGGGACATATGAGCTGGGCGCATGCTACCAGCAAAGATTTAATTCACTGGAAACAATTGCCGGTAGCCATTCGGGAAGAAAACGGGATCATGATTTTTTCGGGCTCCTGTGTGGTAGATAAAAACAATACCACCGGCTTTGCCACAAAAAAAGGGCAGATCCCAATGGTGGCCATTTATACCGGGCATATTGAAAACACCAACCAGTCACAACACCTGGCCTTTAGCCTTGATAACGGTCTTACCTGGACGAAATACAAAAACAATCCAATACTTGATCTGCACAAAAAAGACTTTCGGGATCCTAAAGTTTTCTGGTACGCACCCAAAAATTATTGGGTGATGGCAGTGGTGCTGCCGGTAGAACATATGGTGCAATTTTATTCATCGCCCAACCTTACAGCATGGAAACACCTCAGCAATTTTGGCCCTGCTGGTGATACGGCGGAGGTTTGGGAATGCCCGGATCTTGTTGAGGTGCCAGTTGAGGGCAATCCATCAAAAAAGAAATGGGTGTTACAAACTTCCCAGCATGCTTCCATGCAATATTTTGTGGGCGAATTTGATGGGGTGAATTTTATTAATGAAAACCCTGCAGGTAAAATTTTACGGCCAGATTATGGTCCAGAGTATTATGCAGGTATTAGCTATAACCAGTTACCTGCTACACAAGCGCCAACAGCTACCGGCTGGGTTAACAACTGGAACTATGCCAATGATATTCCTACAACGCCATGGAAAGGCGCTATGTCCCTGCCCAGGAAGATGAGCCTGAAAAAAATGGGGGATGAATGGATCCTGCTGCAGCAACCGGTTGCAGCCATTAAACAATTGCGCCAACCGTTATTGATTCAGTTAAATAATAAAATAGTAGATGGTGTAACAACGCTCAGTACAGCCACTACCCAATGCGAAATAGAACTGGTCATTGAACCTGCTGCCAATAGCGTTTGCGGCCTGCGTTTGGCGGCAGGACACAACCACGCTTTTGAAATTGGGTATGATGCTGCTAAACAGGAATTATATATAGACAGGAGTAATACTGCCCAGCAGTCTTTTAATAAAAATTTTGAAAAATTAAAGCGCTACCAAACAACACTGGTATTAAAAAATAAAACGCTGAAGCTGCATGTTTTTTTTGACAATAGCATCGTGGAAGTTTTTGCCAATGATGGAGAAGCTGTTTTAACTGCGCAGTTTTTTTCAGATAAAGAAGATAAAGGCATAACAGTTTTTAGTGAAGGCGGAAAGAGTAAAATAGCAGGCCTGCAGCTGTGGCCAATAAAATCAGTTTGGTAAAAAAATTGATCAAAGCGCTTGTCCTTTAACTTTGTACCCATTACTTAACAGCAGCTGTTCACTAAAAAATAATAAATGAAGTTTAGAAATTTTAAAATGGTAAGCTACGTGGTATATGGCCGCGGTAGTTTTAACCAATTGGATGAAATACTGGAACCGCAACGTAAGACAGGAAAGCCCATGATTTTTTTGCTGGATCATTTTTTTGAAGGCAGACCACTGGCCAGTCGCATACCCCTGCGTGGCAATGATAAAATTATTTATGTAGATGTTAGTTATGAACCCAAAACAACTTATGTAGATAAATTGGCCAACCAGTTCAAAGAAGAATTTGGCAACATCAGTGGCGTAATAGGTATTGGTGGCGGCTCTGCCATGGATTTGGCAAAAGCGGTTGCGCTGATGATGAACAATCCGGGGTCTTCTGCTGATTACCAGGGATGGGATTTGGTAAAAAACCCCGGCGTGTACAAAGCTGGCATACCTACCTTAAGCGGTACCGGTGCAGAAGTATCGCGCACTACTGTACTAACGGGTCCAACAAAAAAACTGGGTATGAATTCAGACTTCACTCCTTTTGACCAGATTGTATTGGATCCTGAATTAACCGCTGACGCGCCTGCCAACCAGCGTTTTTATACCGGCATGGATTGCTATATACATTGTATTGAAAGTTTACAGGGTACTTATTTAAATGAATTCAGTAAAAGCTATGGCGAGAAGGCCCTGCAACTGTGCCAGAGAGTATTCGTAGAAAAAAATAAATGGGATGCTGCATGCGATGATATGCTGATGATGGCCTCTTATGCTGGCGGTATGAGCATTGCTTACTCACAAGTAGGCGTAGCACACGCCGTGAGTTACGGACTAAGCTATTTACTGGGCACCAAACATGGCATTGGTAATTGTATTGTGATGAACCACCTGGAAGAATACTACCCGGATGGCGTGAAGGAGTTTAAATACATGGTAGAAAAAAACAAGATAGATATACCCCAGGGCATTTGCAAAGGGTTAACGGATGATCAGTTTGAAAAAATGATAGATGTATCCATGGTAATGAAACCGCTTTGGGAAAATGCACTGGGCAAAGACTGGGAAAAAATAATGACCAGGGAGAAGTTGCGGAAATTGTATGAGAGATTATAATGATTACAACAAATTACATAAAAAGCCGGGGCAATGTTCCGGTTTTTTGTAACCGGCAATATTTTTCCATCACTTCCGTCAGCAAAAAAATCTTTTTTATCTTTAACGCATGCGGCAGAATAAATACCTTAAATATCTTGGTTTGCCTGTGCTGTTTGGTACCCAGCGTACAAAAGAGATACTGTACATAAACCCAACGGCAGCACCCGAAAGGGAAGAGCCGGAAACAGTATCCATAACTGTTTATGATTATACCTCGGATACGATAGAAGAACGCAAGCTGGAGAATGTAGAGCAATGTTATGTTTACAATAATTCAGGCAGTAATACCTGGATTAATGTAGATGGTTTACGCAAAGCGGAAACAGAAGCCATTTGTGCACATTTTGGCGTGCATGCCCTGGTTACGGAAGATATTCTAAGCATTAACCAGCGGCCCAAAATGGATGAAGTAGAAGGTTTATTATTTTGTCTTTTAAACATGCTGTATTTCAATGAAAAAAATAAAACGGTAGAAACGGAGCAGATAAGTATTGTAGTGGGAGATCATTTTGCGTTAAGCTTCCAGGAAGATGCCCACCGGGATGTGTTTGACCCGCTGCGCAATAAATTAAAAATTGCCAAAAGCCAGGTGCGCCAGCGGGGCGCCGATTACCTGTTATATGCCATGCTTGACATGATAGTAGATAATTATTATCTGGTAATGGAAAAGCTGGGCGAACAGGTAGAGCTGGTGGAAGAAGAAGTGGTAAGAAGCAGCAATACAAAATCACTGGCAAAGATTAACCAGCTGCGCAAAGAACTGATTGTATTAAAAAGAAATATAGCGCCCGTGCGTGAACTGGTAAATGGTTTTATAAGAAGCGAAAGCGATCTGCTGGAGGATCGTACCACCAAATATTTTAAAGATGTATATGACCATATTGTACAGGCTTATGATTTAACGGAGAACTACCGCGATATGATGATGAGTATGCAGGATCTCTACATCAATAATGTAAACCTGCGCATGAACGAGGTAATGAAAGTGATGGCCGTGGTAACCTGTTTAATGGCGCCGGCTACTGTTATAGGCGGCATTTTTGGAATGAACTTCGACCGGATACCTTACCTGCACAACAAATACGGATTTTTTATAGCCGTTGCACTTATGCTGATTATACCTATCTGGATGCTCCGAATGTTCAGGGGCCGCGGATGGTTTTAGTAAAAGACCTGTTAAGTTAAAGGGAGTTCATAGAAATAGTCAGTCATTTTCTTCCAGCCATTTTTTTCATATACAGATTGAGCAGAAAAATTATCGTTGCCTGTTTGCAGCAACAGCCATTTGGCACCGGTTTGCAGGCCATACTGCCTTGCAGCTTCCAGCAATTGCGCTGCTACCCCCTGTTTGCGTACCGAACCATGTACATATAAATCGTTCAGCAGCCATGTTCTTTGTAAACTAACAGAAGAGAATATAGGGTATAGCTGGGTAAAACCAACCAAAGCCTTTTCCTGTTCCGCAACAAAAACCACTGATTCTTCTTTTTCCATTCTTTGCAGCAGGAATTTTTTAGCTGCGGCTATATCAGATGGCTGGTGATAATACACGCGGTAGAGATCAAACAAAACGGTTAATGCGTCTATGTCTTCTTTTGTTGCCTGGCGTATGGTAATCATACTATGAATGTCGTTTTTTTAATAATGCAAATAAATATTCTTTCAAAATTATTTAAGCCCGTGTAATATAAGAATGCAGCGGGTAAGTTTTAACTTTAAAGACTGTATATCTTTTCCAAACCTCTTTTATGCAAATAGAAATAATAGCTATCATTGTTTTACTTATCATTATAATCATCCTGCTGGTTTACTTCAGGCCAAAGAGCAGCAATGAGGGCAGCCTGTTTACTGCAAGAATAGACAACCTGCAATCCGGCCTCAAAGAAGATTTTCTTTTAAACAGAACAGAAAGCGCCGCCATATCAAAAGAAAACAGGACAGAACTGAATGATACCTTAAAAGGCTTTAAACTGGAATTAACCCAAACCCTTGCACTGATAACACAGCAAAACCAGCAAACCCTGCAACAGGTCATTAAAACAATAGAAGAGAGCAACAGGATCAACCGCGAAACGCTTGCAAGCAATTTGAAAGATTTTATTGCAGAACAAAAAACAAAATTCGATGAGCTGAAAGGCGGTCAGAAAGATCTTGCCGGCAGAACAATTGATCAGCTTGAAAAAATAAGCAACCAGACAGAAACAAAACTGGCGGCATTGGTACAACAGGATAAAACTGACAGCCAGTTAATGCGTGAGGCACTGGAAAACGCTTTTAGGCATTTTGGGGAAACATTTGATAAAAATGTGGCGGCTTTCAATAACCTGCAAAAAGAAAAATTCGATCAACTGGATCATAAACAAACCATGATGATTGAAAGCAATGAAAAAAAACTGGAAGAGATGCGGGTAACGGTAGATGAAAAACTTCAGAAGACATTAAATGAGCGGTTGGGTCAGTCTTTCGAAATGGTAGGCAAACAATTAGAGAGTGTTCAAAAAGGACTGGGCGAAATGCAAACCCTTGCACAGGATGTAGGCGGCTTAAAGAAAGTACTGAGCAATGTAAAAATGCGTGGTGGCATAGGCGAAGTACAATTGGCCATGCTGCTTGAACAGGTGCTGGCGCCGGAACAGTATGCCGCCAATGTAAAAACAAAACAAGATTCATCAGACCTGGTAGAGTTTGCTATTAAGTTGCCGGGGCGTGATGAGGGAAACAGCGTTGTGTATTTGCCGGTGGATGCCAAATTTCCCAAAGATGTCTATGAACAATTACAGGAAGCGTATGAAACGGCAGATCCTGTATTAATAGACGCCGCTTCAAAGACAATGGAGAACGTGATTAAGAAAATGGCAAAAGATATCAGGGACAAATACATCGATCCACCCAATACTACTGATTTTGCGATTATGTTTTTGCCTTTCGAAGGTATTTATGCGGAAGTAGTTCGCAAAGCAAGCCTGCTGGATGTATTGCAACGTGAGTATAAAGTAATTGTTACCGGACCAACAACACTGGCCGCTATTCTAAACAGCCTCCAAATGGGCTTTCGCACGCTGGCACTGCAGCAACGCAGCAGCGAGGTTTGGAAAATACTGGGCGCCGTTAAAAATGAGTTTGCCAAATTTGGTGGATTGATGGAAAAAGCACAAAAAAACCTGCACACTGCCAGTAGCCAGATTGACGAATTACTGGGTAAACGCACCCGCGCCATTAACAGGAAACTACAGGATGTAGCAACGCTGCCAGTTGCCGATAGCGATAAATATTTACCGGAGAATAACTGATGAAATAATAGATAATGAAGAAGAATAAAGACAGCAGCAGGGCAACCGACGCCGAAGGGTTTCGCTTATAGTGGGAATTTCAATTTACTTTTTTATTCCTTATTGCTGATATAGATTCAGGGATAAAAAAAATTCATTGCAGAAAAATATAATTTCCTTTTTATTATTAGCTAATAGATGTAAATGGCAATTTGCCGGCGCTATAAAAATTTTACGCAGTATATTCAATAATTGAAAAAACAACCCATCAACCTTATTGCCATGCGTATTTTTTTTGCTGTGAAACTTATTGTATTGATTTTATTCCTGCACCTGCTGAATGCATTGAACAACCGAAGCAACGCACAGCAATGGATACGCATTAACCAGTTGGGCTATACCTGCAAAGGAACTAAGGTGGCTGTTTGGGCAAGTAAAGACAAGGTTATTCCTGCATCGTTTCAACTCACAGATGCAGCAACTGCTACAGTTGTTTATACGGCCGGCACCGGTAACCCATATAATGCATACGGACCATTTGCCCAAACCCTGCGTTTGCAGTTTAGCAATTTTATGAAACCAGGCAATTATTATTTACAATGCGGCACTGCAAAATCACCGGTATTTACTATTGGTAATGATGTGTACAAAGGCGCTGCAGATTTTGCGCTTACTTATTTGCGCCAGCAAAGAAGCGGATTCAACCCTTTTCTAAAAGATTCTTGCCATACCAGCGATGGATACACGATGTATGGGCCCATGCCCGATACCACGCATATTGACGTAGCCGGCGGCTGGCACGATGCAACGGACTATTTGCAGTATGTTACCACATCGGCCAATGCCACTTATCATTTGCTGGCAGCTTACAGGGATTTTCCGGGTGCTTTTACTGATAAACACCTGGCAAATGGCCTGGATGGTAATAATGGAACAGCTGATGTACTGGATGAAGCAAGATGGGGTCTTGACTGGTTACTGAAAATGCATCCCCGCAAAGACTGGTTGTTTACACAGCTGGCCGATGACCGCGATCACGCCGGCTTCCGCCTGCCCAATCTTGATTCAGTAGATTATGGTATAGGCAAGGGAAAGGGCCGCCCCGTTTATTTTGCAACCGGTCAGCCACAGGGGCTGGGTAAATACAAAAACCGCAGCACAGGTGTTGCCTCTGCGGCAGGCAAGTTTTCAAGCGCTTTTGCATTGGGCGCATTGGTATTTGCCAACAGGGATAATGGTTTGTCGCAAAAGCTGGCAGATAAATCCGGTAGCGCCTATCAGTTGGGTTTAGATAAACCTGGCGTAGCGCAGACTGCGCCAAACAAGGCACCTTATTTTTATGAAGAAGACAATTGGGTAGATGATATGGAACTTGCGGCTGCCAATCTTTACCAGCTTACTAAAAATAAAAAATACTTTACCCAATCACTCAGTTATGGTGCGCAGGAAACCGTTACACCCTGGATGGGTGCAGACACAGCGCGCCATTACCAGTGGTACCCTTTTCACAATTTTGGTCACTATGAACTGGCTAAAAATGCGGATGAAAAAAATAAAGCTTTACTGATTGCTTATTATAAAGAAGGAATAGACAGGGTTTGGATAAAAGCAAAACAAAATGCTTTTTACCGTGGCGTGCCTTTTATATGGTGTTCCAATAACCTGACCGTTTCTTTTACCATTCAATGTTATTTATACCGGGAATTGAGTGGCGATGAACAATACGCGGAACTGGAACAGGCGGGCTTCGACTGGTTATTTGGCTGCAACCCATGGGGCAAAAGCATGGTGTGCGGATTGCCGGCCAATGGCAATACACCCCTTCATCCGCATTCTTCATTGTCTTTATTGAAACAGTATGCACTTGATGGCGCAATGATAGACGGGCCGGTGTATGGCAGTATTTATAAAAACCTGTACGGACTTACATTGTTTAATCCCGATGAGAATGCGGATTTTCAATCTGATTTGGTAGTGTACCACGATGATGCAGGTGATTACAGTACCAATGAACCCACTACCGATGGCACAGCCAGCCTGGTGTATTTACTGGCACAAAAAGAATCGCAGGCAAAACAAACAATTACTAACAACAGGCCTGTAACGGATCATGGCGCTATTATACGGGGTAAAGCAGACAAGAAAAAAATTGCCCTTGTTTTTACCGGCGATGAATTTGCCGATGGCGGCCATTACATTATTGATGCATTGAAGAAAGAAAAAATACCCGCATCTTTTTTTCTGACGGGCAATTTTTACCGGAACAAAAAGTTTGCATCTGTTATTGCAGGATTAAAGCAAAACGGCCATTACCTTGGTGCTCATTCAGACAAACATTTACTGTATTGCGACTGGGAAAAAAGAGACAGTTTATTAATAACACATAAAGCGTTTACCGAAGACCTGCAGCTGGTATATAAAGAAATTGGTAAAAAAGGGATTGGTTATAAACAGGCGCATTATTTTTTACCCCCTTACGAATGGTTTAACGATAGTATCGCAGCCTGGACAAAGCGAATGGGTCTGCAATTGGTTTCTTTTTCTCCGGGCACACGCAGCAATGCAGATTATACTTACCCGGAAATGGGTAATAAATATGTTGATAGCAAAACCATCCTGCAATCTATTTTACAATATGAACTGCAATCAGGCAATGGGATGAATGGTTTTATTCTTTTGGTGCATATTGGTACCGATCCGCGGCGTACCGATAAATTTTATTTCTACCTGCCCCAGTTGATCACAAGTTTAAAAAAAAGAGGCTATTCGTTTAGTAAGATTGATGGTGTGGTTGAATGATAACCCGTAAATTATAATTTATACTGCATCCTTTAATGCAGCCACCGATTTTTTTTCGCTGCCAATAAAAATCTGGTTATTGACGATGGTTACCGGACGCTTAAGAAAAGTATATTCTTCCAGTATGTAGTTGCGGTAGTCTTTTTCGGTTAGTTGTTTGTCTTTGAGCCCAAGTTCTTTGTATTTCAGTGCACGCCTGCTAAACAATGCTTCGTAACTGCCCGCCATTTTTTTCATTTCATCTAATTGTGCGGCAGTTATTTTTTGTGTTTTGATGTCCTGCAGTTCAAATCCTTTTTTATCAACTTTGCATTCTTTAATAATGGCGCTACAGGTAGTGCAGGTTGCGAGGTGGTACATTTTTTTCATAACACAATTAAAAATTGCTGATTTTGGGATTGCGTTATGTTGAGATTTCTTTTAATGATACATTCAAAACAAATCTCAACCCCCCTCAGCAATCAGGGAATTATTTTTTCCCATTCTTTTGCCTGGTGATTGAATTGTTTGATTACTTTGGCAGGATTGCCGGCCGCAATAGAATAATCGGGCACATCTTTGGTTACTACACTGCCTGCGGCTATAACGCAATATTTACCTATGGTTACCCCGGCGGTGATGACGCTGTTGGCGCCAATCCAGCTGCCATCGCCAATGGTTATTAATGCGGTAGTACAAGGCTGGTAACGAAAGCCAATGGTAACATCACTAAAACCATGGTTCAGCCCGCTCATGACCACGTTTTGTGCAGTCATGATATGGTTGCCGATAGATACCGGCCCTATAATTACATTCATGGCACCAATAAAGGCGGAGTCGCCAATCTTTACCGGTCCTACACCATTATTGATGAAAGTGAAATCTTCGATGGTGCTGTTATCGCCTACTTCAAAAACATTAAAAGGCATGGTGTCTATTCTGGCCCTGCGGAAGATGCGGGTATTTTTGCCTTTTTTGTGATAAAAAGGGTTTACAAAAGTTCTAACCCACCAGCGTGGTCTTACACCACCTCCCGAAGAGATAAGCTGTAAGGTTAATTTTTTTAATTGTGGGTTCGATTTTATTTTTTCTGCCAGTGACATGTAGCTGTAACGAATTTTATTATTGAGGGGCTGAAACCATTGATGCCGTACAAGGGAGTGACACAACAAAAGTTCAG
>Ga0193753_10003769_pt1 | contig 11066 bp, 5 predicted proteins | sample H1c2metaG_FD_144925 | JGI IMG/M metagenome (GOLD analysis project Ga0193753, IMG submission 144925) | Soil microbial communities from a riparian zone of the East river system, Colorado, United States - H1c2 | ecosystem: Environmental > Terrestrial > Soil > Riparian zone | place: USA: East River... | reverse complement strand
CGGGCTGATCGCCGGAGCCAGCGCGGCCGAGGCGGCGCCGCCGCCGGGGCTGTGGCCGCGGCCCGGGCCGAGCGCGCCGCCTGCACCGGCGACCGCGCCGCCTGCATCTGCACCGGCGACCGCGCGGCCTCCACCGGCGCCCGTGCCCGCGCCCGCGCCCGCGACGCCGCCGGTCGACGACGGCTACGTCGAGTCCCTGGTCCGCCGCGCGCGCGATCGCGGCCTGGCCCGCGCGACCATCTGGCTGCGGCTCGGCCACTGGCGCACCTCGCTGTGGCGCTCCGGCTACCGGAGCGAGGTGGACGGCCCCGAGCTGTTCCTCGCCCCGGGGGGAGCCAGCGATCCGGCGGCCGAGCTCGACGCCACCCTGCGCGGCTTCTTCGCGCCGTCCCCGCGCAATCCCGACCAGCACGCGGTCTGTCGCTTTCCGGCCCGCTTCCAGTGGCTCCACCGCCAGCTCGGCCTCGACCTCGGCCGCATCCGGGTCGACTGCCCCGGCTTCCGCAAGTTCCTCGACGTCGTCCGCCCGCGCTCGATCTCGGTGGTGTTCTCGTCCTACTTCCTGGCCCGCGCCGCGTCCGCGTTCGGCCACACCTTCCTCCGGGTCGAGCGCTTCGACCCGCTCGCCACCGAGGAGCGCCACCAGCTGCTCGACATCGGCATCGACTACGCCGCCACCGTCGACACCGGCAACGCCGTCCTCTACGCCCTGCGCGGGCTGACCGGCCTGTTCCAGGGCCGCTTCAAGCGGCTGCCCTACTACTACAAGGTCCGCGAGTACAACGACTACGAGTCGCGCGACCTGTGGGAGTACGAGCTCGCGCTCCGCCCCGATCAGGTCTTCATGGTGCTCGCCCACATCTGGGAGCTGGGCCACACCTGGTTCGACTACTACTACCTGACCGAGAACTGCTCCTACCACATCCTCGGCGCGATCGAGGTGGCCGACCCGCGCATCTCGCTGCTCGAGCACGTGCGCGATCCGGTGATCCCGTCGGACACGATCAAGGCGCTGTATCGCAACCCCGGGCTGGTCCGCCGGGTCACCTACCGGCCGTCGCTCGAGACCCAGTTCCAGGCCCGCGTCCGCGGCATGTCGGGCGCCGAGCTGTCCGCCGTCCAGCGCCTGGCCGCCGATCCGGCCGCGCCGCTGCCCGCGCTGACCGATCGCCAGCGCATCGCGGTGCTCGACGCCGCCGCCGATCTGATCGACATGCGCTTCGCCGACGACATCGTGTTCGACCCCCGCTCCGAGGGGCGCCGGCGCAAGCAGCAGCTGCTCGAGCGCCGCTCCGACATCCTGGTGCCCAGCCCGCCGCTCGAGGTCGCGACGCCGTGGCGCAAGGCGCCGCACCTGTCGCACGGCTCTCGCCGCATCGGGCTCGGCGTGGGCAGCTCGAGCCAGCGCGATCTGTATGGCCGGATGAGCTTCCGGCTCGCGCTCCACGACATGGCCGATGCGCCCGACGGCTACCCGGAGCTGATCAGCTTCGAGTTCCTGCCGATGTCGGCCCGCTTCCCGTCGACCGGGGACGGGCCGATCTCGCTCGAGGAGATCTACCTGCTCCGCATCCGGCACCTCAACGAGTGGACGCGTTTCAACCGCCGCCCGTCGTGGGACGTGCGCATCGGCGCGCGCGCGCTCCGCGAGCCGGAGTGCCGCGGATGCGTGATGGGCGAGGTGGCCGGCGGTGCGGGCTGGGGCACCACGTTCGCCGGCGGTCGCATCGCCCTGGTCGCGACGGTCGACACGCTGCTGGGCTGGAATTCGAGCCTGGGTGGCGTCGGCGACAGCGGCCTTCGAGTCGGCTTCGGGCCGTCGGGCGCGGTGCGCGCGACGTTGACTCACCGAACCGCGCTCCTTTTCAGCGGCGAGTGGTTCTGGCTGCCCGATCAGGAGCGCGACTGGATCGGCGCTGCGGCGTTGACCCTGCGGGCTGGTATCGGCACTGGCTCCGCGATCGACCTCGAGCTGACGGCTCGACCCGGCGAGCCGAGCGCGACGCTCGGCTGGCTCTTCTATTATTGAGAACGCTGCGAGGTCAGTTGCAGGTTCGACTGCGAACGACTGTCCGCAGAATGTGCGGTCTGTCCCCCGCAGTCGTGCATGGAATCACTCCTACCGGCTAGCCGAGTTGCCACTTCCACCGTCGAAACCTTGAGAAATGTGCCGGAAAATCGCGAGCGGGATTTAGTCGACCAGTGCTAGCGTGGCGTCCGGTTCACGTCCGCGCCTAAGCAACGCAGCGGACATTTTCCTGGACGGTCGAGCGGCAGCTAGCAGAAGGGAGTACCGCGATGGCACTGGCAAGTGGTCTCGTCAGAAAGTTAATCCTCTTCGCTGCATCAGCTTCAGTGATCGGATGCGCGAGCGGCGATCCGACGGGGACGGAGCAGACGCCTCCTCCGACGGTGCCCGAGGGCGCGATCCCGGTCGTCGAGGCGGTCCGGATCACGGACAAGGACCAGACCAGCGTGAGCGGTGAGCTCGCGCAGTCCTCCCTCGAGTACGTCCGCAACTACGATCCCGAGCTCGGCATCTCCGACATGGACGAGTTCGAGATCCAGCAGGTCCGCGAGGGCAAGAACCAGCTGACCCACGTGCGCATGAACCAGATGCACGAGGGCCTGAAGGTGTGGGGCGCCGGCATCGTCGTCCACTCGCGGGACCACCGCTTCCTCGGCCTGAGCGGCACGCTCGCCAAGCACCTGGGCCAGATCAACGCCAACCCCAAGATCTCGGCCGACCAGGCGCTCTCGATCGGCAGGGACGCGTACTCCTCCCGCCTGAAGAGCGCCGCCGCCTCCGACGAGCTGGCCTTCTCGCGCGAGTCGACCGAGCTGGTCGTGTACCCGGGTGAGGGCCGCAACGCGCGCGTCGCGTGGCACGTGGTCTTCTTCACCGAGCTGCAGGCCGGCCTCAACCCGGGCCTGTGGAACTACTTCGTCGACGCCAAGAGCGGCGAGATCATCGCCCAGTTCAACGCCATCCACACGCTGGAGCAGGCGTCCGGCCCGGGCGGCAACCCGAAGGTCGCGCGCACCTGGAACGCCGAGCTCGACGTCGAGCCGCAGGGCGCCCAGTTCGCGATGAACACCGCCCGCCTGGTCACCGGCAACATGAACAACGGCACCAGCGGCAGCGGCACGATCGTGGTCGGCCCGCTCGCCAACATCGGCGACGCCCCGATCAACGACGCGCACGGCTTCGCCGAGCAGACCCTCAACATGCTGACCGAGTGGTACGGCCACAACTCGATCGACGACAACGGCTTCGTCATCCGCAGCCGCGTCCACTACGACACCAACTACGAGAACGCGTTCTGGGACGGCACCCAGATGACCTACGGCGACGGCGCCAGCACGTTCTACCCGCTGTCGGGCGACATCGACGTGGTCGCCCACGAGATCGACCACGGCTTCACCACCTTCCACTCGGACCTCATCTACTCGTCGCAGTCGGGCGGCATGAACGAGTCGTTCTCGGACATCGCCGGCACCATCGCCGAGTTCTTCGACGAGGGTGAAGCGGCCGACATGGACCTCGGCACCGACATCTTCCGGGCCGACGCCGCGCTCCGCTTCATGTGTGACCCGACCGCCGACGGCGCCTCGATCGACAACTTCGAGGACTACGTCGAGGGGATCGACGTCCACTTCTCGAGCGGCATCCAGAACAAGATGTTCTGCCGCTTCGCCCGCCGCCTCGCCACTGGCGACCCGGACGGCGAGGAGACCCAGGCGTCGATCCGGCGCGCCGGCGAGGTCATGTACGAGGCCAACGCCAGCTTCTGGACGGCAGACTCGACCTTCGAGCAGGGCTGCGACGGCACCATCCAGGCCGCCACCGCGCTCGGCTTCTCGGCCGACGAGATCGCCGCGCTCAACACCTCGTGGCAGGACGTGGGCGTGTTCTGTGATGGCACCACCCCGCCGATCACCTGCGACGAGACCCTGACCGGTGAGACCGGCACGGTGAGCTCGCCGAACTTCCCGGCCAACTACCCGAACAACTTCCGCCGCACCTACTGCATCCAGCCGGCCAGCGGCGGCACCGCGACCCTGACCTTCAGCGCCTTCAACACCGAGGCCGGGTTCGACTTCGTCCGCATCCGCGACGCCAGCGGCGCCCAGGTCTCGAACACCAGCGGCACCACCGCGCCGGCTCCGGCCAGCTCGACCCAGCTGGCCATCACCTTCACCAGCGACGGCTCGGTGGTGGCGACCGGCTGGTCGGCGTCGTGGACCACCGGCGGCGGCGGCGAGAACCAGGCCCCGACGGTCGACATCACCTCGCCGACCGACGGCGACGTGGTGAGCGGCACGGTCGCCATCGCGGCCAGCGCGGCCGACGCTGACGGCACCGTCGATCACGTGACCTTCACCCTGCCGGACGGCACCACCGTCGATGACGCGTCGGCGCCGTACGAGGCGAGCTGGGATTCGACCACCACCGCGGATGGCGTGGTCGAGATCGGCGCGCAGGCGGTCGACAACCTCGGCGCGGCCAGCGCGGCCGTGAGCGTGGCCGTCGAGGTCGCCAACGGCGGCGGCGGCGAGTGCGTGGGTGGCACGTTCAGCGCCACCGACGTGCCGATCGCGATCCCGGACAACAACGCGGCCGGCATCACCTCGACGGTGGCGGTGGCCGGCGACGGCGCGGTCGGTACGCTCGCCCTGTCGCTCAACATCGACCACACCTGGCGCGGCGACCTCCGGGTCGTGCTCGTCTCGCCGTCGGGGACCCAGGCCGTGGTGCACAACCGCACCGGCGGCTCGGCCGACGACCTGGTGATCAACGCGCTCGACGTCGCGGCGTTCGCCGGAGAGACCGCGGCTGGCAACTGGCAGCTCAAGGTCTCGGACCTGGCCGGCCTCGACGTCGGCTCGCTCCTGTCCTGGTCGATGGACATCGTGGGCGACTGCGACGGCGGTGGCGGCGGTGGCTGGTCGGGCTCGGCCACCCCGAACCTCGCCACGGTCGACAACGGCAGCGCGTGCACCTCGCTGACCGTGACCGGCTCGGGTGACGGGTCGGGCGCGCTGCTCAGCATCGCGGGCCAGCACGACTGGCGCTCGATCCTGCGCGGCACCCTGGCGCACAACGGGACCACGGTGGACGCCTTCCCGGCCGGGACCTTCCCGAGCCAGCCGGGCGCGTTCAGCTTCACCGATCGCGCGGTGGCCGGCCTGGCCGGCAGCGCGGCCGGCGAGTGGACGCTCTGCATCGTGGACACCGACGCGTTCGGTGACACCGGCGTCCTCAACAGCTGGTCGGTTCACAACTAGCTGAGGAAGGCCCAAAGGGCCGACCGAAGCCATTCCATACAGCCCCGGGTCGCGGCACGCCGCAACCCGGGGCTCGTCATTTTCGGGCGGTCGCGGCCATCAGCCACGGCAGGTCGCTGGTGGTGCCGAACCACCAGTTGAACTTGCGGCCGGGGGCCAGGCGCCACTCGCTCTTGCCGCTGGCCGGCCCGTTGGGCCGGTGCCAGGCGTCGAGGTTGTAGCGGCAGCCGTCGATCAGCTTGGCGGCGGTGTCGCGCAGCCGGTCCGGGTCGCGGCCGAGTTGCTGCTCGGCCCACGCCGCGCGCGCGACCAGGCCGGCCACGTCGCAGGTGTGCTCGATGTCGCCCCACGGTCCGTCGTCGGAGAAGGTCTTCACGCTGGAGGCGAGGTACCACGGCATGGTGTGGTCGATGTGCTGGCCGCCGGGATAGAGCCCGCGCTCGGCCACGAAGCCGCCCAGGCCGGCCAGGAAGCCGAGCGCGTCGCGGTCCTGGCTGTGGATCCAGTACTCCCAGACCGCGTCGGCGAAGAGCGCGCTCATCCACGGCGAGCAGACCGGCTCCGGGCCGCCCGAGCCCTCGTGCGAGTCCATGGTGTGGAGCAGGCAGCCCTCGGCGCGCCACGAGCCGGCCGGGCGCGCGGCCATGGCGAAGGACGCGTCGGCGACCTCGCGCGCGCGGGTGGCGTGGGCGTCGGCGCCGTTCGCCTCCCAGGCGGACAGCGCGGCCAGGAGCGCATAGGCCTGGTGCCGCTCGGTCCAGAAGTTCGTGCGCGGGCCGTAGACCGCCTTCCACTCGGTGGCGGCGGCGGCGATCCGCTCGATGCCGTCCAGCATGGCCGGGTCGCCGGTCATCTGGAAGTCCATGAGCAGCGAGCGGCCGTAGCCGTACTTCATGTCCGGCTGCGGCTTGAGATCGAAGTGACCGTCGGCGGTGATGTGCTTCAGGTAGAACTGGGCCGAGCGGTGCGCGTGCCGCAGCCACTTCACGTCGCCGGTGCGGACGTACACCCCGAACAGCGTCGCGGTGCGATCGAACAGCCACGGCTCGTGATCGGTCTCGATCGGCAGGCGGTTGGTCACCGCCGCCGGCACATCGTTGACCGCGGTCCGCGCGTACGCGACCAGGGCGCGATCGAACCACGCCCACCCGCCGTCGCGGCCAGCCGGGGTCGCGCGGGTGCGGAGCAGGCAGGCGCTCAGCCAGTCGGGGGTGAAGGTGGCGTAGACGCGCGGCTCGCGCGCGGCGCCGGCCTGATACTCGCCGTCGGTCACGTCCACCCAGTCGGCGCGCGGGTCGGCCGGCGCGGCCAGGCGGGCGCGCGGGGGAGCGCCGTACTGGAGCGTGATGGGGAGCGGGGCGCGCTCCGGCAGCGTCACCTCGATCGACACCATCGCGGCACGGACCGAGGGTCGGACGCCGGCGCGGCCCGGCCACGGTCGCCAGGGCAAGAGCGCGGCGGCGTGGATCTCGAGCTCGGTCCCGCCGCGGTCGAACGCGCGCAGCTGGTCGGCGCCGGTCAGCACACCGGGCGGAAACGGCGCGCCGAACGAGACCACGGTCGGGCGGCCGATCACCGCCTCGGCGCCCGGGTGGAGGGTGACAGCGACCGATCCGGACGCGGGGAAGCGGGCGAACAGGCCGTCGCCGGTCGCGGTGGCCTCGGGTCGTCGGGCGGCCGGCCCGGTGGGCTCGACGGCCGCGGCGGAGGACCCGCCCGGACCGCCGCACGCCGACAGCGCGGCGAGGGCGGCCAGGAGCAGGAAGGGGAGGGGCGTCTCGGGTCGCATCCCGAAGGGTAAACGGTTGCCGAGGCGCGGGCACGCGGAGCCGGCGGCCCGGCTCCTGCGTCGACCCTTCAGGTCAGCCTGGTCCGGTCATTTCGTCTCGCTCATGAGCCACGGCAGATCGCTGGTGGTGCCGAACCACCAGTTGAACTTGCGCGGCGGCGACAGCCGCCACTCGGTCTTGCCGGCCGCGGGCGCGTCGGGGCGATGCCACATGTCCAGGTCCCACTGGCATCCCTCGATCAGCTGCTCGGCGGTGGCGCGCAGCTCGGCCGGGTCGTGGCCGAGCTGCTTCTCGGCCCAGGCCGCGCGCGCGACCAGCCCGGCCACGTCGCAGGTGTGCTCGACGTCGCCCCACGGGCCGTCGTCGGAGAACGTCTCCTCGTTCGAGGCCAGGTACCACGGCAGGGTGAGATCGATCCCCTCGCCGCCGGGGTAGAGGCCGTAGTCGGCAACGAAGTGGCCGAGGCCGGCCAGGAAGCCGAGCGCGTCGTCGGCGCCGGTCTGGATGTAATACGCCCACACCGCGTCGGCGAAGAGTGCGCTCATCCACGGCGAGCAGACCGGCACGTCGCCGCCGGCGCCCTCGTGGGCGGTCATGCCGTGGAGCGTGCAGCCCTCGGCCTGCCACGACCCGGCCGGGTCCGCCGCCATCGCGAAGGAGACCTCGGCGATCTGGTCGGCGCGCGCCGCGTGCTGCTCGTCGCCGGTCGCCTCCCACGCCGACAGCGCGGCCAGGAGCGCGTAGGCCTGGTGGCGCTCGGTCCAGAAGTTGGTGTCGAGGTCGTAGGTCGGATCCCACTCCTTCCCGGCCGCGGCGATTCGCTCGATGACCGGGACCTGGTCGTCATCGCCGGTCAGCGCGAGGTCGAGCACCAGCGAGCGGCCGTAGCTGTACTTGAGGTCGGGGTCCTCCTTGAGATCGAAGTAGCCGGCGCCGTCGACGTGGGCGGCGTAGAACTGGGCCGCGCGGTGGGCGCGGCGGAGCCAGTCCACGTCGCCGGTGCGGGTGTAGGCGCTGAACAGGGTGGCGGCCCGGTCGAACAGCCACGGTTCGTAGTCGGACGTGTACGGGACCCGCTCGGCGTCGGACACCGACGACGGCACGTCGTTCACCGCGGTGTGGGCCGAGCCGAGGAACGACTGGTCGAGCCAGTCCCAGGCCGGATCGCTGCCGACCGGCGTGGTCCGGGTGTGGAGCTGACAGGCGCCCAGCCACTCGGCGGTGAAGGCGGCGTAGACCGGCGGCTCGCGCACGGTGCCGGCCGGATACTCCCCGTCGGTGACGTCCACCCAGCCGGCCCGCGGATCGTCGGGCGCGGGCAGGTGCGCGTCCGGCGCGGCGCCGGTCTCGAGCTGGATCTCCAGCGGCGCGCGCTCGGCGAAGGTGACCTCGACCGAGACCCGCGCGGCGCGCACCGACGGCGTGCCGCTGTGGCCGGGCCACACCCGCCACGGCAGGAGCTCGGCGGCGTGAATCGGCAGCTCGTGGCCGCTCGCGTCGGTGGCGCGCAGGAGCGCGACGTCGGCCAGCGCGCCCGGCGGAAACGGCGCGCCGAAGCTGACCACGGTCGGGTTCCCGATCGCGGCGGACTCACCGGGGTGGAGGGTGACCGCGACCGACCCGCTGGTCGGCTGCGGCGGCGTGAGACCGGCGCCGGGAGAGCCGTCGTCGTCGTCGGCGCCCGTGCCGTCGGCGCCATCGTCGGCGCACGCGCCATCCTGGCAGGTGCCGTCGGGCTGGTCGGCGGGATCGACGATCTCGCCGCTGGAGCAGGCCGCCAGGGTCAGCGCGCCGACTCCAGGCAAGACGAGTGCGAAGAGCGAGCGCAGGGACGCGCTCGCCCGGTCGGAATGATGCATTCATTTCCTCCGGACTGGTGGTTCTGCGCGAGCAACGCCGAGCCCTCGCCCCCGAGAGCTCAGCCGCGCGCTGGGCCTTGTAGCGTCGATGGCGCCAGCCGCCAGGCGAAAGGCCCTCTGGTGCCCGATTCTTGGGGGAGAAGGTGCGTTCCGTTGGACGGCTTACGTGCCGGTGAGCCGTTCCAGCGCGCGGCCGCTGCACCTTGCGCAGATCTTGCCGGCCTTTCACGCTCCGTCGGATGGATGACCACGCCTCGCGCGCCGTCGAGCCCGGCGCGATCCTGCTCGCGATCGATCCGGCCGCGGTGACGAGCGATCAGATCGCGCGCATCGAGGAGATCGCGCCCGGTCGCGAGATCCGGATCGGCCTCGACGCGGATCGGTCCGGCAGCGACGAGCAGCGCGCGCGCATCGAGATCGCTGGCGGCTGGGTCGCGCCGGATCACCTGCTCGCGCTGCCCGCGCTGCGCTGGTACCAGCAGTGGTACGCCGGCGCCGAGTGGCTGGTCGACTGCCCGGAGGCCGCCCTGCGCGACTTCGCGCTGACCAGCGCGTCGGGCATCTCCGCGGCGGTGGTGGTCGAGCAGGCGCTCGGCTACATCCTCGCGCTCCACCGCCGCCTGCCGCAGGCGTGGTCGGCCCAGCGCGAGCGGGTGTGGCACAAGCCGCCGCCCGAGCGCTTCGCCGAGCTGGCCGGCAAGACGATGCTGGTGGCCGGGCTGGGCGCGATCGGCTCGCGCCTGGCCCGCATCGGCGCCGCCCTCGATCTCCGCGTGCTGGGCGTCCGCCGCCGGCCCGAGCTACCCGCCCCGGGGACCGAGCGCGTGGGCGGCCCGGGCGATCTGCTCGCGCTCCTGCCCGAGGCCGACGTGGTGGTGTCGGCCATGCCATACACGCGCGAGACCCGCCGCTTCTTCTCGGCCGAGGCGTTTGCGCGGATGAAGCCGGGCGCGATCTTCGTCAGCGTCGGGCGCGGCAAGGTGGTCGACGAGGACGCGCTGGCGGCCGCGCTGGCCAGCGGCCACCTCGCCGGCGCCGGGCTCGACGTGTTCGAGCGCGAGCCGCTGCCGGTCGACTCCGCGCTGTGGGCCATGGACCAGGTGATCCTCACCCCCCACTGGGGAGCGGCCTTTCCCGGCCGGCTCGAGCGAACCATGGCCCTCTTCCTCGACAACCTGCGCCGGTACGTCGCCGGCCAGCCGCTCCGCAACCTGATCGACAAGCAGCGCGGCTACTGATTCAGTGCACCGATGACCGGCCCGATCGTCCTCATCGACTCTCACTCGCTGCTCCACCGGGCCCACCATGCGCTGCCGGCGATGAACACCAGCCGCGGCGAGCCGACCGGCGCGCTCTACGGGATGTCCTCGCTCCTGTGCAAGCTCGTGCGCGAGCGGCGGCCGGCCGGCATCGGCCTCGCCTTCGACGCCGGGGCCCGCCGGCGCCGCGCGGTCGAGCCGGGCTACAAGGCCAGCCGCCCGCCGCTGCCGTCGGATCTCGCCGTCCAGCTCGGCCGCGCGCGCGACCTGTGCGAGGCGATCGGCGCGCCGGTCCTGCGAGTCGACGGCGAGGAGGCGGACGACGTCCTGGCCACCGCGGCCGCCGTCGCGGCCGGGGCCGGCAGCGACGTCCTGGTGGTGACCGGCGACAGGGACCTCCTCCAGACGATCGGCCCGCGCGTGCGCGTCGTGTTCATCGGCCGGCGCGGCGGCCCTCACGTCGATTACGACCAGGCCGCGGTCGAGAACCAGTACGGGGTCGCGCCGCACCAGCTCCCGTCGCTGCGCGCCTTCCTCGGCGATCCGGCCGACGAGCTCCCCGGTGTGCCGGGGGTCGGGCCGCGCACCGCCGCGCGCTGGGTCACCGCGCACCGCGACATCGCCGGCCTTCTCGCCGCGGTCGACTCGCTGGCACCAGCCCACCTCCGCCCGGTGGTCCAGGCCCACGCCGATCAGCTGCGCCGGGTCGAGTGGCTGGGCCGCTTGTCGACCGACCTTGCCCTCGGCGAAGGACCCCACCACGCCCCCTGGAACGCGGCCGCGGCGGCCGGTCTGCGCCGCTGGTTCGAAGAGCTGGAGTTCCGCAGCCTGGTCACCCGCCTGGACGCGATCGCGCCGCCTGGTTGAGC
>Ga0193753_10003767_pt1 | contig 11068 bp, 8 predicted proteins | sample H1c2metaG_FD_144925 | JGI IMG/M metagenome (GOLD analysis project Ga0193753, IMG submission 144925) | Soil microbial communities from a riparian zone of the East river system, Colorado, United States - H1c2 | ecosystem: Environmental > Terrestrial > Soil > Riparian zone | place: USA: East River... | reverse complement strand
GACCAGCAGCGCGCAGGCGCAGCAGGCGGCCAGGTCCGCGACGGACAACGCCCGCGGCGGCAGCGCCGCCGCGAGGCGCCGCCCCGCCAGCATCAGCAGCGCGACCAGCCCGCCGCAGGCGCCGAGCGTCGCGTGCGCGATCGGCGCGCGGTACGGCTGCAGGAGCAGCACGTGCACAGCCATTCCCGCGACCAGCACGCAGGCCGCGACGCGCCACGGCAGCCACGGCCCGGCCTGGTCCGCGGGGCGCCGCAGCGCGCGCGCCGCGAGCAGCAGCGCGGCGGCGGCCGCGGCCACCGAGCCGGCGAGCACCGCGAGCCAGCACGGCGTGGCGAGCGGCATGAGCACGGCCAGCGCCCGCCGGTCGCGCGCGATCTCGACGAGCGCCGCCGTCGCCAGCGCCGCGCACGCCGCGGCGAGGAGCAGCGCGCCGGCGCGCCCACGCGGCCCGGGCAGCTTGCGGACGAGCGGCGTCATGCGGAGCAGCGTAACCCGCGCGGGCAGCAGCCCGGCGCGCCCGCTTGCACGCACGGTGTGCGCGCCGCAAGATCTCCGCGCCGCGCCGTCGCGGCGTGCACGGGAGGCGAGCGCGGACACGCCGGAGGCAACACGGGCTGGTCCCGCCGGCGTGCGGCTCGCGCTGGCCGTCGCGGCGATCGTGTGCCTCGTCGCGGTCGCGCGCCTGTCCGTCGTCTCCGCGCGCCAGCTCGCCAGCCCTTACGACCTGATGTACGAGTCGCCCAACCTGGCGACGATCCGCGCGATCCGCTCCGGGCTCTCGCCGTACGACCCGGCCGTCTACGCGGGCGTCCCCTTCACGCTCACGCCGTACACGCCGCTGTACTTCTACGCGCTGGCGCTGCTGCCCGAGGCGCCGGGACGGCCCTTCCTCGTCGCGCGCCTCGTGAGCCTCACGGCCATCGCCGCGTGCGCGCTGGTGCTGGCGTGCGCGGCGCGCGGCGCGCAGACCGCGGCGGGGGCTGCGCAGCGGACTGCGGCACGCGCCGGCCGTGCCGCACCGTCGGGCGCCCCGCGTCCGGGCGACAGCCTGCGGACGGCCACGGCCGCTCTCGTGGCGGTCGCGCTCTTCCTGATCTCGTGGCCGATCAGCGCCTACGCGGCCTACCTGCGCATGGACCCCATGGCGCTCGCGCTGTCGGCGCTGTCCGTGCTCGCGCTGCGGCAGCCGACGCCGCGCCGCGTGTCACTGGCGGCCGTGCTCGCCGTGCTCGCGGTCGCGTGCAAGCAGACCTACCTTGCCGCGGGGCTCGCGGGAACGCTCTACCTGCTGTGCCGCGACCGGCGGCTCGCGTGGCGCTTCCTCGCGGTGGCGGGCGGCGCCGGCGCGGCGCTCGCTGCGCTCGCCAGCCTCGTGTGGGGCCGCGGCTTCTGGTTCTCCATCCTCGTGCTGCGCTCCAGCCCGGTGCGGCTGGACATCTTCCGGTCGCAGGCGGAGCCGCAGCTCCACGCGCCCGTCTTCGTGCTCGCGCTGCTGGGCGCGGCCGTCGCGCTCGTGCTCGCGTGGCGGCGGCACGGCGCGTCGCTGCTGGGGCGCTCGCCGGCGCCGGCCTACCTGCTGTGCGCCACGGCCGTGCTGCTGGCCACGCTCGGCAAGGAGGGCTCGAGCGCGCTCTACTTCATGGAGCTGGCCTTCGCGCTGCCGCTCTGGCTGATCGACGCCGCCCCCGCTGCGCTGCCCGCGCCCCGCCTGCGCGCGGCCTTCCTCGCGCTGCTGCTGGCCTGCACCGGGATCGACCTGGCCACGTCCGCCGATCACGCCACGCTGCACGCCTTCCCGCCCAACTCCGCCGAGCGCGAGGGCGCCTGGTTCGCCGGCGTCCGCGCCGGACTGCACCGCGCGGGCTTCGACCACCCGCGCGTGCTGAACCTGGGCCCTCCGCACTACGCCTACGGCATCGCCGACGACGTCTGCATGAACGACGTCTCCACCTATGACCAGGCCTTCGAGCAGGGCGCGCTGGACCCGCGTCCGCTGGAGCAGGCGATCCGCGCGCGCGCCTACGACGTGGTGCTCGTCTCGACCTTCGCGACGCCCGAGCGCATCGCGGGGCGCCCCACCGGCCCCGCGATCGAGGCGGTCCGCGCGACCTACCGCAAGCTCTGGCAGGACGACGCGTACACCTTCTACGGCCGCTGACGAGGGGCCGCTGGCTGCGGCCGCGGGCTACGAGCGCTGCGCGGACGCGTTCTCGGCGAAGCGCTTCACGAAGGCGTGGCACTCCGCGTGGGCGTGCGCGCGCGAGCAGCCGTAGCGGGAGACGAGGCGGCCCGCCAGCCGCTCCGAGTTGCCGTTGATGTGGCGCACGTCGTCGACGGTGAGCCTGGTCCACGTGCTGCGCACGAAGGCCTTCGCATCGTCCCAGTGCTGCTCCAGCGTGTTCGCGTCCGAGTCCATGACTGTCCTTTCCCGCCGGTGCGAGCCGGCTGCACTCGACTGCCGCGCGCGCCCCGCGATCCACTGCCCGGTGCGAGCGACGCGCGAGCGGGCCAGCATAGGCGAGGTGCGCGCGTGCGTGCGGCGCTCAAAGCGCGTGCCATGCGCTCGTCATGCACGCGCTCCTCGGCGCCGAGACGGGATCTCGCGCTCAGGTGCACGGCATCGGGCGTACCGCAGGAGTCGATCAGCGCTCCGGCGGCGCGGCCGGCGGCTGCGACGGCTGCGCAGACTCCGCTTCAGGCTGCTGTGCGGGCGCTGTTTCGGGCTGCTGCGCGGGCTGCTGCGCGGGCTGCTGCGCCGGCGGCGTCTCCTGCGGCGTCTCCGGCCGCGGCTCGAAGGGCGGCTCGCTCGGCTCGGGGTCGGAGCGGAACAGGCCGCCGAGCCAGTCCCAGAAGCGGCCGACGGTCTTCGTGACCACGCGCACCGGCACCACCTTGACGTCCGGCGCGGTCAGCGTGCCGCGCAGCTCGAGGCGCACGACCTGCGACTGGATGTACTCGATGAGATCGCCCACATACCCGAGCGGCACCTTGATCGGCACGATGTCGATCTCGAGCGTGCCGTCGCGGTTCAGCTTGCCGTCGCCGACGAGCGACAGGAACTGCGACTCCAGCTTGAAGACGTGGACGTCGTAGCGGCGCCCGACGATGTCGAAGACCACCGAGAGCCGGTGGCGCTCGTTGCTGCCGGGATCCGAGAGGCGCAGCGCGCCGAGCACGGCGTCGAGCACGGGCACGCGCCACAGGTTGCCGCCGCGCACCGAGAACTGCCCGCTCCCCGTCGCGAGCCCCGGATTGCCGATGCGGCCCTTGTAGCTGACCTCGCCCTGCAGCCAGCCGCTCACCGGCCGCTCCGGCTTGCCGTCCTTGCCCGTGCCGCCCGGGCTCGCGCGCTCCTCGGGCTCGAGCGCGCGGCGCAGGCGCGCGATGTCCACGTCGAAGACGGAGGCGTGGCCGTCGATGTCGCCGGTCGCGGTGTCCACGCTGCCCTTCATCGCGACCACGCCCGACGCGCAGCGCCCGGTGGCCTCCTGGAAGACGAGCTGCCGGTCGTGCAGCTCGAAGCGGCTCACGAGGTCTTCCACCTCGACGTGCGTCGGCCCGAGGAAGAGCTGCCGCACGAGCAGCCCGCCGTGGCCCGACAGGACGACGGGTCCGCCGTCGTGCGGCTCCTCGGCGTGGAGGTGCAGCTCCAGGTTGCCGCCGTCCTGCGGCGTGATCCACTCCAGGTCCAGACCGCTGGGGAGCAGCTCCAGATAGCTGCGCCGGAAATCCGCATCCACGATGTCCACGTCCCAGCTCAGGCTCTCCGGCCCGTGGTCGAAGCTGGCGGTGCACGAGCCGCCGTCGAAGGAGAGCGAGGCGCCCGAGACGCGCACGTGGCCGTCGCGCAGCTCGAAGGGAAGCGTGACCTGCGTGAGCGGAAAGGGAGCGATGGACGGCCGGAGGCTGGCCTCGCGCAGCACGCCGCTCGCGTGCGGGAAGCGGTCGAAGATGCCGTCCACGTCGAGATCGAGGCGCCCCTCGGGCCGCACCTGCTCCGCCAGCAGCACGCGCTCCGACGGCAGGAAGAGCGCGAAGACCGGCTCCACGGCGAGCTGCCGGGTGCGGATGCGCCGCAGGCCGTGCGCGCCGAAGTCGAGAGCCACGTGCCCGCCGCCGCCGCCCACGTCGATGTCCACGGCGAAGGTGCCGTCCGGCTCCACGTGCAGGAAGGCATCGCAGCCGGGGATCACGCGCTCCGGCAGGCCCTCCGAGCGCAGCGTGATCTCGATGTCGCGGAATTCCATCGGCGGGAGCAGCGGGCGCCGGCCGGACTCCGGCCGGGCCTGCGGCTGGGGCTCCGCAGGCGCCGGCGGCCGGGCGCTGGCCGCCTCGGCGAGCGCGTCCTCGATGTGGTGGATGAGCGCCTCGATCGCGCGCGCGATGGTCAGCACCTCGCCGTCGTTGGCGAGCAGCACGCGCCCGCCGCGCCCCGTGAGCAGCAGCGGCGTCACGCTGGCCAGCCCGGACAGACCGGGCAGCGCGATGCGCAGCTCCAGCTCGCGCACGAAGCCGATCTCCTCGCCGCTCGCCTCGTCGCGCAGGCGGGCGCCGGAGATGGCCACGACGTCGGGCGCCGGCAGCGACACGCGCTCCGCCGAGACCGTGTCCTGCAGGTGCAGCGCGGCGAGCTGCCGCTCCGCGAAGCGCGTGGCATGGCGGTCCGCCGCCCACCACGACAGCCCCAGCGCCGCCGCGCCCAGCAGCACGATCCACGCGAGGACTCGCAGCGTGGTCACCACCACGACCACCCGCCCGGCGCGTGGAACATGTAGTGCATCCGCTCCTCGCCCGTGTCGCGGAGCTGCCGCGTGCCGAAGCGGACCGAGCCCGGCAGGTAGTAGCCCGCGCGCATGCCGAAGGCCGCGTCCTGCATCGGCTCGTCGCCGGGCAGGCGCCGGTCACCCGCCGGGATGCGCTCGAACAGGCACTGGCCCGTGATCGGCTCGCCGCCTGCGGCGCCGGTCCAGCTCAGCAGCACGCTGTCGGGTGGCTCCTCGTCCGCGAGCAGCGGCGTGTCGAAGAACAGGTCGAAGGGGCGCAGCGACCAGGCCGGCACGACGAGGTCGCCGGGCAGCAGCGCGCGCCGCGTGTAGGCGTCGGTGAGCGGCAGGCGCAGGCGCGGCCCGCCGTTCGCGAGCGCGACGTCCACCGTCATGCCCTCGCGCGACAGGAGCAGGTCGCCGGAGCGCGGGCGCGTCGCCTCGAGCTGCAGGTGCACGGTCATGACCTCCTCGCCGTGCGCGCGATCGACATAGGCGCCCTGGCACCCGAGGTCGATGACGAGATCCGCGCTGGCCTGGCGCTGCGTGGCGAAGGAGTCGCCGAAGTTCGCGCCCGCCGGCGCGTAGTAGCCGCGCTCGGGCGGCGCGAAGCACGCCGGTGTCGCGAGAACGAGCGCGAGGGCGAGCGTGCGTGGCGGCACCAGCCCGGTCAGCACGCGGCGGCTCGGCGCGGGAGTTTTCACAGTGTCGCTGACGATAGCGCAGCCCGGGCCGCGGACGGCACGATGAGGCCCATGGCCGGCGCCACCAGTTTCCTCTTCATGAGCCGCGCGCCCGACGTGGCGGACGTGCCCCGGCTGCTGGGCCGCTGCGCCGCCGCGGGACTGAGCGCACGCTGGATCCACCCCTCGCAGGCGCCGCCCGCGACGCCCGAGGACGCCCGTGCCTGCGTGCTGCTGCCGCGCCTGCCCTCCGGCACGCCGGCGGAGATGCTCCTCGGCCTGGAGCTCTGGGAGCAGGCCGGAGCGCGCGTGCTCAACCCGGCGCGCGCGCTGCGCCTCGTGCACGACAAGGCGGGCTGCCTCGCCGTGCTCGCGGCCGCGGGCCTCGCCGTGACGCCCACGCTGTGCGTGCGGCGCGACGGTCCCGTCTCGCTCGCGTCGCTGTCCGGCGCGGAGCGGCCCGGCGCACTCTTCGTGGTGAAGCCCGCCACGGGCAGCTCCGGGCGCGGCGTCACCGTGGGCCTCTCGCTGGCCGCGGCGCAAGCCGCCGCCGCCGCCTTCGCGGACGCGAGCGGTCCCGTGCTCGTGCAGCCCTTCCTCGGCGGCGGCATCGACCGGCGCCTCTTCGTCGTCGGCGACGCGGTGCTGGCCGCGATGGAGCGGCGGCCCGCGTCCGGCACCGGCCGCGGCAACCTGGCTTACGGTGCGAGCGCTGCGCCCATCGAGCCGGACGCGGCGGAGCTGGCGCTCGCACGGCAGGCGGCGCAGGTGCTGGGGCTGCACGTGGCCGCGGTGGATCTGCTGCGCGACGGCGACCGCGCGCTCGTGCTCGAGGTGAACAGCTCGCCGGGACTCGCCGGCATCAGCGCGGCGACGGGGCGCGACGTGGCCGGCGCCCTCGTCGCCGCGATGCAGCGGACCCGCAGCGGCGGCGATCGGCCGGACTCGTCCCACCTGCACAGCTCGCGTGGTCCGGAGTAGCTTGTCCGCGTCGCCTCTGCCTCCTCCCCCACACGCTCCACGGGACGAGTGAAGCGCGCGCCGCACGCCCGGCGCGGCGCCGTTCGCATTGACCGCCGCGGGGCAGCGGAGGATGCTGCCCCGCATGGCCGCGCCGCTCATCGCGATCCTCAGCGACGTGCACGGCAATCTCCAGGCGCTGGAGGCCGTGCTGGAGGACAGCCGCAGCCGCGGCGCGCAGGAGTTCTGGTGCCTCGGGGACATCGTCGGCTACGGCCCGGAGCCGCTGGCCTGCCTGTCCATCCTGCGCGAGCAGTGCGGCGCGATCGTGCGCGGCAATCACGAGCAGGCGGTGATCGAGGGGCCGTACGGCTTCAACCCGCTGGCGGCCGCCGCCATCCGCTGGACCCGCGCGCGGATGCAGGACGAGCCCGGCCTGCTGGCCTTCCTCGCGGCGCTGCCGGAGCGCAGCGATCAGAGCCTCGCCGTGCTGGTGCACGGCTCGCCGAGCCAGCCGCTCGACGAGTACCTCTTCCAGGAGGATGCGCTGGACCAGATGCCGCGCAACCGCGACTACTCGCCCAAGCTCGCGCGCTGCTTCCGGCTCATCGACCGCCCGTGCTTCATCGGCCACACGCACGTGCCCGGCGTCATCGGCGAGGACCTCGCGTGGACCTCGCCGGCCGCCTGCGCCGACAGCTTCGACACGCGCGGCGAGCGCTGCCTCGTCAACGTGGGCTCCGTGGGCCAGCCGCGCGACGGCGACGTGCGCGCCTCGTACGCGCTCTTCGACGGGCGCACGGTCACCTTCCGGCGCGTGGCCTACGACGTCGGGGCCACCGCGCGCGCGATCCGCGCGACGGCCGGCCTGCCGGATGCGCTCGCGCAGAGGCTGGAAGAGGGCTGGTAGCGCCTGCCGCCGGCACGCGCGGGCGCGTGCCGGCGGCAGGCGGCCAGTGCTCGTGTCACGGGGTCGTGCCCTGGATCGCGTTGCTCGCCGCAAATCCGTGGACGGCTTCCGCATCCGCGATCCATGCCTGGGACATCAGGTGGATGCCGGCAGGCGCGCCGCTCGGCATCACGAAGGGCAGGCTGAAGGCACCCGACGCATCCGTGCTGATCACGAGCAGGATCAGTGGCTCGGGCACGAGCAGCCCACCCTTGAGCGGGACGCCGGCCTCTGCGAGTCCCGTCACCAGCCAGGCTGGCGCCAGCGGCCGTGCCTGGCTCAGGGCGATCGTGTCGTGCGAGCCGGCTGCCAGGCTGCCGCCGCCCGCCAGACCGGGAAGCCCCGACGTGCCGGCCAGCGCGTGGCCGAGGTCGCTCCACGGTCCGGGCAGTTGCCGGTCGCGCAGGAAGATGTCGGCGGCGCCGTTCGTGTCGCCGGGCACCAGGTTCGTGGACGCGCTCTCGAAGGCCACGAAGCGGCCGTCGTCGGACATCGCGGGAGCGGCGGCCCAGTAGTCGCCCTGCATCCCCGCCGAGTCCACGCTCACCCGCTCGGTGCTTCCGGACACACGGTCGTGCACGAAGACGTCCGTCCACCCGTTCGTGTCCTCGGGCACGAGATGGGTCGCGGAGCTCGTGAAGGCGACGTGGCGGCCATCGGACGAGATCGCTGCACCGAAGCTGTCCACGTCCGCGGCGCTCCCGTTCGAGTCCACGCTGACCCGCTCCGTGATTCCCGTGACCCGGTCGTGCACGAACACGTCCCAGACGCCGTTCGTGTCGCCCGGCACCAGATTGGTCGCGGCGCCGTGGAAGGCGAGGAAGCGGCCGTCGGGAGTGATCGCGGTGGGAAAGCTGAGCTCGTTGCCCTGCACTCCGCCGGAGTCCACGCTGTCCAGCTCCGTGCTGCCCGTGAGCATGTCGTGCACGAAGACGTCGCACGCATGGTTGGAGTCTCCCGGCACCAGATTGGTGGTCAGGCTGGGGAACGCGACCCAGCGGCCGTCGGCCGAGATGACCGGAGCGTAGCTGCTGCCGAGGACGCTGCCGTGGGCCCCCGTCGAGCTCACGCTCGCGAGCACCGTCTTCCCGGTGACGCGGTCGTGCACGAAGACGTCGTAGGCAAAGTTGATGTCGCCGGGCACCAGGTTGGTCGCCAGGCTCGTGAAGGCCACGTAGCGCCCATCCGCAGAGATCGCGGGGTCGGTGCTGTCGTTGTTCCCCTGGCCTCCGCTGCTGCTGACGCTCCGGCGAGTGGTCAGTCCCGTGACCAGATCGTGGACGAAGATGTCGGACACGCCGTTCGTGTCACCCGCCGCGAGGTTGCTCGCGAAGCTCGAGAAGGCCACGTACCGGCCGTCGGGCGTGATCGCGCTGGAGTTCCCGCACCCCTGGTTGGCCGGATGACCGGCCGAGTCCACGCTGACCAGCACCGTGCTGCCGCTCGATCGGTCGCGAAGGAAGATGCCCCCGACGCCGATCGCCTGGCCGGGCACCAGGTTGTCGGCGAAGCTCTGGAAGATCGTGTAGCGGCCGTCCGGTGTCATCGCAGGCGACGCGCTGTCGCTGCCGGCCTCGGCTCCCGTCGAACTCACGCTGAGACGCGTCGTCGCGCCTGCAGGCGTTCCCGCCTGGGCCGATGCCGGCCCGCTCGAGCACAGTGCCAGCGCGGCCATCAGAGCGTTCGTTGTCAGGACGACGTGTTTCACGAGCGGTGTTCCTCGGCGGGTGGTTGAGGCCGACGCGTTCCCCGGATGCCGCCGAGGCCGGAGGAATGATCCTCCCCTCGCGCGGCTGGACCTGTCGGCCTGCTGGGGAACAGCTTGCAAACCGCGCGCCACCCCGCGGCGCGCTCGCCGGTCCGCAAGGGCACCGACCGCGCCTCGCGCCGGCGTTCACGCCCGCGTCAACACCCCGTGAACGGGAAGATTTCCGCGCAGGCCCGGGGCATTGCCCTTCAGTCGAGCAGTCGGAGCGAGAGCAGCTCGGGGCGCGCTTCGCGCGAGAGCAGCACGGCTGCGTGCCGTCGGGCGCGCTCGAGCGGATCGGACACTGCGGTCGGCACGGCCATGAGCTGGCCGGCGGCGTGGCTGGCCGCCAGCGCGAGCAGCGTGGCGGCTCGCGCCGCGCGGACCTCGGCCGCGCCGCTCGCAGCAGGAGAGGACTCGTCGTCCTGCGGGCCGACGAGCACGCGCCAGCCGGCCAGCAGGCCGGTCTCCGGCTCGAGCAGAGTCTCCAGCGTCTCCGGCCCGCAGACGCTGTCGTCCAGCACGATGCCGCCGCACAGCAGCGGCAGCAGGTCCCAGGCGAGGCACGGCGGCGACGGCTCGCGCAGCTCGCCGCGCGCGGTGACGGAGAAGGCGCGCAGCGGCGTGCCGCTCGCGCCGCGCAGCACGGCGCGCGAGACGTCGAGGCGGCCGCGCAGGAAGTCGCGCGCGGTCTCGTCGTCGAGCAGCTCGCGCAGCGGCGGGAGGCGGCGCTTGACCACCTCGGGCAGCCCGTCGATCGAGCGCACCGTGCGGAACGAGGTCTTCACGAAGGGCGGCCAGCGCCCGGGCGCGTGATCGCGCGCGGCCGCGCGGCGGCGCAGCCAGCGCAGCGTGACGCCGTGCCCCGCGTTGCCGGTGCCGAGCGGGCCGTCGGGCACCGTGCGGTCCAGGCCCGTCTTCTCGCGGCTCCTGTGCGCGCGCGCGACCACCGACGCGATGCGCGCCGCGAGGTGCCGGTCATCGGCGCGCGTCTCCACGAGCACGTGCATGCCGCGCCCGCGCCAGGCCTCCACGGCATCGGCGAGCAGCGGGCCGGTGCCGTAGTCGTCCACGACCAGCTCCAGGCCGTCGAGCGACTCCGCGCGCGAGAGCCCCGCGCCGGCCAGCAGGTCGCCGACGAGCCGCACGTAGGCCAGGTCGAGCAGGCCGTTCTTGGACCACGCGTCGAAGAGCCGGTTGGGGATCGGCAGCGAGGACAGGTGCAGGCCCTGCGGCGCGAGCCCCGCGAGCTGCGCGCCGAGCGACTCCCAGCCCGAGGCCGCGCGCGAGGCCTTGGTCTCCACGTGTCCCGCCACCGCGGCGACGGTCTCCGCGAGCGGCGCCGGCATGAGCGCGCCGGCGAGCACCGCGCCGCCGAGCAGCTCGCCGGTGCCGGTCTCGTCCACGCCCGCGAGCCACGAGAGCCCGCGCCGCGCGCCGTGCGCGATGCCGCGCCGGGTGCCGGCCGGGGCATCCGACGAACCGCGCACAGCGCCGGACGCCGCGCCTTCGCCGGCCGCGCCGTCACGCGCGCCGGGGACGTCCGCCTTGCCGGCGCGGCGCGCGGCCGGCGCCGCGCCGCCCAGCAGCGCCGTCAGCTCCGCGAACAGCACCGCGCCCTCGGGATCGCCGGCGCGCGCGGTGCACACGAACTTGCCGCTCGTGTAGAGCGTGAAGATGGAGCGCCCCGGCGTGCGCACCTCGAAGGCGATGTACTCGTTCTTCGGGTTCGTCGTCAGCGCGTGGCCGCGCGCCGCGAACAGCGCGCGCAGGCGCTGCGCCTGCGCGGGAGACACCTCGTGCGTGATCGGGCGGTCCACGGGGAGCGTGTATACCGCCCCATCCGCGTGGGCGTTGCCAGGCTTTCGGGATACCAAACCGAAAGCAGGCACGAACGGCGGTGCGGGCTGTCAGTGGTCGCCGTAGGAACTTGGCCTGTTCTTCGGGAACAGGTAAGCGACAAGCA
>Ga0193753_10003765_pt1 | contig 11071 bp, 8 predicted proteins | sample H1c2metaG_FD_144925 | JGI IMG/M metagenome (GOLD analysis project Ga0193753, IMG submission 144925) | Soil microbial communities from a riparian zone of the East river system, Colorado, United States - H1c2 | ecosystem: Environmental > Terrestrial > Soil > Riparian zone | place: USA: East River... | reverse complement strand
ACAAGGCTGCACCGGGAGCCGAGATAGGCAAACCTAGTGAAACCTATCGCCGTGTGCGGCTGGAGACGCCTTTCGGAAAACTGATGCTCATTTCAACAGATGGCCATCTGCCATTCCCTTTTGGCCGCGAAATGACAGGCTACGCTGTTCCGGATTTGGACGGCACCATCGCGAAAGCCAAAGCCGCTGGGGTTGAAGTGCTTGTCCAGCCGCAGCTCGTTGGCGGCCGTCGGACTGCCATGGTGCAATTCCCCGGTGGCTATATCGCCGAGATTCATGCCGCTCAAAAATGAGAGGTGCATGTACCTGCCTATTGGTGCTGGCCGCCTCGACATTGACAGCCGCTGGAGACACGAATGCGCCAGCCCGCCCAAAAATCCTGTTCAATCGCTGGCAGGAGGACTGGTCGGTACTGACGAGCCCGGCGGTGGCGCGCGAGCCGCTGGATGATCTCAAATACATACCCCTGCGGGCTGACACCTATCTCTCACTGGGGGCCAATTTACGCGAACGCTTTGAGGCCAAAGACGCCGTAAATTTCGGCGTCAACGGCGCCAAGCCGCAGGACTATGTCATTAGCCGGTTGGAGACTCATGCCGATCTGCGGCTCGGCGATCAAGTTCAGGCTTTTGTGCAGTTGGAAAGCGAGTTTTCGCCCGGCAAGAAAGTATTGACACCTGTGGACCAAAATCGCCTCGATCTTGAGCAAGCCTTTGTCGCCCTTACCGAGCGCGTGGGACAAGGTCTGCTGCGGCTGCGAGTCGGGCGCCAGCAAATCGGCTTCGACCTCCAGCGATTTATATCGGTTCGCGATGGTCCAAATGTGCGCCAATCTTATGATGCGCTTTGGGCTGACTACGAACTGGCGGACTGGCGAATCATCGCCTTTTACAGTCAGCCGGTGAGTAACCGCGACAGGCGCGCCTTTGATGATTTCAGCAGTCCACACCTCACCTATGGCGGTATTCGCGCCGAATACAGGCTGAGCGAAAATAGCAGTCTGAGTGCCTATGTTTCACAGTTTCGCCAAGACGGCGCGCATTTCGTTTCGATAGCCGGCAATGAGCGGCGGGATATTCTGGATATCCGATTCACGGGAAATAAATCATGGTTCGACTGGGATGCAGAGGTTATGGGCCAAAGCGGCCGCATCGCCGGAGAGCGTATTCGCGCCTGGGCGGTCGGTTCGCGCGCAGGTTATACCTGGGATGGCAACTGGAAGCCCCGGTTGGGGATCCAGCTTGATGCAGCCTCGGGAGATTCCAATCCCCTTGATCGAACTCTCGGCACCTTTAATCCGCTGTTTCCTAACGGGTACTATCTGTCCTTGGCGGGGTACACAGGCTACACCAACTTTATTCACGTAAAGCCATCTGTGACAGTCAAGCCGATGACGAATCTTAGCGCCATGATCGCAGTTGCGGCGCAATGGCGTGAAACCACAGCCGACGCCATTTACACGCAGCCAAATATTCCCGTGGCTGGGACTGCCGGACGTGGCGGCTCGTACACAGGCACTTACCTGCAAGCCCGGTTCGATTGGCAAGTGACGGAACATTTCACTACGGCGCTCGAAGCCGTCCGCTTTCAAGTTGCGGATTCCATACGCCAGGCCGATGGCCATGATGGCAGCTATTTGGGCGTCGAAGGCAAAATCGGATGGTAACCAAGGCCCAACGCAGTCCAAGCCTACCTATACTTCTGAGCTTGAACGCTGGTTACATCGACACCGTTGGATTTCTCGCGCTGCACGGCCTGTTTACGGCTCACGTAACCGGCAACCTCGTTACTCTCGGAGCATCACTGGCTTTAGGGATCTCGGGCGTGGTCGCCAAGATTTTGGCAGTTCCCGTCTTTTGCATCCTTGTCATTGGCGCCCGCCTCTTTGCGCTCCGACAAGCAGAAATGAAACTGCCGGGATTACGGATCATGCTGGCAGCCAAGGTTCTACTGCTCACTGGTGGAGCCGGTATGGCTTTACGCTACGGCCCCTTTCCAAATGGCGACAGCGTCGCGGCTATCGCTACCGGAATGCTGTTGGTGGCAGCCATGGCAATCCAGAATGCCGCTCATCGAATCTATTTCGCGCAAATGCCCCCGACCACGATGATGACCGGAACCACAACTCAAATCATGATCGATATCGCCGACCTTTTTCAGGGACTTGCACCAGAGGCATCAGCTTCTGCCGTGCCAAGACTGCGACGCATGAGTACCACTGTTATCACTTTCGCCACCGGCTGCGGGGCAGCGGCTCTGCTCTATGCCACCGTTGGCATTTGGTGCTTTGTAGTGCTTCCAGTCATAGGCGTTGGGATTCTGCTTCTAGATCTTGACTGAGCAGCGGGTCATGCGCGAAGTGATGGCGACCTCTGAACTGACCCCTTGCGTCCGTAAGATGGCCGAAGATTTGTTCGCTACATTACAGTCCCGATTGGATAGTCGGGATGTGGGGTCGCAAGAAAACCCATATTTTGGGCGCGCGAGACAGCGTGGGCTCGTTTTTCAACGTTGAATTTTATGAAAATGTTTTTGACGTGTGTTTTGACGGTTTCAGGCGCGATCGCGAGAAGCTTTGCTATTTCCTTGTTGGATCGACCTTGAGCGATCAAGCCAAGTACTTCACGCTCGCGGGGGCTGAGGGGCTCCGTAAGAACCTGGGTCGAGGTTGACTCGACCTGGGGTTGATATCGCGATCGGCAGTCTCGGAGAAGACGGTCGATATATAACGGCAGACCGGCGGAATCTCCCGTCCGCATGGCGGCGTTCCGGGCTTTTGGCAGGAGCATGCCGATCTCGGGTCCTTGGTCCAAAACGGTCTGATACAAACCGTTCTGTAATCCGGCAATTAAAACGTCGCGGATTGCGGTCTCTGCGTCGGCTCCTTCACCAGCCCGCAGAATGGCTATAGCCAGATCGGTGGCGACGCGTAAACCAAAATAATGGTTGTTCGCCTCGACCGCCTCGCGCCGGAGCACTTTCAAAATTGATACCGCACTCTCTGGTTGACCGCGTGCCAAATCGACATAGGCCCTGGACAAGTCGGAGTAGCTATGGATGTCCGACCAGGCACAAGAGCTCGATACCGGGTGATCCTTAGCTAGGCGATTGAGTTGATCGAGGGATGCAAGGCTCTCCGAAATTCTCCCTTCCAAGCAGAAGAGCCGCACGCGCTCGAGAAGCGCAGCGGCCGTCAATCTCCCCCAACGCCGGGTGCGGCCCAAATTTTCGGCCTGTTCAAGTAGGGCATAAGCTCGGGAAAGGTTCAGGCGGGATGCTGCCAATCGCACGAGCACAATATAGGCGCTCAGGACGCAGTCTAGCATCGCGGCAGAGCTGACGATTGGTAAGCGGTCAAAGAGCAAGCGTTCTGCTTCATCCATATTGCCTTGCTCGTACCTGATTTGGGCAAGCAGACAGGAGGGGAGAGCAACAGCAACGGAGTTTGGTCCCATATGATGCTCTGCCAATGATATTGCATCGACGTAGTGACGTTCGGCAGTCGCTATATGGAGCTGCTGAAGCTCGGCTACTCCTTGAAGACAGCGCCGATAGACTGCCGCGAATAGATATCGCTTGTCCTCGTTAGACGAATAAGGAATCCAAGGTACCGCGTAAAAACTGCTCAAATTGCCGGACTTCAAATGCCCAAACCGTGCAACATTTGAAGCCACATTTGCGGCCCAAGGATCGTCGGACTGACTCAGACACGCCTCAGCCGCAGTCAAGGCGTTATGACTATCATCTCCGAGAGCGATTGCGCACGCCCGTATCGCCATACATTCGGCTGCGAGAGTGGTGTTTTCTGACGAACGCTCGTTACCAAGATCTCCCTCGACTTCTGCAAGGAGCCGGGACGCCTCATCAAGACGAACCGCCAGAGCCATGCCCCAGGCTATAGCGAGCTTCAGTTTGATCGGGCGCTGCACAATAGGAAATAGGCGCTGCCAGCCCAGAAGAGTAAGCAGGTCGCCCTGTCTTACAAGTTCCATCGCGCAATTCGCGATCCAAATTGTGGCCTGGTCTTTGTCGCCTGCCATGATCGCGTGGCGAATTGCATCAGTCCACTGTTCCTGCTCTGCATACCACTGTGCAGCACGCTGATGAAGCGACGCAATATCCGGCTCTGGTTCGGCTTCTAGTCTCTGACGAAGATACTCGACGAGTAGTGTGTGATAACGAAACCAGCGGCCCTCATGATCCAAAGGGATAAGCAGCATTTGCGAGCCTGCAATCGATTCTAGGCATTGCTGAGAAGATGCAAGTTGAGTCACGACTTGACATAACGGCGCGGAAAAACGGTCCAAGATGGCCGTGCGCAGCATGAAGATCGCCATGTCCCGCGGAAGTCGATCAATCATTTCAGCGAGGTAAGCTTTGATCGGCCGGAGCGTTCCCGACAACTGTCGAGCATATTGGCCTATGGTCTCACCCGATTGAGAAACCGTTGACGCAATAATTCGAAGGACGGCCGGCCATCCCTCGGCCCGATCGTGAAAAAGCCTGAGTTCTGTTGGCGTCAGCCGACCCAGACCCTCGCGCTCGAAAAACTGCTGTGTTTCCTCCAAAGTAAAGCGCAGCGTTGCGACGTCAATTTCCAACAGTTTGTTCTGCGCCCGTAGTTCCGCCACAGGCAATGTTGGCTCCGATCGTGTGACAACTATGAGATGGAAATGAGGTGGAGCGTGCTGAAGCAAGAATCGGATCGCGTCATGAATCGCGTTATCCGTTACCCAATGATAGTCCTCAAGAAACAAGCAGATCTCGTCGTCGACCTCTGCCAAGTCGTTAATGAGCGACGATAGGACCGTCTGCGGGCTGATCAGCGAGGCCTCTTGCAACAGTCCCAGCGCCGGCCGGCCTACCTCCCCGCAGGCGTGTCGCAGCGCGTGACACAGATAGAAAAGAAATTGTGATGGTTCGTTATCGTCCTTGTCAATTGAGAACCACGCAACGCGGTGACCAGTTCGCGTGAGGAGACTTGCCCACGTGATCGCCAGCGATGTCTTCCCGAAGCCCGAGGGCGCCTTGATAAGCCCCAGCCGCTTTTCCTGGACTTGTGCAGCCAGCTCGAGCAATCGCGGACGATCGATAAGCAAAGCATCGCGCGGGGGCTGCATTTTTGTCGTGATAGCTTGTTGGTATTTGCCTGGCTTCATTCCCGGTCCTTAGTCTGCAGTCCCCCTTTTGCGACCCCCACGATCCCCCATTTGGGGGATGATCGGCGACCGAGTGTACAAGCTATTTAAGCAAAATAAAGCTGACGGAGCAGGGGTATGACGACCGAGCCCCTGACAAGCATTTTGAATGGCCTGATTGTCGCGTCTCATAGCGTGGTCAATGGCACAATACGCCGATCCCAAGAAGACTTCGATGGCATATGGCGGCACAAAAACTAGTTGGGCATTCGGGCCTTTCCGCGTTACTCGTGCACGCCGGCTGGTGGAGCGGAACGATGAAGTCGTCCGCATCGGAAGCCGAGCATTCGACATTCTTGTCTATCTGTTGGAGCATGCCGGACAGGTTGTCAGCCATCGCGCACTGTTGGAAGCCGCTTGGCCTGGCACTTACGTGGAAGAGGGCAACCTGCGCTTCCAGATGGCCGTCCTACGCAAAGCGTTAGGCAATGGAGAAGCCAGCTATATTATCAACGTGCCGGGACGCGGATATTGCTTCACAGCTCCCCTCTCCAAGCAGGATGAAGTCACCTATTCTTCACTTCCAAGTAATGTATTAGTCCAGCCGGGTTCTCCAGCGACACCGCTAGGCAACGTGGATTCCGCCAATATATTACCTTATCCAACGTCGCAGCTCCGCAGGAGTGCAAGCACTGCATCTGCGGGCAGGGAAAAGGAATGTGTCGCGGAGATCTGCATCAAACTTGATGATCTTGCATTGGCAATCGATTTGGTGGCTTCTCAAGCGAAGGTGCTTGGCATCGATAGGTTATCCGGCCTGTTGGAAGAGTACTGGCTTCCCCGTTGGCCAGGCGACTGCGCGACGCCGCCGAAGTCCCAAACGCTCTACGCCATGCTGGATTGGAGTTATCGACTCCTCTCGGAGAAGGAAAAACGCGTTTTTCGATACATATCTGTGTTTTCAGGTGCGTTCAATTTGGAGGCCGCAAACGCGGTAGCCGACAAGAGTGCGGAGACTGCACCGATCCTAGCTGAGCTTGCTTCCAGATCGTTGTTGTCACTCAGTCATGCGGAATTCGGAACACGATATCGCTTCCTCGACGCGGCTAGATGTTACGCAAGAGACAGACTGGTTGAAGCCAACGAGGTACACGAGGCTCGGCGTCGACACGCCTTTTTTTTCATGCAAGCGCTTCAAAACGTTAAATGCGGCCATTCTGACCTAAGTCCGTCGAAGATACTTACGAGCGAAATAGACGACGTTCTGGCCGCCGTCATATGGAGCTTCACCCCAGGGCATGATTCGACTTCATGCCGCCTAGCTTTGGAGAAGGCAAGAAATTCTGGGTGACCCAAAGCAAGGGCCTGGATTGGATAATCGGCGTCAAACGTGACATCGATGGCGCAACAACCGTCATTTAAGCGTTGGGAATTTCTGCGACAAAGGAAAGGTAGCCTGGGCATCAATAAGTAGGATTTTCCAAGTCGCGATCTTTCATTTCAAGCGGCGCTCAAAAAAACTAGGCACCTTGAGTGCCTTTTCCAGTATGGCGCTTTAGAGGCCGATATGTTGCAAGGATTTTCTCTCCCACTCTCTCCGCTCGGAAAAGCAAATGTGGTTGGCGCCCCGCCCTGGCACTACTCCGGAGACGTAATCGCATTGGAGTTCTGGGCCGACCCAGACGCCTCCGCAGCGACACTGCCGCCCGGACTGACTCCCGATCCGGAAAGTAATGGACGCGCAATCGCGCTCTTTGTTGATTGGCAGTATACCGGCGCCAATGACGAGTTGCTCGAACCGGCGCGCTATCAAAATCGCGAGTTTTACATGCTGCTTGATGCGTGCTGGAAGGATGTGCCTGTCTATTGGACTCCTTACGTGTATGTGGACAACGATTCCTCGCTGGCGAGGGGCTGGATGCAGGGCTATCCCAAGCGTCTTGGCAGTATCTTCCAGACCCGGACATTCGCAGCTCCGGGTCCGGCAGCTGCTCCTATCGCGCCTGGTACGAGATTCGGCACCAGCTTGTCGGTGCATGGCCAACGGCTCGCAAATGGCCGGCTCACTCTACGACACGAACAAGCTGATGCTTCCGGCGCACTCGGCCGCCCGGCTATCAACCGCAGGTATTTCCCGAGCCTCTCTGCCGGCCAACATGGTTATCCGGTCGTGGACGAACTCGTTATGGCTGCGAACGACGACCTGAGCATCATCGATGTATGGTCTGGCGATGCCGAACTCGAGTTTCCGAAAGCAATAGGCGAAGAACTTCATGAGCTCTCGCCCGTGAGAATGGGGACGGGATACCGCTTCTCTATGTCCTGCTCGATCAGCGGTCTGAAGGTCCTTCAGGATTTTACAAAATAGAGCATCTGCTTCGCGATTGAGGGATGCGGGAACAGTCTAGTCACAAATGGCCAAGCCTCTATCCAATTCGCCAAGACCCCACGCCCGGAGTTGGTAAGTTATTCAAGTGCAATTGATGACAGATATGGAGCAGTGATCTGGCCAACTCGTCGGCTTGGCCAATCTGAACCGCCAGCAGTCTGTCCTCCAGGGCCCGCAGATGCTGGCGGCGCGGGCCGGGATCCCGGATCCCGGCCGGCCGATCCTCAAGAGCGGTGACCATTTTTTAGGCACAACTATAACGCGCGCTAACAAGTACTAACGCCAGGAGGATTCTGAAATCGCCCATGATACGGCCCGGGCGGATAGACCCGCCCGTTAAAGCATAGGCGGTCACATGCAATGTCAGGCAAATGCGAAAAATAGCGCCGCTGCTCCTCCGGAGCCGGATATCCTGCCAAGCCTCGCTAAGCTCTTGGAGAGTGTCCGCAAGGAATTTGACGCCGACCGTGAGATAGCAAAGGCGCTCCTGGTTCGGGCTGCATCACTTCTGAGAGTGGAGATCGATCGCCAAGCGACCGACGTTGATCCCCAGAATACGACGGGCGGATTGGCGTCGTGGCAGGTGCGTCGGCTCAATGTCTTCATCGAAGCGCGGCTGGAACAGCCTATCCGGCTTAAAGAACTCAGCGCGATCTCAAAACTCAGCACAGCCTATTTCAGCAGAGCGTTCAAACTGACGTTTCGGGAGACGCCGCACGCCTACATTGTGCGCCGACGCCTCGAGCGAGCTGAAACTCTCATGCTGACGACAGGTCTTCTGTTAAGCGATATTGCCGCGCGCTGTGGGTTTGCAGATCAGGCGCACCTCTGCAGGCTCTTTCGCCAACAATATGCCAAGAGCCCGGCGGCATGGCGCCGCGAGCGTACTGACGTTCGCGGTCTTAGCACCGATCAGGATTTTCGCATGGCGGATATGGTCGAGGGCCAATGATGCCGAAAATAGGCGAGAGATTCTTTTATTGCATCGCAAATATGGCGGCAGTCCTAGTCGCCTTCTGCACGCTTCCCGGTGTGGCGGGGCGGTACGATGGGCCATTGAGAGTGATATGGTGTCGAGCGTTGCCGGTGGCACTTTTGTCCTGCGCGCTGGAAGGATGCGGCGCAGCTCCTTCCTTTTCCTTTGTTGGTGCCTATTTTCCAGTCTGGCTGGCCAGCGCGGTGATTGGGGGGCTAGCTGCTCTCATTGCACGTCAGGTCTTCGTGGCGACGGGGCTTTCGACGGTTTTGCCGTTTCAGCTCTTTGTCTGTACCGCGATCGGAATCCTTGTGGGCATCCTGGTGTGGCTGTTGTGGTCCGGGGGCTAGGGATGGAGGCAGGCGGGCAGCACAGGACGAACCGGCGTGGCCTGTTGATTTCGGCGGCCATCATCGTGTTGGCGATCCTGGCCGTGGCGGCCGTCGCGCTGTTCAGCCGGCCGACCACCGATGACGCCACCATCGATGCCGATATTGTCCATGTCGCGCCCGCTGTCGGAGGACGCATCATCACGCTCGCGGTGCGGGAAAATGCGCTGGTGCACAAGGGCGACCTTCTGTTCCAGATCGACCCTGTACCCTATCGGCTGACGCTAGAGCAGGCAGCCGCGAACCTGGATGTGGCCCGGGCCACCCTGGAAACACAGCGCCGGTTTGTTGCCACCCAGCGGTCCAATGCCCAGATCGCCGGTGACCAGACGGGCCGCGCCCGGACCAACTTCGATCTGGCGAAACGGACGGCTGGGCGGCTGCGGCCGCTCACCGACAAGGGCTATGTGCCGCAGCAGCAGCTCGACCAGGCAGAGGTCGCGGCGCGTGATGCTGCGACCTCGCTTACGCAGGCCCGCGAGCAGGCCGCCGCCGCTACGCGCGCGATTGATACGGTTGCGGCCTCGGAAGCATCCGTGCGCGCCGCGACTGCGGCGCTGGCATTGGCGCGCCGGGCCCTGGACGATACCACGTTGCGCGCGCCCCATGACGGCCGGGTCGTGGGTCTCACCGTCTCCACGGGCGAGATGGTGATTCCGTCCCAGGCTCTTTTCACTCTGGTCAACAAGGAGGAGTGGTTCGCGGTTGCCAATTTCCGGGAGACCGATCTGGACAATATCGCCGTGGGCGATTGCGCCACCGTCTTTTCCTTGATCGATCGGCACAAGCCGATCAAAGGCGTGGTCGATGGTATTGGTACGGGGGTGTTGACCGAGGATCGCGTCAACCTGCCGCGCTCGGTGCCCTATGTAGAGCCACAACTCAACTGGGTGCGGGTGTCGCATCGCTTTCCCGTGCGCGTGAAACTGGAGAGCCCGCCAGATGTTCTGGTCCGGCTGGGCGCCAGCGCGATCGTTGAGGTCCGGCATGGCGCAGCTTGCCGCTAAGCGCGGGGACGGGATCGCCCTCATCGCAGGCTTGCTTGCTCCGGCGCCGGGCCGTCTGGTCTTTGCCGCCAGGCTGGCTTTTCTTTGCGCCATCACGACCTTGGTGGCGGAAACTTACCAGACGCTGGATATAGCGCTGACCGCCTATGTTGTCTTCTTCCTCAACAAGCCAGACCGCATGAGCAGCATCATTCTGTCGGTGGTACTGACGATCGTGATCACCCTGCTTATCGGCCTGGTGTTTTTGCTAGCGCAGTTTGTGCTGGATGATCCGCGGTTGCGGGTGTTGAGCATGGCACTGGTGTCCTTCGGCTTTCTGTTCCTGGTCTCGGCCAGCAAGCTCAAGCCCCTCGGCCAGATCTTCGCACTGATTGTGGCCTACGCGCTCGATCTCCTGGGCTCGATTCCCGCCGGCGAGCTGGCGACGCGCGGTCTTCTCTATGTCTGGCTGTTTGTGGGTGTCCCGGCAGGCGTTTCAATCCTTTTCAATCTTTTGATCGCGCCGTCGCCTCGCCGCCTGGTGCAGGCCGCGCTGGCCCGGCGCATACGGCTGGTAGTGCGGCTGCTGCGATCACGGGATTCTGAAGCACAACGCGAACTCGCCGAAGCGCTGCGGGAGGGAGATGGCGAAATCGGCGAATGGCTGGGCCGCGTCGCAAGCGAGAAATCTTCGCCAGCAGTGGATATTGCGGCGCTTCGGCAGGCCGCCCGCGCCAGCATCGCGCTTCTGCTCACAATGGATTTCATGGAGCGCACACCGGCGGCGGCGCTGCCGTCATCTGTGGCGCTGGCCCTTTGCCAGACTCTGGAGGAGATGGCGGTCTTGCTGGAACAGGGCGGTTATCCCCTCAATGTGGCCGTGCCGCCGGCACCGCCTCTGCCGCCGCTGGCTCAAGTGGCTTATGGTGAAATCGCTGATTGCCTGGACCGGTTCGCCGAGAGGCCGGATGCCGAACCCCCAGCGCCGAAGAAAGCCGGCTTTTTCGTTCCCGACGCTTTCACCAATCCCTTGCATGTGCGCTATGCGCTCAAAGCCACCGCGGCAGCGATGATCTGCTATCTCACCTATTCCTTGCTCAACTGGCCAAGCATCCATACTTGTCTGATCACCAGCTACATCGTCTCTCTGTCGACGGTAGCGGAAAGCGTCGAAAAACTTGTGCTGCGTGTTG
>Ga0193753_10003764_pt1 | contig 11071 bp, 9 predicted proteins | sample H1c2metaG_FD_144925 | JGI IMG/M metagenome (GOLD analysis project Ga0193753, IMG submission 144925) | Soil microbial communities from a riparian zone of the East river system, Colorado, United States - H1c2 | ecosystem: Environmental > Terrestrial > Soil > Riparian zone | place: USA: East River... | reverse complement strand
AGTCGATGTTTACCAGAAGGATATTGATATCATTGGCGCTTTCGCGGCCAAGCTGAATATTCCCGTACCGTTGTTCGAGGCGAGCAAGGCGTATTATTCGTCCGCACTGTCGCAAGGCATGGCCAAGGAAGATACTGCGGCGGTTTGTGCGGTGCTGGAGCAGATGGCAGGCAATCCCCGAAAACAAAACAAAAAAGCCGCTAAGAAGCGCTAAATTTTTATCCAAATTGAGAGTGAAATCAAAATGAGTGAAGCAAAATCGATGTCCCCGCAAAGCCAGGCCTCGCAAACACTGGCATTCAACATGAAACTTTTGGCACAGCACGAAATGGAAGGTTTCGGCGGCATGGGCGAGGGCATCAATATGCAGATGGCCAAGGATGGCCGACGCATTATCTGGATGGCACACGAGTCCGCGCCTAAAAATTTTACTGCGCTCGATGTCACCGACCCGCGCAAGCCCAAGTTTGTGATTCAGACCGATCTGCCGCACAGCAACGTGCGTTCCAACTCGCTGGACGTGGTGGGCAACACTATGGTGGTCGCTTATCAAACCAAGGGTTTCAACGACAAGCCGGCAGGTTTTGATATGTTCGACATCACTGTGCCGGAAAAGCCCAAGCTCATTTCACACTTTGACGCGTCGGGAAAATTTTCGCGTGGTGTACATGCGGTGTGGTTTGATGATGGGGAATACGTGCACATGGCGAGTGGCGCGCCGGATTTCGAGCCGACCAACGACAAAGACGACCAGTTCTACCGTATTATCGACGTGCGCAATCCGTCCAAGCCGGTCGAAGCGGGCCGCTGGTGGATGCCTGGTACGCGCAAGGGCGATTCAGTGGCGCCGCCTCCGCGCCTGAAGCTCGATGGTGGCAATCGTGCGCACAATACCAATGTGTATTCAAAGCAGCGTCCGGATCGCGCCTATGTCGGGTACATCGACGGCGGCGCTTTCATCCTCGATATCAAGGACAAAAGTAATATCAAAGTGGTGTCGCGCTGGAAAAATGCCCCGCCGTTTAACGGCTTTGTGCATACTGTGTTGCCGTTGTTCAGCAAAGACCTGCTGATCGTCACCGAGGAGTGCGTGCGCGACAATTGCGCCGACTGGCCCAAGCTGACCTGGGTGCTCAATGCCGCAGATGAAACCAATCCGGTGCCGATTTCCACGGTGCCGCTGCCATCGCCGGAAAGTTTCGGCAAGCGCGGCGGACGTTTTGGCTCGCACAATGTGTGGGAAAACTATTCCGCCGATTGCGCATGGAAATCCGACAACGTCATTCTCGCCACGTTTTTTAACGGCGGCTTGCGTGCATATGATTTGTCCAACCCGTATCAGCCGCAGGAAGTCGCGTACTTTGTACCGGGTACGCCGAAACTCTCACCCAAGGGCGCGGTCCAAATTAACGACGTGTATGTTGATGATCGCGGCGTGGTGTACTGCCAGGATCGTTTCACCGGCGGTTTGTATATTGTTGAGTGGACGCAATAAGATATGGATGCTCCCGTATTAGGCCGCAACGCGCTGTCCGGACGCATTCCGGTGAGCGTGGTCACGGGTTTTCTCGGCAGCGGGAAAACCACGCTCGTCAACAAGTTGCTGAAACGGCCGGAAATGAATCGTGTCGCAGTGATCGTCAATGAACTCGGCGAGCAGGCTATCGACAACGATCTGGTTGAGGTGTCGTCTGAGCAAATGATGCTGCTCAACAACGGCTGTTTGTGCTGTGTGCTGCGCGGCGATTTGCAGGAGACCATGCGCGATTTGTTCATCAAGCGGCGCAATGGCGTCATTATCGATTTCGATCGTCTGGTGATCGAAACCACGGGTTTGGCAGACCCGGCGCCGGTGATGCAAACGCTGATGACCGACACCATGCTGCAGTCGCAGTACCGGCTGGATTGCGTGGTGACATTGGTCGATGCAGTGAACGGATTGGAGCAAATCAAGACTCTGTCGGAGCCGGTGAAGCAGGCAGCGCTGGCCGACCGTTTGGTGATTACCAAGACGGATCTGGTGGACGAAGCGAAGGCTGCTGCGCTTGAGGTCGCATTGCACGAGTTGAATCCGCGTGCACCGGTCAAACGAGCGGTCAATGGTGAAATCGAACTCGCGTTCCTGATTGATGTGGCGTTGCGCAGTACGCAATCAAGGCTGGAAGACGTCGAGCGCTGGATGGGCGCCGACAATGCGGAGGATCATGGCCACTACGGCCACGATGAACATGGTCACGCGCATCGCCACGATACCAGCGTGACGTCTTTTTGTTTACGCTACAAAGAACCTTTTACCTGGGCTTCGTTTTCGCAGTGCATGGAAGTGCTGGGCACTTTGCGTGGCGCGGATTTATTCCGGGTGAAAGGGCTGGTGAATGTGGCGGGGCACAAGGGGCCGCTGATCATTCAGGGCGTGCAACACCTGTTTCACCCGCCGATTGAACTGGAGAAATGGCCGAGCGATGATCATGAAACACGTATCGTCTTCATCACGCGCGGGATTACACAGCAGACCGTGAGCAATCTATTTTCTGCGATTGCGTCAGTGGCGGCGGTTACAGCGTAATAATATTTAATAAAAACATATGGTTATCTGATTTGCTGCGCCGCAGCTGCCGCAGCTGCGTGGCCTGATTGCAACGTGGTAGTTGTGAGGCCTATCGACCCGGGTGTCCGAGGGCTAACGTGTCTTAAGCGACTTCCGGCGTAACGATCTCAATGTGATCGCGACTCACGTTAACGAACGGTGAGTTCATCACCAGACGGCCATTGAGATCCCACACTTCGACGTCGGTCAGCGCCATGAAATCTTTGGAGTCGATCATATAGTCCGTGACGCGCGCGCCGGGGTGCAGGTGAATATGACCCTTGATGCGATAGCTGCGGGTCAAAATGACCACTTTGGTTTTGGAACTTTCGTCAGCCATAATGAGGTCCTCCTGAAGGTAAGTGCGAGTGATGGTAGCGCCAAAAATTGCCATGAGCAAATCCCAGCGATTTTTATACCCTGCACCGCACCCTCCGGGACTGCGGTTTTCGCCATGCCTGTGGTGAGCGGCAAGAGGCATTCGCGAGCCGCAGCGGTGATGACCGGAATGCTGTTGCTCGGATTTGCCGCGGCCGCTGCTGAAACCATCGCGGTTGGATCCAAGCGCTTTACCGAGTCGTACATCCTGGGTGAGATCGTCACGCAGCGCCTCCAGGCTGCCGACGATGTGCGCGCTGTGCACCGGCAGGGTCTGGGCAATACCGCTATCTTGTTTGCTGCATTGAAAAGCGGCTCGATTGATGTGTACCCGGATTACACAGGCACACTGGCGTTTGAGTTGTTGGGATTAAAGCTCGTGCCGTCGCTTGCCGAGTTGAATACTGCGTTGGAGAAATACGGACTGGCCGCAGGTGTTGCGCTGGGGTTTGGCAATTCGTATGGGCTGGCGATAACGCAGGCACGCGCCGCGACACTGGGCATAACTGCGATTTCCGATCTGCAACGGCACGCAGGCCTGCGCTACGGCCTATCGCAGGAATTCCTCAATCGCAACGATGGCTGGCCAAGACTGCGTGATACGTATGCGTTGCCAGCGCGGCCCGCAGGACTTGATCACGGTGTGGCATATGAAGCGATCAAGGCGGGAATGGTAGACGTGATTGATGTTTACACCACTGACGCCAAGCTCGGACGCTACGGCCTTAAATTGCTGGCGGATGACCGCGCATTTTTCCCCCCGTACGAAGCCGTGCTGGTTTACCGCAAGGATTTGCCGCAGCGTTTTCCTGCCGCTTTTCGCGCGTTGCAAACATTGCAGCGGGCCATTGCAGCCGAAGAGATGGTCCGTATGAATGCCGCGGCTGAACTCGATGGTCAGTCGTTTGCGCGTATTGCTGCGGGTTTTCTTGCCCCCGGTGAATCCGGCAAACCCGCATTGCCGCAGGCGCGCCCTGGTTGGCTTGCGCGACTGTTTGCCGGAGATTTCTGGCGGCTTACCGCAGAACACTGCATGCTGGTATTTGGAGCATTGGCGTTGAGTGTGGGGGTGGGTGTGCCGCTGGGCGTTTGGGCATCACGCTCGCGGCGCGCGCGGCCGCTGATCATGAGTGTCACAGGAATATTACAGACAATTCCAGCTTTGGCGTTGCTGGCGTTCCTGATCGCGGCGCTGGGGCGCATCGGCCTAATGCCAGCGGTGATCGCACTGTTTCTTTATGGCCTGCTGCCGATCGTGCGTAATACCGAAAGCGGGCTGGCTGGCATTGCGCCGGGCCTGCGACAGGCAGGCGCCGCCTTAGGGCTTCAGCCCAGCGCGATCATGCGCCTGATCGATTTGCCGCTGGCGCTGCCGTCTGTGCTGGCCGGTATCAAAATTTCCGCTGTGATTAATGTCGGCACGGCAACCATTGCGGCATTTGTCGGCGCGGGTGGCTATGGTGAGCGTATCGTCGCCGGCCTGGCTGTGAACGACCACGCGATGATGTTGGCGGGCGCGATTCCGGCGGCGGCGTTGGCCTTGCTGATTCAGAGTGCATTTGAGGGTGCAGAACGCCGGTTTCTACCTTATGGACTCCGAAATCCGTCACAATAGCCTTCTTATCTTATATAGCCGCCGAGAACTAATTTTGTGCTTTAATGTCTGTGCAGTATCGCGGGTTACTCGATGGATCTTTCGCGCGCCTTGTCGCGTGTTGGGCCTGCGGGTTGGGTATACTGCCGGCTTTGCAATCCGGCACGGTGTCCGACCTGGACAACAAACACGACAGGGACGGGGTTCATGAGCGACCGCGAAATCGACCAGCAGTTGGTCGAACGCGCACAACGTGGCGATAAGCGTGCGTTCGAGCTGCTGGTTACGAAGTATCAACGCAAGCTGATCCGCCTGTTGTCCAGGTTTATAAGAGACGCATCGGAAGTGGAGGACGTGGCGCAGGAAGCCTTCATAAAGGCCTATCGCGCGCTGCCGAATTTTCGCGGCGACAGTGCTTTTTACACGTGGCTTTACCGAATAGGAATTAATACCGCCAAGAATTACCTGGTGGCGATGGGCCGTCGTGCGCCAACGTCTACCGCAATGGATGCGGACGAAGCGGAAGATCTCGGCGAAACGGAGTTGCTGCAAGATTTGAATACGCCGGAAAATGAAATGATGAGCCGCCAGGTGGCGGATACCGTGAACCAAACGCTGGAAAAGTTGCCAGAGGACTTGCGCACTGCAATCTCATTGCGGGAGATGGAAGGCTTGAGTTACGAGGAAATCGCTTCCGTGATGAATTGCCCGATTGGGACAGTGCGCTCGCGTATTTTCCGGGCGCGGGAAGCAATAGCGGAACAATTGAGACCCATGCTCGGAACGGGCAAAGACAGGAGATGGTGAGATGGAAAACGTATCGACTCTGATGGATGGCGAACTGGGCGGAGATGAAGCCGGGCGGGAGATCATCCGTCTTACAGCGGATTCGTCATTCCGTGAAACTTGGGATACTTATCATCTGATTGGGGATGCGATACGTGGCGCTGCCCCGGTGGCCCGAGGCTTTGGTCCTCGCTTCAGTGAACGGCTGGCGCTGGAGCCTACGGTGCTTGCACCGCATACTAATGTTACGCGGCGCTTTACGCACAAAGCTCAGACCTACGCTTTGTCGGCGGCAGCGTCTGTTGCGGCTGTGGCCGTTGTGGGCTGGATGGCGCTAAATATGCTTCAGCCGGATGAGGCAGGGGGGCCGAACGCACCTGCCGCGCAACTGGCGAAAGCGCCGGTGCCGGCAGTAGTGTCCCAACCCCAGGCGGTGACCGCGTCTGTAACACCGGCAGTAATGTCGCAGCCGCAGGCGGTAGCTGCATCGGTAGCGCCGGTTGCAGCGCCAGTTGAGCATGTTCAGGAATATTTGCTCGCGCACCAGGGTATTTCACCGACGACTGCGATACAAGGGGTTACGCCGTACATACGCACGGTGTCCAGCACTGGCGATTAAGTCGTTTTCTTTTCCTTTAGTTCGGTATCTATGAAATACTGGCTGGCCGTCGTTACGGCGATCGCGGCGCTTGATGTGTGCGCGCAGGACGGCAGCACGACCGAGGCGTTGGACTGGCTCAAGAAAATAGCCGCTTCGTCGCGCACAATCAGCTATTCCGGTACTTTTGTGTATCAGCACGGCAGCCGCGGCGAAACTTCCCGTGTTGTGCACTATGTCAATCAGGCTGGCGGTGTTTTCGAGAAGTTGGAGACGCTGGATGGTCCGCCGCGCGAAATCGTGCGCGCCAATGACCATGTCACTGCTTACATACCGGACACGCGAGTGGTGCTGGTTGAGCGTCGCAGCACGAGGCATCTGCCTGTGATGTTGCCGGAAAACCTCTCTGATCTGACACAGCAATACGAGGTCAAAAAACTTGAGGCCGATCGCATGGGCGGCTACCAATGTTTATGGATCGCTGTGATGCCCAAGGACAAACTGCGCTACGGGCGCAAGTTTTGTGCGGAATTAGAATCGGGTTTGCCGCTGCGCGCACAGGTATTTAATGAAAAAATGCAAGTGGTTGAATCTTTTGGATTTTCTCAGTTGACACTGGGCGGGAAGTTTAGCCGTGATCAGGTTGCTTCGCGCTATGAAGGCCGTGCGCAAACGCAAAAATGGCGGGTTGATCACTCGGCGTTGAATGTCCTGGAACAGGCTGCGGATACGGGTTGGTCGGCCACGAATCTTCCCGTGGGTTTTCGCAAGTCCATGGAGCTGAAACGAACCATCGTCGGACGCCCGGTGGCAATGCCACATCTGGTGTACTCGGACGGACTGGCGGCGATTTCAGTGTTCGTGGAACCTAAAGGGCAACTGCCGGCCAAGGCCTTGATAAGCCAGGGAGCCGTCCACATTTACAAGCGGGTGCTGGGTGATTACCTTGTCACCGTACTGGGCGAGGCACCTGCAACGACCGTGATGCAAATTGCCAATTCGATGGAACTCAAAACCGCCGGAAACGCTTTTCCCAAGTAGGACTACGGATTAGTAACAGGAGAATTCATGCTTAGAAAAGCGCTCATATTTTTGTGCGTTGTGTTGCCGTTGCAGGGATTGGCGCAGTTGCCGGATTTTACGGAGTTGGTAGAAAAGCAAGGGACCGCTGTAGTTAACATCAGCACCACGCAGGCGTCTTCACGCAGTCCACTCGCACAGCAATTTCCCAATGTGCCAGAGGATGATCCATTCTTCGAGTTTTTCCGCCGCTTCATGCCGAATCAACCGGGCGGGCCGCGGGAGTTTCAGGCGCAATCGCTGGGGTCCGGTTTCATCATTACCCCCGACGGCTACATCATGACCAATGCGCACGTCGTGCAATCGGCCGATGAAATCACCGTGCGCTTGACGGACAAGCGCGAGTTTAAAGCCAAGGTAATCGGCTCCGACCGTCGCACCGATGTGGCATTGATCAAGATCGAGGCCACCGGACTCCCCGCAGTCAAGTTCGGTGATCCGGCCAAGCTTAAGGTGGGCGAGTGGGTGGTGGCTATCGGCTCGCCGTTTGGTTTTGATAACACCGTAACCAAAGGTATTGTCAGCGCCAAAGGCCGTTCGTTACCGCAGGAAAATTTCGTGCCGTTCATCCAGACCGACGTCGCCGTCAATCCTGGAAACTCCGGCGGACCGCTGTTTAACATGCGCGGCGAAGTTGTGGGTATCAATTCGCAGATTTACAGCCGCACAGGCGGATTCATGGGGCTGTCGTTTGCGATTCCGATCGACGTTGCGAACGATATTGCGCAACAGTTGCGCACCTCAGGCAAGATTACCCGCGGGCGTATCGGCGTAGTGATACAGCCAGTGACCAAGGAACTCGCTGATGGCTTTGGTTTGTCCAAGCCGCTGGGTGCGCTGGTGAATTCAGTGGAAAAAGGCGGGCCGGCGGAAAAAGCCGGCATCGAAGCAGGTGATGTAATTCTGCGCTTTGACGGTAAGCCGATTGCGTCTTCGGAAGATTTGCCGCGGATAGTCGGCGGCACGCGTCCCGGTTCCAAGGTGACGGCGCAAGTCTGGCGCAATAAAGCATCGCGCGACGTATCCGTTGTCGTGACTGAGCTTTCGGATGATGCGCGCGCGCAACGTGGTGGCGGACGCGGGCAGAAGCCACCTGCGGCAACGCCGTCGGTATACGGCATGAGCTTGTCGGATCTCACGGACACGCAGCGCAAGGAACTCAAAATCGAAAGCGGTGTGCTGGTAGGCGAAGTGCAGGGCGCGGCCGCACGCGCAGGCATGCGTAAAGGTGACGTTATTCTCGCGGTCAACAATCAGGACGTAAAGACCGTCGAACAATTCAATCAGTTGATGGGGCAGTTTGATAAAGGACGCATTGTGGCGTTACTGGTGCGCCGGGGTACAAACTCACTCTATGTGCCGTTCCGACTGGATGCAGGCGGGAATTAAGTGCGGCGGTGAAACCGGCACTGACGGTATACGCGCGCGGCTACTGTCACCTTTGTGATGATATGATTGCGGCCCTGCATCAATTGCAGGGCCGCTTTGATTTTGATATCAAGGTGGTAGATGTGGATAGCGACCCTGCGCTTGAAGCACGGTTTGGTGAACGGGTGCCAGTGCTTACGGCGGCTGTCGATGAAGCCGAACGAGAACTGTGCCACTATTTCCTTGAGCAGTCGGCTGTTACTGCTTTTCTGGCAGAAATACGATAAAATACAAATGTTTACGTTGTTTGTGCCGTAAATGTACACTCAAGCTGGGGCGCCCGGTAGGTTGCGAGCGCCCCTTTCTGTTTTTGCACTGTCCACGCAATTCTCAATGCAACATATACGAAATTTCTCGATCATCGCCCATATTGACCATGGCAAGTCAACGTTGGCTGACCGCATCATTCAGTTGTGCGGAGGATTATCGGATCGTGAAATGGAAGCGCAGGTGCTCGATTCCATGGACTTGGAGCGTGAGCGCGGCATTACGATCAAGGCGCAAACCGCAGCACTTCAATACAAGGCTCGCGATGGAAATACTTATTTGCTGAATCTGATTGACACGCCGGGCCACGTGGATTTTTCATACGAAGTCTCGCGTTCTCTCGCGGCGTGCGAAGGCGGCTTGTTGGTGGTCGATGCGTCGCAGGGCGTGGAAGCGCAAACGGTGGCCAACTGCTATACCGCGCTCGAACAAGGTGTGGAAGTGGTGCCTGTGCTGAATAAAATGGATCTTCCGCAGGTCGATCCCGAACGGGTGATTGCGGAGATTGAAGACATCATCGGCATCCCGGCGCAGGATGCAGTCAAAGTGAGCGCCAAGACTGGCGAAGGCGTCATTGACGTGCTGGAGGCGGTGATCGCACGCGTGCCGCCGCCCAAGGGGGATCCGGCAAAGCCGTTAAAGGCGCTGATTGTGGATTCATGGTTCGATAACTATGTCGGCGTGGTAATGCTGGTGCGTGTGGTGGATGGCGAGTTGCGACCCAAGGACAAGCTGCAGTTGATGTCCACCAAGGCGAGTTACAGTTGCGAAAGTGTTGGCATGTTCACGCCCAAGTCGAGTCCCAAAGAACGTTTGTCGGCCGGTGAAGTGGGTTTTGTTATTGCGGGCATCAAGGAACTCAATGCTGCCAAAGTGGGTGACACGGTCACACGGGCCGACGATCCCGCAACTGAGGCGTTGCCTGGGTTCAAGGAAATCAAGCCCCAGGTATTCGCCGGTTTGTATCCGGTTGAGTCGAGCGAATACGACGCCTTGCGCGATGCGCTGGAGAAACTCCATCTGAACGATTCTTCGCTGCGCTATGAAGCGGAGTCGTCGACGGCGCTGGGCTTCGGGTTTCGCTGTGGCTTCCTTGGTTTGCTGCACATGGATATTGTGCAGGAGCGGCTGGAGCGCGAATACGGCATGTCGCTGATTACCACTGCGCCGACCGTGGTCTATCAAGTGCTGCTTGCGGATGGCGAGGTGATTGAGATCGAGAATCCGTCGAAATTGCCGGATGCCTCCAAGGTTGCAGAAATTCGCGAACCGATCATCAAGGCCTCCATTCTGGTACCACAAGAATACGTGGGTGTGGTGATAACCCTGTGTACGCAAAAGCGCGGCGTGCAACGCAATATGCAGTATTTGGGCCGGCAGGTGATGTTGACCTACGAATTGCCACTGAATGAAGTGGTGATGGATTTCTTCGACAAACTTAAATCGGTATCGCGCGGCTATGCATCGCTGGACTATGATTTTCTGGAGTACCGTGCCGGCGACATGATCAAGCTGGATATTCTGATCAACGGCGAGAAAGTGGATGCGTTGTCACTGATCGTGCACCGCGAAAACTCGCAATACCGCGGGCGTGATCTGGTCACGCGCATGCGCGGGCTTATTCCCCGGCAGATGTTTGATATTGCCGTGCAAGCGGCCATCGGCTCGCATATCATTGCGCGCGAGACGGTGAAGGCACTGCGCAAAAACGTGCTGTCCAAATGTTACGGCGGTGATATTTCACGCAAGCGAAAATTGCTGGAAAAACAAAAGGCCGGTAAAAAACGCATGAAGCAGGTGGGGAATGTGGAAATTCCCCAGGAAGCGTTTCTGGCGATTCTGCAAGTGGACAAATAGCGGCTGACGGCGCGGATACGGTGATATTGCAATGAACTTTGCCCTGATCATGTTTGTGTTGCTGGTGATTACCGGCGTGGTGTCGCTTGCCGAGAAATATATTTTCCGGCCGCGCCGGGAAACGCGTGCTGCTGCTGCGGTGGCTGCGCTGGAGGCGCAGGCGGGCCGTCCCGATGACCCGAAAGATCAGGAAAAATTGGCGCAAACACGCAACGACGTGCGTGAATCGCATTTGCGTCAGCCGGCATGGATCGAGTATCCGGTAAGCTTTTTTCCGGTGATACTGATTGTCTTCCTGCTGCGGTCGTTTCTGGTGGAACCGTTCAAGATACCGTCCGGCTCAATGTTGCCGACTTTGCTCGTCGGTGACTTCATATTGGTTAACAAATACACGTACGGCATACGTATCCCCATTATCAATAAGAAAATCATCGATCTCAATCAACCGCAGCGTGGCGATGTGATGGTGTTTCGTTACCCCGAGGACACCTCACTG
>Ga0193753_10003763_pt1 | contig 11071 bp, 12 predicted proteins | sample H1c2metaG_FD_144925 | JGI IMG/M metagenome (GOLD analysis project Ga0193753, IMG submission 144925) | Soil microbial communities from a riparian zone of the East river system, Colorado, United States - H1c2 | ecosystem: Environmental > Terrestrial > Soil > Riparian zone | place: USA: East... | reverse complement strand
ATCGAAGGCGAGAGCATGATCATGGCCATCAAAGATTTGGCCGTTTCCAGCGGCTCGGCTTGCACCAGCGCCAGTCTCGAACCCTCATATGTCCTACGCGCCCTCGGCCTTGACGAAGAAATGGCGCACACTTCCATCCGCTTCGGCTTTGGCCGCTTCACCACGGAAGAAGAAGTCGATTTCGCCATCGCCACCGTGAAGAAACACGTGAATGCTCTGCGCGAAATGAGCCCGTTATGGGAGATGGTGCAGGAAGGGATTGATCTCAAATCAATCCAGTGGTCGGGGCATTAGATCATCCTAAAACGGGGGATCTTTCACTTTCCTCGCCGGGTTTTTGCGTTGGACAAATACGTTCCAACTGAGCTAACAACTTTTTTTCAAATTCCTGCAATTGGCTATCAACTCGCTTGCGCATAATTGACGCAGAAAGCTCTCTCAATTCTCCAGGAATTATACTCGTCATTTGTATACTCTGCCCGGTCGCAATAGTTTCAAAAACATCAGCGCTTATATGCTGCGTGAAAGATCTTGCCAATTCCGGGTCTCTTTTTAAAAGATGGCTTACAAGTATTATATCCACCAAAATCCGATTACGGCTAAATTCCAGTTGCCAATCATTATTATCGCCTGTGGAAACCAGGGGTGCGCTCAATTTTGGATGCCGGCTGGACCAGCCATATTTCAGCATGTAAAGACTAGTGGCGACATTAGTTATCATGACAATAGCACTCTTAAAACAGATCGCGAAATTCGCTAATTCGTCATCCGGGATCGGCTGTTCTATTGCTTGATTCATAAAGGGCGTAATCATCACAGGCCCATTCGTACCGGGTTTGAAAACTTCTGGCCGCACTCTCTTTGCAAATTTCCTTTCTGCCACCGAGCCTGAGGCGCATAAGGCAAAAAGATTATCCATATGAGTAAAATGCGAAACCGCCAGCCCTATACCGACATGAAGCTTATTTCCTAATGCTTCGGCTATTTCAACTCTAACTATTGGATTATCAATCGTGGACCGCATCCGGCCTTTTTAGCTAGGCGGAACAGGGTTGTCAATAATTCTTAACCCTTACTTTTTGGACTTCTTCGGCTTATCAGCTTCCCAGCTGTCAACACTCTCCGCCCCGCCCTCTAACTCAGCCAAACGGCGGGTGAGATCGCGGATGGTCTTGTCCATTTCCTCGAAATTCTTCATGACAACATCGGGGACATCATCACCTGATATCCCATAAGCAGTGAACTCTTCCTCAGGTCTGGTGGTCTTGGCGACATTGCGTGCCGGAACGCCGACCATGCGCGCGCAGGGCGGCACGTCTTTGACGACGACGGCATTGGAGCCAACTCGCGCCCCGTGGCCGACATTGATAGGGCCGAGAAGTTGTGCGCCGGAGCCGATGATGACATTATCGCCGATCTGCGGATGGCGCAGACTGCCTTTAGCGCTGTCCTGCGGAGAAACCCCGCCGAGAGTGACGCCGTGATATATCGTCACGCCATTACCGATCTTTGAAGTCTCGCCAATCACCACGCCCATGCCGTGATCAATGAAAAAATTTTCGCCAATCGTTGCGCCGGGATGGATATCAATTCCGGTGACGAAACGCGCGAAAGACGAAAGCCAGCGGGGCCAGAAGCGTAAACCTTTGCGCCATAGCCAGTTGGAGGCGCGGTAAAACATCACCGCATGAAACCCCGGATAGCAAAAGAAGATCTCCAGACGCGATTTCGCCGCCGGATCCCGGGAGAGTATTGAGGTAATTTCGCGATTCAGACGTGAAAACATAGGCGCGGAAGATACTATCATTGCTTTGCCAAGGTCAAGCACGACCTTGTTTTTAAGCCATTTCCTGTTGATTTATAGCCCTATTATCGGCCAATCGACAGAATTATCTTGCTTTTTACCCCCTATATTTAGTACAAGACTCAAGTTAAATATTAAAAGGATCCTAAATGGCCGAAATATTCTTTAATGGTCCCGAAGGGCGCTTAGAAGCCCGTTATCATTATTCAGGTAATACTCAAAGCCCGCTCGCCGTGGTTTTGCACCCGCACCCGCTTTATGGCGGCACGATGAACAACAAAGTTGTTTACAATCTGTATCAGAATTTCGTGAATAATGGTTTCTCGGTTCTGCGGATGAATTTCCGTGGCGTTGGCCGTTCACAAGGTAAATATGATAATGGTATCGGCGAACTTGCGGATGCTGCATCGGCGCTTGATTGGATCCAATTGCAAAATCCGGATTCACGCTCATGTTGGATTTGCGGCTTCTCTTTCGGCGCGTGGATTTCCATGCAGCTAATGATGCGCCGTCCGGAAATTGACGGTTTCGTATCCGTTTCCCCACCAGTATCGATGTATGATTTTAGCTTCCTCTCCCCTTGTCCGTCTTCAGGAATCATCACTCAAGGCGATCTCGACAGCGTAGTTTCCGAACCAAATGTTTCAGCCCTTGCTGCTAAGCTCGGCAAACAGCGCGGCATTAATGTGCAATATAACATGATCGGCGGCGCTGATCACTATTACCGCACTAAAATGGACGAGCTGAACGAAACTATTGATGGTTATATCAAGGAACGCCTGGCCAACGCGGTTTACAAAAAACCAAGCAAACCAGACCGCAAACGCCGCTCACCAGCGCAACTCGAAACTAAAGAAGCGGCTTAATGAGCGAAAGCCCGGAAGAAAAGCAAAGTGAAACTGAATTAGAGCAGCTTGCCGTAGTAGGCGCCGCTACTAAAGCACAATTATTGGCTAGATTATCTCATAGCGATTTATCAACTGCTCCTGAAACAAGTTCAGCTTTAGCGGCTCTGTTACGCCGGAAATCTGGTAGCGAACTCAGCCTTTAACTAACCTAATTTCCTTCCCTCACGTTTCTCAGTCCGCTCTTGCCAGCCTTCAGCCTCCTCTTGCCCGCCTACATAATATTTCCGTGGCTGTTTTCTAAGATACCCGGGATTATTATTCTGCTGAGGTTTAACTTCCTCTTTCTGAACAGGAGGTGGAGTTATTGGTGGTGATATTTGCGGCAATGCAGGCATACTCGGCGCTTCAGGCAATCCTGGCTTACGCTCAGGCAAGAAAGCTTCTCGATAAAATTTAATCCCACACGCAGTTAAAAGTCCCCAGAGCAAAGCAGATCTAACGATAGCTATAACATGTTGCCAAAAACTTTTTCGCACAGATTCGTTTCTTGCAGGCATATAATGCGGGGTCGTGTCTTGAGATTTGGGAAAATGAGAATGACTGCGCATGATTGTGAATTAAAACAAAATTAACCCAAAAGTCAAGCCGGATTGAGGCGCGCGATATCCTTCAATGGCGAGGTTTTACAGCCAGTTGTGCTTGGGAATGTAATCGGCAAACCATATTTCGCGCGCACTGCCAGATAGGCAAAAGCCTGCGCCTCAAATGCGTCGCCGTTATGGCCGATCGCCTCAATCGCCTCGGCACGGTCGCCAAGAGTTTGCATAATCCGCCGGTTCAAGCGCCCGCCGCCGGTGATGTAGAATTTCGGCACCGGCTTGTCGAAATAACTATTGCTCATCATGATCGACAGCGCCGTGAACGCCGTCAATGTCGCCACCGCATCTTCGGGTTTCAAATCCCGCACCAAATCCAAATTGAAATGGTTGCGATCCAGCGATTTCGGCGGTTTCTTCTTGAAATATGGATCCGCCAGATATTCCGCCAATACATCCTCATCCACAATCCCGCGCGCCGCGACTTCCCCATTATCATCATAATCTTTGCCGTAATAGCGCTTCATGATATCATTGATCATCGCATTGCCCGGCCCGGTATCAAAGGCAAGCAAATGGCCGTCTTCGGCAATCCATGTGATGTTCGCGACGCCGCCAATATTCACAATCGCAATCGGCTTCGGCAGAGTTTCAGTGATAGCTTTATGAAAAATCGGCACCAGCGGCGCGCCCTGCCCGCCGGCGCGGATATCGCTCATGCGAAAATCATTCACCACTTCAGTTCCCGTCAGCATCGCAAGCAGCGAGCCCTCCCCCATCTGCCAGGTGAAACCGTCATGCGGCTTATGGATGATCGTCTGCCCATGAAAGCCAATTATATCCGCCTCCACCCCCAGCGCCGCCACGGCCGCCGCATGCAAAATCGTCAAATCACGCTCTAAGGTTTTGTCCGATAATATCTCCTTCACCCCCGGCTTCCACTCCCGCCCTTCTGCCAATGCTTTGCGCAGCCGGGCGCGGAATTCCTCGGTGAATGGAATAGTTATGAACTCGCCAAACTCAGTAATAGTTTCGCCGTCAGTAGTAATAACTGCAGCATCAATCCCATCCAAAGATGTGCCGCTCATCAATCCGATTGCTTTTAAGAGTTGCCGATTATTTGCCATGTGATAACAATCAACTATCAACAAATAACTGGCAACTAAAATCATGGCAAACGTTTTACAAATTACTTTTTCTGATTTGAACCTCCCAAAAACTGGCGCATTAGTTGTGCCGGTAGTGAAAAATAAACTCGTCGGACGCGGCGCAGAAATTGATAAAAAATCTGGCGGCGCTTTGACCAAAGCCATGAAGAACGCTGGTTTTGAAGGCAAAAAAGGCGAAATGATCCGCGTGCTTTCCGTTGGTTTGCCGGTTGAGCAGGTGATCTTATTTGCTTTTGAACTTGATGCAAAAAATCCTGAGAAATCTTTGAAAGCAGTTGGTGGCGAAATTTATTCATACGTCAATCGTCACAAAATAAAATCCGCCGCGATTCTCGCCGATGCAATCAAAAACCCTGAACTCTTAGCTCTCGGCGCTAAACTAAAAAGTTATTATTTCGGCAAATATTTCACCAAGAAAAAACCGGAAGAACTTCCGCAATTACGAAACTTGGCAATTCTTTCCAGCAATTCTACTGCTGCGAAAAAAGCCTATAAAGATAATGGTTATGAAGCCACTGCCAATGCGGTATTTTATATCCGCGACCTAGTGACGGAACCGGCAAATATCTTACATCCTGAAAGTTATGCCGCCAAAGTTTTGGAGCTCAAAAAACTCGGGCTGGAAATTAATGTTCTTGGCGTCAAGGAAATGCACAAACTCGGCATGGGCTCCTTGCTTGGCGTCGGCCAAGGCTCGGTGCGTGAATCGAAAATGGTGATCATGCGCTGGAATGGCGGCAAAAAAGGGACGAAACCGCTCGGCTTCGTCGGCAAAGGCGTGACTTTCGACACTGGCGGCATCTCGATCAAACCGGCCAATGGTATGGAAGAAATGAAATGGGATATGGGTGGTTCAGCCGCCGTGGTCGGCCTGCTCCGCCTACTTGCGGAACGTAAAGCCAAGGTGAATGCAGTCGGCGTCATCGGCCTGGTCGAGAATATGCCTGATGGCAACGCACAACGTCCTGGCGATGTCGTGACATCCATGTCCGGACAAACTATCGAAGTTTTGAACACTGACGCTGAAGGCCGCCTAGTTTTGGCTGATGCGCTGTGGTATACACAATTAAAATACAAACCTGAATTCATGATCGACCTCGCCACCCTCACCGGCGCAATCATCGTCTCACTAGGCTCAAGCCGCGCGGGACTGTTCTCCAATGATGATAAGCTCGCCCAGCAACTCTTTGAAGCTGGCGAACGCTCAGGTGAAGAGCTGTGGCGTCTGCCTTTGGCTGATGTTTATGACAAGCAAATTAACTCCGACATCGCCGATATGCAAAATATAGGCGCTGAGCGCGAGGCCGGTTCCATAACGGCAGCGCAATTCCTGCAACGCTTCACCAACGGCGTCAAATGGGCGCATCTCGACATCGCCGGAACCGCCTGGAGCAAGAAAGACAGCGCCACCTGCCCGAAAGGCGCAACTGGTTACGGCGTGCAGTTATTAGATAATTTCGTCAGGAAAAACTATGAAAAATAATCCCGAAGTCAGTTTTTATCACCTCACCACTACTCCTTTGGAACGCGCCCTGCCTTCGCTGGTGGAGAAAGCTTATGAGGCCGGAATGCGCACGCTTGTTGTGGTTGATAAAGCGCGTATGAAACAGATCGATGATACATTATGGACAGCGAACCAACAGAAATTCCTGCCACACGGCACGAGCAATCCCGAAATCCAACCGATCTTCCTCTCCGACAAAATCGCCAATGATAACCGTACTGTATTGGCAATAACCAACGGCACCCAATATGAGGACGACCAAGGTTTCACCAAAGTCCTCGACATATTCGACGGCAATATCGAAACCGACCTCGCCAATGCCCGCGCCCGCTTCAAATACTATAAAGACAAAGGCTTTGAGCTTAAATACTGGTTCCAGGACGAAAAGGGCAAGTGGGTCCAGAAATAATATTCACGTAAATATTATGCAGCAGTAAGAATGCGCTTGCTTATAGGAGCACCCATTATTACCGAAAATATTGGCACCCGCACTCCATTTTCCACCAGTTTTTCAATTCCCGTTTTTGTTACGCTAAACCTGTTTGAATGACCATTATTATGTTGGAAATAATCGTCACGTTCTTTTAATCCCAGTGCTTTAAAATGAGCTTTTATCCACCATTCAATTTCATCATCAGCAACACTTATCGTTACTGTTTTCGGATCTTCCGAGATCCATATAAATTGTCTTTGTTTTAAGGTCTCTGCAGCAGCAATTTTAGAGTGGCCCTCTAACGTTGCCTTTATTATTTGATTGTCTAAACCTGCCTCTAGCAATTTTTGCATGCCGCTGGAAGTTATGTTATATCCTTGAAAAGGACTACTCAAATTATTCCAATAATAATCACGATCATTTAAACCTAGTTTCATAAAAAGGTGGCTGCCGATATTACGTTGATCGTGATAGCCCATTAGATCTTTTTCCAAAATCCTAACCGTATCTCTTAAGTTGCCTATCCATCCTAGCTGACGTAAGGACTCGATCGTTAGTTTACCTTCTCTATTTAATTCAGTTTTCATACGTTTCTCTTACAACTAATAAATCAATTGCTATGTTTATATATAAGCTACTGTTATTCTATTTTATAGCAAACTCTTAACGAAGAGCAAGATCTTTGAATGTTTCACGTGAAACATTCGGCTTGGTTGATAATCACTAATATATATGCTATAGCCCTGCACCTATGCAGGAGTTTGAAGTAATTGTCATCGGCGGCGGCCATGCTGGCTGTGAGGCAGCGGCGGCTTCAGCGCGCGCGGGCGCCAAGACTGCGTTGATTACCCATAAGTTTCAAACTATTGGCGAAATGAGTTGCAACCCTGCCATTGGCGGGATCGCTAAAGGTACTATTGTCCGTGAGATTGATGCCCTAGATGGCGTAATGGGCGTAGTAATTGACCGCGCTGGAATTCATTATAAGATGTTAAACGCAACCAAAGGCCCTGCTGTTTGGGGGCCGCGGGCGCAAGCTGACCGTAAATTATACCGCCAGGCGATGCAGGATATTTTGTCTAATTATCCCAATCTTTCAATAATTGAAGGTGAAGTTGATGATATTAGAGTTGAGAGTTTAGAGGATAGAGTTCAGGGAGTTGTATTGAAAGACGGGCGCGAGATTAAATGCCGATCCGTAGTTCTCACCACCGGTACATTCCTCACCGGATTGATCCATATCGGCGAAAAGAAAATTCCCGCTGGCCGCGTCGGTGAAGCCCCTGCCCTAGGATTGTCAAAAACTTTGGCCCGTTTTGGTTTGGCTTTGGGACGTTTGAAAACCGGAACCCCGCCGCGATTGGATGGCAAAACTATTAACTGGGATATATTGGAAGAGCAAAAAGGCGACAACCCCCCTACCCCGTTTTCTTATTTAAATCAAAGTATTACCGTGCCGCAAATCAGTTGCCGCATAACTCACACTAATGCCGAAACTCACAAGATTATCCAAGCCAATCTCCTGCGCTCGCCGATGTATTCCGGTCAGATCCAATCCACCGGCCCGCGCTATTGCCCGTCGATTGAGGATAAGATCTCGCGTTTTGCTGATAAGGAGCGGCACCAGATTTTCCTGGAGCCGGAAGGGCTTGATGATGACACTGTATATCCTAATGGTATATCAACCTCATTACCTGAGGATGTTCAGGAACTTATCGTGCATTCGATGAAAGGTTTGGAGAACGCGACCATCCTCCGCCATGGTTATGCGATCGAATATGATTATGTCGATCCGCGTGAACTTCGCCCTACTCTCGAGACCAAAAAGATCAAAGGATTATATCTCGCCGGACAAATCAACGGCACGACAGGTTATGAAGAAGCTGGTGGCCAGGGTTTGATTGCCGGGTTCAACGCTGCGCTTTCCCTACATAGCAAAGAATTCACCCTCGCCCGCTCCGATGCCTATATCGGCGTGATGATTGATGATTTGATCACGCTCGGCACTTCCGAACCTTACCGCATGTTCACCTCCCGCGCCGAATACCGCCTGACTTTGCGCAGTGACAATGCTGATCTGCGTTTAACCACTTTAGGCATTAAGGCAAATCTTGTTGGCCCTAAACGAACCGAAAGCTTCAACAGTAAGTTGCGATTATTGAATTCATCGATTGAGAAATTGAAATCACTGCAGATCACGCCAAACGAATTGCAGAAGCTCGGCACATCAATTAACCAAGATGGCATCCGCCGTAATGCTTATGATCTGATCAGCCATCAACAAGTCGGCTTTGAAAAGATCGCCGCAATCTGGCCGGAGTTGAATGAGATTCCGAAAACTATTTCCACCCAGATCAGGATCGAATCCATGTATAGCGGTTATCTTGACCGGCAGAACGCGGAGATCAAAGAGTTCCGCAAAGAAGATAGTATTACTATTCCTAAAGATATTGATTATGCGATTATTCCAAGTCTTTCCAACGAAGTCCGTCAAAAACTGGCAAAACATCAGCCCGCCAATATCGGCGCAGCAGGGCGGATACCAGGAATTACGCCGGCTTCACTTACAGCGGTCTTGCATTTTATTAGGAAACAGTCCAAAGCTTCATAATGTTTCACGTGGAACAATTAGAAAAATATATTGAGCTTTTGCTCAAATGGCAGAAAAAGATCAATCTTATTTCGTCTGATTCTATAAGCGACCTGCAAAATCGGCACATAAAAGACTCTCTGCAACTGGTAAAATTCATTCCAGCAGAGACCAAAACCATAATCGATATCGGTAGTGGAGCAGGGTTGCCGGGGATTCCTTTGGCGATTTCCACCGGTATAAAAACTTTCCTAATCGAGAGTGATTTACGCAAGACCATTTTTCTTGATGAGGTAATTCGACAATTGGATTTGAACGCGGTTACAATAAATAAAAGAATGGAGGAAGCGAGTGTGCCGCAAACAATTGAACCAGTTGTGATTACTGCTCGTGCGGTGAGTGCGCTGGAAAATATTTTTGAATTGCTCGATTCATTCCTTGAAAAAAATAATATCACGAGCTATAAATTATTATTGCTGAAAGGCAAAAATGTTTCACGTGAAACATTAGAGGCAGAGAAACACTGGGAATTCAATGCCATATATGAAAAAAGCGAAACTGATAGTGAATCATCGATAGTTTTAATTGATAAGTTCAAACGAAAGGCCAAATAAAAAGGTATTTTAAGAATGACAGCCAGAATCATAGCATTTGCGAATCAAAAGGGCGGGGTAGGGAAGACCACTTCCGCCGTCAATCTCTCAGCCGCACTAGCCCAGGAAGGCAAACGCGTGCTCCTCGTTGACCTTGACCCGCAAGGCAATGCCACGACAGGATTCGGCATTTCCCAATACCAGCGCCGCATCACTATCTATAACGTCTTCACTAATGAAGGCCTGATGGAAGAGGCGGAAGTGCAAACCGACTTGCCGAATTTGAAAGTCGTGCCGGCCAATGTCGATCTCTCCGCCGCGGAATTTGAGCTAGGCTTACGCTCCAACCGCGAATTTATTTTGCGTGAAAAAGTTACTCCGCGCCGTGACTTTTATGATTTCATCATCTTCGATTGTCCGCCATCTTTGGGCTTATTGACCCTAAATGGCTTGGTTGCGGCAGATTCGATCATCGTGCCGATGCAATGTGAATTCTATGCGCTGGAAGGTTTATCGCATCTCTTGAAAACCAGCGATTTATTGCGCAAGAAACTAAATCCTGATTTGCAGATCGAAGGCGTATTGCTGACCATGTATGATCGCCGCTATAATCTGACCGCAGCAGTTGAAGCCGATGTCCGTGATTATCTCGGTAGCCGCGTTTTCAACACGGTTATCCCGCGCAATGTCCGCGTTTCGGAAGCGCCAAGCCATGGCAAACCGGTGGTGACATATGACAAATCAAGCGCCGGCGCCTTTGCATATGTAGCACTGGCACGTGAAATTATGAGCCGTTACGAAGAGAGCGATAAAAATAAGCTGGATTTGATGGAGAAAATTGAATCTAATGATATCACAAAGGAAACAGATATTTTACAGCCGTCGAGCCAAGGTAAGGACAAGAAAGATAATAAAAAGGCCAATAACACAAAGGAATGGGCAGCATGAGCACCTACAGAATTGAAACCAAATCTGATGAAAATCCACTCGAATCAATGATGAACCGCACTCGCGGCGGCAATGCGGCTCCGGCATATGAAGTAGCGGCAAAAGCTGCCACCAAAGCCGCGGCAGCCGGGCAAAACCAAACCCAGCGCGGGTTGGGCAGAGGGCTTTCAGCGCTTATTGGTGAAACCAAAAATAGCTTCATCCAAACCGACGATTCCCAGCAAATGGTCGCCACGCATAAATTAAGACCGACAAGATGCCAGCCTCGTGTTGAATTCCGCCCGGAACCATTGCAGGAATTGGCGAATTCGATCAGCAAAAACGGCATTATCCAACCTTTGACAGTGCGTCCGACGGGCGTTAAAGGCGAATATGAAATCGTTGCCGGTGAGCGCCGCTGGCGTGCTGCTAAACTGATCAACTTGCCGACAGTGCCGGTGATTATCAAGGAATTGGAAGATAAAGACGTAATGGAACTGGCGCTGGTGGAAAATATTCAGCGTGAAGATCTCTCACCACTCGAAGAAGCGCAAGCTTATCGCCGTTTGCTCGGTGAATTTGGTTATACTCAGGATGATTTGGCGCG
>Ga0193753_10003762_pt1 | contig 11073 bp, 11 predicted proteins | sample H1c2metaG_FD_144925 | JGI IMG/M metagenome (GOLD analysis project Ga0193753, IMG submission 144925) | Soil microbial communities from a riparian zone of the East river system, Colorado, United States - H1c2 | ecosystem: Environmental > Terrestrial > Soil > Riparian zone | place: USA: East... | reverse complement strand
TCGCGCCCCGCGTCGCGCACGAAGTCCGACCGCATCGAGGACCTGCGTGCCATTCCCTGGGTATTCAGCTGGGCGCAGGCGCGAGTGATGCTGCCTGGCTGGTATGGCGTGGGCCAGGCTCTGCAGTCCTTCGGCGATCAGGGGTTGTTGCATGAGATGGTGGCTGCGTGGCCGTTCTTCCAGGCAACGCTGGATAACCTGGAGATGGTGCTGGCCAAGTCCGACATGGCCATCGCGGAGCGTTACGCCACGCTGGTCGAGGATCGCACGCTGGCTGCGGACATCTTCGAACGCATTCGCACCGGCTGGTCCGCGACCCACGATTGCCTGCTCGGCATTACGCAGAAGTCCCGCCTGCTCGAAAAGAATCCGGCGCTGGACGAGTCCATCCGGCTGCGCCTGCCGTACATCGAGCCTTTGAACCTGCTGCAGGTGGAGCTGCTCAAACGGCACCGGGCCGGCGAAACCGACGATCGAGTGCGCGAGGGAATCCAGCTCTCGATCAACGCGGTGGCCACGGCTCTGCGTAACAGCGGATGAGCAATACTTCTTTCGCGTTATGGACGGCACGCGCCCAAGCGCGCAACATTCACCTTCATAGTCATCAGATCGTGAGGGTTGCGCCGTGAAGAAGTCCCCCAGGAAGATCGCAGAGCTCAGACTCAGGCAGCAGGCACCCTTGGGAACGCCGACCGACCTCAAGGCGAAGGCGACCAGGGACATCACCGGAGGCCTGAACGCCATCCTCGCTGATGTGTTTGCGCTATATATGAAGACCAAGAACTTCCATTGGCACATGAGCGGACCGCACTTCCGCGACTACCACCTGTTGCTCGACGAACAGGCCGACCAGCTCTACGCCATGACAGATCCCATCGCCGAGCGTATCCGCAAGGTAGGCGGCTCGACGCTGCGGTCTATCGGGCACATTGCCCGCACGCAGCGCATTTCGGACAACGATGCCGAGTACGTGGAGCCGCTGGACATGCTTGCCGAGCTGCGCGAGGACAACAAGACGCTCGCCGCACGCCTGCGCGAGGTTCACGACGTTGTCGATGAGCACCATGATATCGCCAGCGCCAGCCTCATCGAAAACTGGATCGACGAAACCGAGCGGCGCACCTGGTTCCTGTTCGAATCCAGCCGCCGCGGCGATGCCACCGGGCATTGAGCGTCCGGTCCAGGCAATGCGATTGAGACAGTGCGATTGATGAGGGGGACGTTCAAAGCGGCGGTATTGGCTGTGTCCAGCCTGCTCGTCTTCATCTCTTTCGCTCATTCGGCGGTCCCTCCCAGCGGGGACGCGAAGAAGGCCGTGCCAGCCAAAAGCCAGGCTGCGGCCGCTCCGGTCAAGGCGCCGGCCGCAGCTCGCACCAAGGCATCGAGCACGCGTCGGGATCTACCAGACGTCCGATCCGGCTCCGTGCTGGTGATCGACGCGCGCGATTCAGCGGTGCTGTTCTCACGGCACGCCAATGTCGCCGCACCCATCGCTTCCATCACCAAGTTGATGACGGCGCTGGTCGTGCTGGAAGGTGGGCAGCCATTGAGCGAGACCCTCGAGATCACGCAGGACGATCGGGTGAAGGGCAAGGGTGCCGCCTCGCGCCTGGGTGTCGGAACGAAGTTGAGCCGTGGCGATTTCATGCACGTCGCGCTGATGTCTTCTGACAACCGCGCGGCGCATGTCATCGCGCGCAGTTTTCCGGGCGGTGTGCCTGCGTTCGTGCGGGCCATGAATGCGAAGGCGCAGGCGCTCGGCATGGCGAGCGCGCATTTCGCGGATCCCACCGGGCTCTCCGAATTGAACGTGGCCAGTGCGGAGGATTTGTGCCTGCTGGTGTCGGCGGCTTCGCGCAATCCAACGGTGCGTCAATATTCCACCGATCATCGGCACTCCGTGGTGGTGGGCAAGCGCATGCTCGAATTCCGCAACACCAACACGCTGGTGGCGAAAGCCGACTGGAATATTCTCGTACAGAAAACCGGTTTCACCAACGAAGCCGGCCAATGCCTGGTGATGAAGACGGTGATCAAGGATCGCACCGTCGTGATCGTGCTGCTCGATTCGTTCGGCAAGTACACTCGTGTTGCCGATGCCAGGAGGATCCGGAAGTGGCTGGAAGCCAGGGTGCCAGACCGCGGAACACCGGCGGTTGCCGATCGCGCCTGATCTGCCTGTCGGAAGGGGTGCGCAATACAGCAGGGGGATCCGGACCATGAACCACCGTTTCATTCGCGCCTTCGCGCCGTTCGCACTCATCGGTCTGGCTATTCATGGAGGCGATTCATCCGCCGCGGATCAACCCGCCGCGGCGGCAACCACTGCTTCACCTCATACGATCGGCGCCGCCAAGCTCATTATCGGCGACGTGAAGAAAGCGCAGGTCTTCTACGAGCAGATGTTCGGCATGAAGGAGGTCAGCCACTACAGCTCCGCCGATCTGTACGATGAGCCCATCATGGGCTTCGAGGACGGTGCGCGGCTCGCGCTGTTTTCTCCGCAGGCCGAACCGGCATTGGCGAAGAGCCAGTTTCCGGTGGCGCTGATCTACACGCCGCAGTTCGATGAACTGACCAAGCGGATCGAGGATGCCAGGTATCCGCTGCAGCGGTTGCCCGCTGCGCAATCCGGCCCGTTCCGCATCGCCATTGCGAGAGACCCGAGCGGCAACGCCATCGAGATCCTTGAGCGCGCAGGTAAGCCTGCGGTCGGCGGCTCCAAACTCATCGTCGATGACCGGCAGAAGGCGGAAGACTTCTACGCGCGCATCTTCGGCGTGAAACCCATGCAGCGCTTCCAGACGCCGACCTACGATGAGGTGTTGATGAGTTTTGGCGAGGGCGCATGGCTCGCGCTGTTCCAGCCCAAGGGTGAAGCACCGCTGCCGAAGAGCCGGTTTCCGGTGGTGGCAATCTATACGAAGGAATTCGATGCGGTGCTCAAGCGCGTCACCGACGCGGGCCTGGGGTTTCGTAACGTGAAGACCAGCTCGCCGGATTCGAAGATCATCATTGCGAAAGACCCTGCGGGGAATGCGGTGGAGATCATCAAGAAATAGCAGCGCGGCTGCGCTGTCCCGCAACGCTTCGTCCGGCCGCGGTAACGCTTCGTCGCTAATCGGCCGTTTGTGCGCGACCCCGGCTGCGGCAGTGATCAGACTGACGAAATCCACTCGAAGAGGAGTTCGCGGCCCATGACGAAGAATGAATACGTGCTGTGTCAGCGAGGAATGCTGCTGTTCGTTTTCGGGCTGGCGCTGGGTTTTGTGCTCCCGGCATTTCCGGTAAAGCAGGTCGCCCTCGGTGTTCACCAGGCAGCGCTGGAAAGCGGCACCTTCCTGATCGCGGTCGGATTGCTCTGGCCAAAGTTCGGATGGTCCGCGCGCAAGTCGATCGTCATGGCGCGGTTGTTGTGGATTTCGTTTTATGTGCTGATGATCGGGTTGACGTTTGGAGCGTCGATCGCGCGCACTGCATCGATGGGCGGTGCTCCGAATCGCGTCGGCCAGCTGGTTGCTCTTGTATTGAACGCGGGCAGTTCGATTCTCATGCTGGTCGTCACCGTGCTGCTGCTTTTCGCCTTTCGCGGGGCTCCTATCAAGGAGGCGTGAGGCGGAACCTACGCCCGCGCCCAGCCGTTTCCCCTGCATACAGTTATCGGCCACGAGCCGAGGGGGCGGGTATGCGAATTTCACGTGCAGGATGGTTGGCGGTTCCCGTAATCGCGCTTGGTATGGTGGGTTGCGCTACGACTGGTGGCGGCATGTCCAGTTCCGCGGAGCGCCTGGAACGCAGCAGCTACGCATTGGAGCGCAGCTCGTACGCAGAACGGGAAAGGCCGGGCTTTCAGGCGGACGCGCATGCTCTGGGCGAAGAAGCCAGGGATTTCCGTCGCACGCTGGCGGATAACCGGGCAGATAGCCGCGATGTCCGTGGGGCATTCAAAGAGCTTTCCACTCGCTACCACGCGCTGCGAGATGAGGTTGAACGCAGCCACAATCGCGAAACCGATCGTGACTTCCAGCCTGTCACCGATGCCTATCTGGACATAGAGCGGGAGATGGAGCGTCACCGTGACCGCTACGCGCGCGATTGATTGAAAAGGTAAGCGAAGCTAAACCGTCATTCCCGCGCAGGCGGGAGCCCAGGCACTCGTTCGCGTTCAAGGCCTGGGTCCCCGCCTGCGCGGGGATGACGGTCTGACAACCGTCACCGCGCGGGGATGACGTTGTAGAATCCTTTGATGACAGCCCGCTCCGCAGCGAAAACCTCCAAGCCCAGAACGACAAGAAGCAGAAAGCGCCGAAAATCTGGCTTCAGCTTTCACTCGATAGCATCGGTACTGCCGAGCGCTCGCACCCGCAAGCGCTGGTTTCGCGCTTTCCGCAGCGCACCGATGCCGTTGCAAGTGATCGTCGGCGCAGCGGCAATAGTTGCAGTGTGGTTCGCGGTGAACTGGGCTTACCAGGTCATCCGCAAACCGTCCGAGCTGCTGTTCCCCGTCAGCGGCGTGTTGTACAAATCACCCGCAGAAACCTGGGACACCTACGCTCCGATCTTTCGCAGGCACTCGACCAGCGTAATGACAGCGGACCTGCTCGCCGCGCTGGCGCAGGTGGAAGGCTCGGGAAATCCCATCGTACGCACCTACTGGCGCTGGTCGCTGACCGGCAAGCCCTTCGACCTGTACCGGCCGGCGTCGAGCGCGGTTGGCATGTACCAGATCACCGATGGAACGTTCGCGCAGGCGCGCAGGTACTGCATTCATGATCACGTTGTGGTGGAGGATGGCGCCTGGGATGAGTTTCATTCCTGCTGGTTCAACAGTCTCTATACGCGCACGGTGCCGGGTCACGCTGTCGAGCTCACTTCTGCGTATCTCGACCGGGCTGTCGCGGACACGCTGCGGCGCCGCGGAATAAGCGCAGCTACACTCCAGCAGAAGCAGAACCTTGCAGCGCTAATCCATTTGTGTGGCGCCGGAGCCGGCGAGAGTTACGCGCGTCGCGGCTTGCGGCTCCTGCCGGGCCAGCGTTGCGGCGACCACGAGGCGCGTGTGTACGTTGGACGGGTGAACGCGATGAAGGCTCTGTTTGCGAGAATGGAGGAACAGGAATGATCGACTTTGAACTGCGAACCGAGTTCATCCCGCTGGATGCTCTGCTGAAGGCGACGGGCATCGCCGACAGTGGCGGTGCGGCCAAAGCGATGGTAGCGGCGGGCCAGGTGCGGGTAGATGGCAAACTGGAGCTGCGCAAGCGCTGCAAGATTCGCTCTGGCCAGATCGTGAGTAGCGGCGGGGTGTCGATCGCAGTGAAGGGCGCAGCGACGGATGGCCAGGCGGGTGAGACGCCGGCTGGATGAGGTCCGAAAACGGCTAGTCGGGCCTCGGCCGGCGGCGTATCGTCGCCACCATGAGTGAAATCTGCAGTTCCGACCGCGCCGCGCTTGATCGCGCCCGCATCAGCCGCGATCCGCGCTTCGACGGCAAGTTCTTCATCGCCGTCACGTCGACCGGGATCTATTGCCGGCCGATATGTCCGGCGCCGATGCCAAAGCAGTCCAACATCCGTTATTACGCCAGTGCCGCAGCGGCGGCCGAAGCTGGTTTCCGGCCATGCCTTCGTTGCCGGCCCGAAGCGGCGCCGGGTACTCCCGCGTGGCTGGGAACATCGGCCGTCGTGCGACGCGCGTTGCGGCTCATTCAGAACGGCGTACTTGACGATATCTCCGTGGATGCTCTCGCCGAGCGCATCGGCATCGGCTCGCGTCACCTGCATCGCCTCTTCACTCAGCATGTCGGCGCCTCGCCCATTGCGGTGGCCCAGACTCGTCGCCTGCATTTCGCCAAGCGGCTGCTGGATGAGACGGATCTGCCGGTGACCGAAATCGCGATGGCGTCCGGCTTCGGCAGCCTGCGCCGCTTCAATTTCACCTTTCGCAGGACCTATCAGCGCACCCCGAGCGAGCTGCGCCTGCGCCGCCGCGGCAACCGGCCGACAGCGGATCGCGATGAAGTCATCCTCAAACTGGCGTTCCGTCCTCCATACGACTGGGCGCACGTGCACGCATTCTTCGCAACCCGGGCGATACCGGGCGTCGAGCGAGTCGATGAACGAGGCTACGCACGCACCGTTGCATTGGATGGGGGTCATGCAATCGTCAGCGTGCGCGCATTGGACGGCGAGAATGCACTGGAACTACGCGTACGCGGCGCTGCGCCAACCGCGCTGTTCCAGATCTCCGCCGCGGCGCGACGCGTGTTCGATCTTGCGGCCGATCCAGCACCAATCGCGCTCGCGTTCCGATCGGATGCGCTGCTGGGTACGCTGATCAAGGCCCGCCCGGGATTGCGGATTCCCGGAGCTTGGGATCCATTCGAGTGCGCAGTGCGCGCGCTACTTGGCCAGCAGGTCACGGTGGCAGCGGGGCGAACCCTCGCCGCTCGTGTGGTTGCCCGCATCGGTCAACCTCTTGCAGGAGGAGCCGATGGACTCACGCACCTGTTTCCATCGGCAGCCGCGATGGCAAATGCGAATCTCGATGGCCTGGGGATCACGGGAGCACGCATCGCTGCCCTGCATGCGCTCGCCCATGCTGTAGTCGCGGGCAAGCTCGATTTTAATGCGAGCGAAGAGGAGATCGTCCGTACGCTGGTGTCGCTTCCGGGCTTCGGTATGTGGACGGCGCAGTACATCGCATTGCGGGGGCTTGGCGAGCCGGATGCTTTTCCTACCGGAGACCTCGTCCTGCGACAGATGGCGGCCAGCGGCGATGTGCCACTCAGTACGCGAGAGCTGGATGCTCGCGCCGAGGCATGGCGGCCATGGCGCGGGTATGCAGTCATGCACTTGTGGGGAACGGCGTCGAGCCGCAGGGCTGCGAAGCGGGTGGCAGAGCCGGTGAAAAAGACGGTGAGGAAAAGGGTCTCACGAGGCCAGGACGAGCGGAAATCGCTCTAGAAGCGCGGCGGTCGTGGTGACATTCCGGGAAACTGCGTTCACCATCGCGTATTCCCCTCAGATCGTCAGCCCCATGCAATCGCCCCACATCAAGACCTCCCTTCCGGGACCCAAAGCCGCGTCGATGTTGAAGCGCGACGCGCTGGTCGTGTCGCCGTCCTATCCGCGCGACTATCCGTTCGTGATGTCCCATGGCAAAGGCGCGCAGGTATGGGACGTCGATGGCAATCGCTTCCTGGATTTTGCCGCGGGCATCGCCGTGTGCTCGACGGGCCACAGTCATCCGGTGGTGGTGCAGGCGATCAAGGATGCAGCCGATCAGTTCCTGCACATCTCCAGCGACTATTGGCATGAGCGGCAGATCGCGCTCGCGGAAAAGCTCAATGCCCTCAATCCCATGGGCGAGCCAGCGATGAGCTTCTTCTGTCAGAGCGGAACCGAGGCGGTCGAAGGGGCGCTGAAGCTCGCGCGCTATGTCAGCGGGCGCTCGCGGTTCATCGGATTCCTCGAGCAAATACACGCAGCAGAAAGGCTTCTTCCCGACGATGCCGGGTGTCACGCATGTACCGTATCCCAATGCATATCGGCCACTGCTGGCTGGCGAGGATCAGGGCGCGGCGGTGCTGAACTACATCGAGAACGTGCTCTTCGTCGCCAACGTCCCGTCCAGTGAGGTTGCTGCGATATTGATCGAACCTATCCAGGGGGAGGGCGGATATCTCGTGCCGCCCGAAGGTTTCCTGCAAGGTCTGCGCGCACTTTGCGACCGGCACGGCATCCTGCTGATCTTCGATGAGGTGCAGTCCGGAGTCGGGCGCACGGGCAAGATGTTTGCGGCGGAGCACTTCGGTGTCGCACCGGACATCATGACGCTCGCCAAGGGCCTGGGTTCAGGCCTGCCGATCGGCGCAGTCGTTGCCAGGAAGAAGCTGATGGAGCAATGGCAGCGTGGCGCGCACGGCAACACTTATGGCGGCAATCCCCTGTGTTGCGCGGCGGCGCTGGCTACCGTGGATCTCGTCGAGAAGGAATATGCGGCGAACGCGGCGAAGGTCGGCAAGTACTTTCTGGGTCGACTGCACGAGCTGCAGCAGCGTTACGCATGCATCGGCGACGTCCGCGGCAAAGGTCTGATGCTCGGTGCCGAACTCGTTGAAGATCGCGCAACCAAGGCGCCCGCGGCAAAGCTTTGCGACAAGCTGATCACCAGGGCTTTTCACAACGGGTTGCTATTGCTGTCGTGCGGACAGAGCACGATTCGCTTCATGCCGCCGCTGCTGATCGGCGAGAGCGATGTGGATGAGGCGTTGAAGATTCTCACGGCGAGCCTGGATGAGGTGCTGGAGAAGCAGAGCGGTTAGCGGTTGGCGGTTGGCGGTTAGTCAGGAACAAAAGCGAGAAGATGCGAGAAGCAATGAGAGTGGGTTCCTACACTAACCGCCAACCGCTAACCGCTAACCGCTTCTCATTGACGGCGTTGCTCGTGGCGGTCGCTTTGAGCTCGCCCGCCTTCGCCGCGCGGGAGCCCGTGCTCAAGCAGATCGAGCTGCCGCACGCGTACTACTTCCGCGAGATGTTCCTGCCGCAGCTGACCAGCGGCCCTTCGAGTGTGGATTTCGCGCCGGACGGTCAATCCCTCATCTACAGCATGGCCGGGTCCCTGTGGTTGCAGCGCATTGGCGACGACAAGGCCGAGGAGCTGACCCACGGTCCGGGCTACGACTATCAACCGGACTGGTCGCCGGATGGAAGCCAGGTCGTATTCGTACGCCACGATCAGAGCGCGGTCGAGTTGTGGCTGCTGAACCTGCAGACGCGGCAGCAAACGCGACTGACGACCGCGAAGGCTGTCAACCTGCAGCCGCGCTTCTCGCCTGACGGCCGGCGGCTTGCATACGTTTCCACTGCCGGCAGCGGTCACTTCAACTTGTTCGTTGCATCGCTTGCCGCTGGCAAGCTCGGCGCAGCCCGCGCCGCCTTGCCGGCGCGTGAGAGCGCCATCGCGCGTTACTATTATTCGACTCACGACCAGGCGATCAATCCGTCATGGACACCGGACGGCAAGAGCCTGGTCTTCGTCGCCAATCACGAAGTGGCTTACGGCAGTGGCAGCATATGCACCGCGGTGCCGGAGAGCGGCGTGGAACCGCGCTGCTTCATCAACGAAGAAACAAGCTGGCGGGCGCAACCCGAAGTTGCACCGGACGGACGCCGTGTCCTGTACAGCAGCTACCAGGGACGGCAATGGCACCAGTTGTGGATGACCACGCTCGATGGCGATGCGACTCTGCCGCTGACGTTCGGCGACTTCGATATCACGCAGGCGCGCTGGTCGCCTGACGGCCGGCGCGTTGCGTACATCAGCAACGAAGGTGGCAACACGTCGCTGTGGGTACAAGAGGTCGTCGGAGGAAAGCGCGTTCGTATCGAGGCGCGCCAGCGACAGTATCGCCAGGCAATGGTGCAGACTCGGATACGGGCAATCGATGCGCAAGGCAAGGCACTGCCGGCGCGCTTCAGTGTCTTCGGCAGCGACCAGCGTTCGTACGGACCGGAAGACCACTGGCTGCATGCCGACGACGGTTTAGATCCGCAGCGCCAGCACGAGGAAACGCGCTACTTTCATTGCATGGACGATTGCACGGTGATGCTGCCGGAGGGTGAAGCTACAGTCACCGCATGGCATGGCCAGGATCACCTGCCGGCGCGACAAACCGTGCGCGTAGAGCAGGGCAAGCCGGCTGTTGTGGAGCTGAAGTTGACAGCGCTCGTGCTGCCCGATTGGGCGCCGCGCGCGGTGACTGCGGATCTGCACGTGCACATGAATTACGGTGGCCACTATCGGCATAACGTTCAGACGCTGGCGCAACAGGCACGCGCCGAAGGTCTCGACGTCATCTACAACACCATCGTGAACAAGGAGCAGCGTGTTCCCGACGTCGCGCATTTCGGCGACGGAACGTATCGGCAGCCGGGTATCACGATTTTCCAGGCCCAGGAGTATCACACCAGTTTCTGGGGGCACCTGGGCCTGCTCGGGCTGAACGACCACTATCTGACGCCGGGATTCAGCGCCTATCAGCACAGTGCGCTGGCATCGCCTTATCCCTACAACGGCGTGATCGCGGATCTTGCGCACGCACAAGGTGCGTTGGTCGGTTATGTTCATCCCTACGACTGGGAGATCGTGCCATCGAAGGAGAAGTCGCTGACGCACGCATTGCCGGCGGACATGGCCATGGGCAAGGTCGACTATCTCGAGGTCGTCGGTTTTTCGGATCACAAGGCGACAGCATCGGTGTGGTACCGCCTGCTGAATCTCGGCATGCGCCTGCCGACGGGCTCGGGCACGGACGCGATGGCCAATTACGCCAGCCTGCGCGGGCCGGTTGGAATGAATCGCGTCTACCTGCACAGCAATGGCAGCACGGACGCGGCGGCCTTGCAGGTTGCCCTGAAGAATGGACGAACCGTCGCGAGCAATGGACCGCAACTGGCATTGCAGGTTGAACAACGCAATCCGGGCGACATGCTCACCCTGCCCCGGGGTGGCAAGCGAGTGCACTATCGTGCCGCGCTGCGTTCACCTGCCGCGATCGATCATCTGGAGATCGTGCAAAACGGTCGGGTCGTCGCCACGCATCGTTTCGGCAAGGTGCGCACGCAGGCGGACATGGAAGGCGATATCACCGTTCGCGAAAGTGGCTGGCTGGTGCTGCGTGCGTGGAATGAAGGCGCCGATCCGCTGATATTCGACATCTATCCGTACGCAACGACGAGCCCTATCTACCTGGATGTCGGCGGCAAGGCGACGCAATCGCCGGCGGACGCCGCTTATTTCGTCGAGTGGATGGATCGCGTCATCAGTGCGGCGGACGGCCGCACCGATTACAACGACGCACGCGAGAAGCAATCCACGCTCGACTACCTGCGCGCCGCCAGGGCCGTCTACGCAGACAAGGCGTTGGCGCATGAGCGATAGCGACATGATGGGAAACGAAGCGCACACCGTGCTGCACAGCTGGTGCCGGCAGTCCGAGTGGTCCGCGCCCACTATCGTCGGCGGCGAGGGTGCCCGTATCCATACAGCGGACGGCCGCAGCATCCT
>Ga0193753_10003761_pt1 | contig 11077 bp, 10 predicted proteins | sample H1c2metaG_FD_144925 | JGI IMG/M metagenome (GOLD analysis project Ga0193753, IMG submission 144925) | Soil microbial communities from a riparian zone of the East river system, Colorado, United States - H1c2 | ecosystem: Environmental > Terrestrial > Soil > Riparian zone | place: USA: East... | reverse complement strand
TTCCCGCGTTATATTAGACCAAATATTCACCCATGAAAAAACTGATTTTACCCCTGATTCTCTTCATCTCCATAACCAGTTGCGCGCAGCAGAGCAGCTCCTCGGGAAACGGAGGATTTCTTAAAAGAGCCGGCAGCATTCTCAATAAAGGCGGAGGCAGTGGATTGTCCAACGACGAGATCGTCCAGGGATTGAAAGAAGCTCTGACAGTCGGAGCCAGGAACAGCGCCGATCAGTTGTCGGCCACTGACGGCTTTTTCAAAAATGCCGCCATCAAGGTATTGATGCCTGAAGAAGCAAAAAAAGTAGAGTCCACACTACGAAACCTGGGAATGGGCAGCATGGTTGACAACGCCATCCTTTCAATGAACAGGGCAGCGGAAGAAGCATCAAAATCGGCCGCTCCGATCTTTGTCGACGCTATCAAAACCATGAGCATCCAGGACGCAGTAGGCATTCTGCGTGGCAAGGATACCGCCGCTACCTCATATCTGAAGGGTAAGACTACACCCCAGCTGACTACAACTTTCAAACCGGTGATCGACAAGGCCCTGGCCACCACCAATGCTACGAAGTACTGGAAGGACCTGTTCGAGACCTACAATAAATTACCAACCACTTTTAAGAAAATTGATACCGACCTTTCTTCCTATGTAACTACAAAGGCATTGACTGGATTATTCCTCCAGGTAGCCATTGAAGAGCAGAAGATCAGGAAAGACCCGGCCGCAAGAGTGAACGACATACTTAAAAAAGTATTCGGAAACTAGGGCAACGGGATATCTCTCTTAAGCATTTCCTGTCTATTGGCTATCACCCAGGCAGTATAAAAAACGAACCTTGCTCTTTTGGCGAGCAGCGGATAATTGATCTTGTCTGGCGTATCACCGGGCCGGTGGTAGTCGGCGTGTAACCCTCCAAAATAGAAAAGCACGGGAACCCCCTTCTTTGCAAAATTGTAGTGGTCGCTGCGGTAATAAATTCTGGCAGGATCCTTCGGATCGTTGTATTTATAATCCAGTGTAAGTTTGTCGTGCTGGTCATTGACACCTTCGCTGATGGGCTTGAGGTCCGAGCTGAGCTTGTCGTCGCCGATTACAAAAACATAATTTGTCGTGTCTGCTTTGGTACGGCCGCTGTCGATCCTTCCAATCATGTCGATATTCAAGTCCGCTGAGGTCTTATCCAGGGGAAAAGCCGGGTTGTCGGAATACCAGGAAGAACCCCATAAGCCTTCCTCCTCACCGGAAACGGCCATGAAAATAATGTTGCGTGCTGGTCTGTGTCCTTCTTTCGCTGCCTTCGAAAATGCCTCTGCGATCTCGATGAGGCTGACGGTTCCGGAGCCATCGTCGTCGGCGCCGGGATAGAGTACGCTGTCCTCCCTGATGCCAAGGTGATCATAATGTGCTGTGATGATGACGGCTTCTTCTTTTTTGTCGGATCCTTCCAGCATGGCGATTACATTGCTGCTCTCCATCCGGTCGGTGTTCTTTTGCAATTCGAGGGATACGGTTTTGAAATAACTGTTTGGCAGTGGCACGCCCTTCTTCATCATCTTTCTGGCGACCGCGTAATCACCTCCCATGATGAGACGGGCCACTGAATCCGAGATGTAGAAAGTGTTGGGTATCGGGTTGTTCCGGTTGTCGTTAAAATAGATAGGTCCTTTCGAGGGGCGGGTGGCCCAGGGAAAGCCGGTGTCGACAATAAACATTGCAATGGCGCCATTCTTCTGGGCAGCAAACTGCAGGGTTCGGAAACTGGGGATGGTACCCTTTACCTTTTTTCCTTTTATCAGTTTAGTCGGTGCGCCGGGCGTGACCAGGACAATTTTTCCTCTCGCGTTCACGGTGGCATAATCATCACGCACCGAATCGCTAAGGCCATAGCCCACATACAACACCTCACTTGCCGTGAAGGCTACGTTGAAACTTGAATTATCGCTCACCACGAAGTCGGTATCCCGGCGAAGCACCCCTTCCCCAATACTTAGTGATGCTTTGATAATAGAATCCTGGTAAACAGGGAATGGCTGCTGATAAGTATTATTCCAGCCGGGAAGCAGGCCATGGGTCTTAAATTTTGATTCGATGTATGCAGCTGCTTTGCGTTGGCCTGCAGTGGCCGTCATCCTGCCCTGCATTTCCGTACCAGCTACGATGTGGAGGTTTGTTTTAAGATCTGCGGTGTCGATAAGCAATGCATACCGGGAAGAATCACCGCCAGTCTGGGCCCTTGCTGATAATGATGCACAGAGCAACAGCCAGAAGTTAAGGTACCTCATTGCGTTGGTTTTGGTTAAAGCAGCAGTAGACTGAGAGCTTAGCCAGTGTCCGAAAAGCGAAGCGCTCAGTTCTTATTATTAATCTGTCAGTTCACTCAGTTCCAGCCATCTCATTTCTTTCTCATCCTGCAATTTATTTATTTCCGCTATCCTCTCCGATAATTTTAACAGCACCTCATAAGGAAGACTCCCGGAATTGATCTTTAGGGTGCTTGCCTGTTTTTCCTGTTCCAGGTCGGCCAATTGTTTCTGGAGGTCATCCCTTTCTCTTTTCTCGTTGTAGGTAAGTTTTTTCCTTGCGACAGATGCTGTGTTGGCTGCCGCGGGTGCCGTCCTGACCACCGGCGCGGTTTCACTGGTGAGGCTGGTTCTTTGCGTGGCTTCCTTGTCTTTCAGGGAAAGGCGATAAAGAGAATAGTTGCCGGGGAAATCCTGTACAGTGCCATCACCTTCAAAAACAAAGAGATGATCCACGAGCCTGTCCATGAAATACCGGTCGTGAGAAACAATCAGGAGGCACCCGGGAAATTCACTGAGGAAGTTCTCAAGGACGCCCAGGGTCGGCAGGTCGAGATCATTGGTCGGTTCATCAAGGATCAGGAAGTTGGGATTGCGGAACAATATCGAAAGCAGGTGTAGCCTCCTTTTTTCGCCGCCACTGAGTTTGGAAACATATGTGTATTGTTGTTCCGGTGGAAATAGAAAAAGGTTCAAAAATTGAGAGGCACTCATCGTTCCACCGCCACTCAACGGAAAATGTTCGGCTATATTCTTTACGAACTCGATCACGCGCATATCTTCCCTGATGATGAGACCCTGCTGCGAATAATTACCAAAAACTACCGTGTCGCCAATATTCACCTTTCCCGAATCAGGAGTTTCAAGTCCCAGTGCGATATTCAGAAAGGTTGACTTTCCGGCGCCGTTTTTCCCCACAACACCAATCCGCTCGCCTTTCTTAAATGTATAGTCAAAGCCTTTGAGGATTAGTTTATCACCATAGGATTTATACACTTTTTTCATCTCTATCACCTTGCCACCGAGCCGGTTCATCTTCATGTCAAGCTGCACGCGCTGATCTTCAATTGTTTTTTTTGCCCTGGTCTCAAGTTCTCCGAATGCGTCAATCCTGCTTTTGGATTTGGTTGTACGTGCTTTGGGTTGTTTGCGAATCCATTCCAGCTCCTTACGGTACTGATTTTTGGCCTTGTCGATACTGGCGATCTCGCTCTCATTGCGGGCCGCCTTTTTTTCGAGAAAGTTTTCATAGTCGCCCTTGTACACATAAAGATTATTCTGGTCGAGCTCCCAGATCTCATCACTGACATTGTCGAGAAAATATCGGTCGTGGGTGACCAGCAGCAGGGTTACTTTTTCCTGTGAGAGATATTGTTCGAGCCATTCCACCATGTCCACATCGAGGTGGTTGGTTGGTTCATCCATGATCAGAAAAACGTGTTTGTGCTCGAATCCAATGTCGATAAGGGTTTTGGCAAGCGCCACTCTTTTCCTCTGTCCGCCGGACAGGGTGCCAACGATCTGGTCGAGATGGTGGATGTTGAGTTTGCCGAAGATCTGATTCACCTTATGGTCGAAATCCCAGGCATTCATTTCATCCAGTTGTATGATGGCGTCGGTGAGCTTCTTTTCGTCACCTGAATCTACGGCCCACTCATAGGATTTGATGGCATTGATAACCGGGTGTTCATGGTGGAAAACGTTATCAAGGATCGATTTATTTTCAATAAATACCGGCTCCTGTTCAAACAGCGCAACAGTGACTTCCTTGTTCACCCAAACCGTCCCATCTTCCGCGGTTTCCTTTCCTGCCAGGATTTTGAGCAGGGTAGATTTGCCCGTTCCATTTCTCGCAACCAACGCGATCTTGTCACCTTCCTCTATATGGAAGGTTATATTGGTGAAAAGTGGTTTGATTCCGTACGATTTGGATATCCCTTCAACTGAAACATAATGCATTACGCGAAGATAACTGATTCAAGATGGAGGCCATGGCATGACATTGGCAGGAAATCGTTATATGGCTGTTACCTGATATTCCAATTATCCTTCAACTTAAGTACATGACTAACCGAAAACTATCTCCGTCCACCCAACTAGCCCTCTGGTTCCTGGTATTTGGCACTTCCTGGATCATGTTCACTGATTCCGTCTTGGCTGGCATTGCGCATTATGACCTTGATGAAATGATCAGGATACAGACATTCAAGGGAGCATTTTTTATGTTGGGTGCTTCACTTGTTATTTATTACGTCAGCCGGAAGTTTTTTGTGAGACAGGAGGTCATCCTTCGTCAGCTTAGTGAACAAAAAATATTTTATAAGGATCAGCTTGCCAGGGAAGTATTCAAGGCCCAGGAAACCGAAAGAATGAAACTCGGAGAGGAATTGCACGACAACATCAACCAGTTGCTAGGAGTAGTGAAATTGTATATCGAACACGCGATGGTGAATCCTGCCGCAAAAGACGACATGCTCAAACGCAGTTCCCAATATCTGATGCAGGTGATCACGGAAATAAGAGGTCTTTCCAAATCACTAATCTCGTCGGAACTTGCGGAATTCAGGTTGATCAAATCCGTGAATGAAATGATACAGAGTATAATTAAGATCCAGCATATCAGATTTGAAGTGAATCACGAAGAATTTCGCGAAGATTCACTGACCGACATGGGCAAACAGATGCTTTTCAGGATCATGCAGGAGCAGCTCAATAATGTGATTAAACACGCCAATGCGGCAACTGTGGTCATCATTCTCAGGAACGAAGGCCCCCGGGCCAGCATGACCATTCAGGACGATGGGGTGGGTTTTGACACGAACAAGGCCAGCCTTGGCCTCGGGTTCCAAAATATCAGGCACAGGCTTGAGCTATTCAGTGGTGAGATGAAATTGGAATCGGCCCCTGGCAATGGGTGCAGAATGGTGGTGAATTTTCGGGTTCAGTCAAGGGGGCTCGGTGAAATTGAGCAGAAGTCTTTGGATAATGCTGGTCACAAATCATAAACGATATAGAACCGAAAATTATAAAGGGCCGCTGATGCGGCCCTTATAATTTGTTGCAAAAAGATCGTTATGGAACTCAGATCAATTTTACATTTACTGCATTCAAGCCTTTTTTGCCATTCTGAACGTCAAATTCAACGCGATCATTTTCCTTGATCTCGTCGATCAGCCCACTTACGTGAACGAAAGTTTCTTTGCTTGAATCGTCATGCTTGATAAAACCGAAGCCTTTTTCACCATTGAAAAATTTTACGGTTCCCTGGATTTTGTTGTCCATCATTAATTGTATTAGTATTAAAAAATTGAGGGCAAAGATACACAGAATTACTGAAGAATCCAGTTTAATGCCTTAAGATTTACCGACCCTAACTGAATGGTTCATAATAACTTATTTCATATACATAAACTCAACGCTTACTGGAGTCGGAATTTCAACCGGTGTGCCGGAAGGCGTCAGGAGCCCCGTAGCCTTGTTTCTGGCGAAAACGACCAGCTGGTTGGACTTGCCATTAACGCAGACCAGGAACCGGCCCGAAGGGTCTATATTGAAGTCGCGGGGGTTCTCTCCGAGGCAGTCCTGAAAGCCTTTGGAACTGAGTTTGCCCGTATTTTTATTGAGTGCGAAGATGCTGATGGTGTTTGAACTGCCCCTGTTCGAAGCGTAAAGAAAGCGTCCATCACCCGAGATCCGGATGGCGGCACTGCCAATCTCGCCCTGAAAACCAGCCGGATGCGAACTTATTGTTTGGATCCTGGTCAGTTTCCCGCCAAAATATTTGTACGCGGTCACATTGCCGGAGATTTCTTCTATAACATAGGCATAAGGCATGGTTTTGTGAAATACGATATGCCGGGGCCCGGCACCAGGCGCGGAAGGAAACTCCATTGGGGTTTCACCTACTGGTTTTTTGCTATCGGCATCAAAAGGATAAAGATAGATCTTGTCTGTCCCCAGGTCGGTGACTGCCAGGAATCGCTTGTCCGGTGAGAACACCACAGAATGTACATGTGGTTTCTCCTGCCTGTCTTTGTTCACACTGCTCCCGGTATGAGCAATCACCTGCACCGCTTCCCCGATACTACCGTCGGACTGGATGGGATAGACAGAAAAATTGCCTCCTGAATAATTGCCGGCCACTACCCACTTGTTGCGGGCGTCAACGGATACATAACAGGGAGCATCACCATTCGCTGGTTGGGTGTTGAGGAGTTTTAAAGTGCCAGTCTCATGATTGAAAGAAAAAGCGCTGATTGACGGCTTTTTGTCTCCTCCGTTCTCATTGGCCGCATAAACCGTCTGGTTATCATTTGAGATGGCCAGGTAGGAGGGGTTTTCTGTTGCCGTGGTACTGGCGGGGCTGAGCGCTCCGGTTGAGGAATTGAATTTGTACACGTAGATTCCCTTGCTGGGTCCGTTGGTGTAGGTGCCAGTAAAAAGATAATAGGTTTGCGCCGAAAGCGATTGGGCTGCCATAATCAGAAATGTAAAAATGATGAATCGCATATTGGTCTTATTTTTTCTAAGGTACGATCAGTTTCAACTGTCCGGGCATGATCTCGCCTTCGATCCGGTTTACTCTGCCAATATATTCGCCATCCACCTGGAAATGAACTTTCTTTCTTGTTTTAATTATTAAAGAGGTGGCATGGAAAACTTCGATCTTCTTTGGGTTGAAGGGACGCTGTATCAAAAGCATTTTGAAAAGGGCATCAAGTTTTTTTACAATCACTACTTCGAAGAGTCCATCATACAGACTGCCTTCCGGATTTATGATTGCTCCAGTGCCATATTTCGTTGCGTTGGCAATCACCACCATTACCGCATCGTGTTTTTGTTCTGTATTGCCCGATTTGATGGTCACTTCCAGCCTTGTCTTTTTCCACAGCGTTTTTATCACCACCATGGCATAGCCGAGTTTACCCCTGACCTTTCCTTCCTCAAAATGTTTTACCAACTGGGCGTTGAGCCCGATATCACTGAGGTGAAGACAAATGTGTGTGTTGTTGATCCGGATTACATCCGAATCCCTGATCTCGCCATTGACAGCAATATCCAAAGCGGCTTCAGTAATTTCCGGTATGCCCAGCTCTTTGGCCATCCCATTGGCGGAACCGGCGGGTATGATGCCCAGCGCCATATTTTTGTCCAGCAGTTGTTTAGCGACGAGGGTAACCGTGCCGTCGCCCCCGACAGCGATCACGCGTTCGGGTTTACTGCCGACTATCCGGTCCCGGATAGCGGTTTCATCGTTGTCGCCTGTCAGCAACAGGAAATCTGCACTGATCTGAATGGATTTAAGATAGTTTCTGATCAGGTCTTCTTTGTTCTCTCCGGAATTGCGTCCTGAGTTTGGATTGATTACAAATAATATCTTTAAAGCCTGATCACCATTCATGAGCATGATTTTTTTTTAAATAGGGATCTATGGAACAACCCGTGATCAAAGTGAACACCCCAACTGTTCCTTTCCTGAATAAACTTAGGGAAAACCTGCTGCGATGGGTAAGGTTGACCAACAGACCCGTGGTAAAGCTATACCATGGATATGGAAGTAAGGATGAAATTGTAGTGTTGGGACATGTTCTTCATCTGAGTCCACTTCCACGTAAAAAATACCGTCGCAACGTGTGGACGAACACATTTGCCCTCATCAGACTCTTCATGGTGAAACCGCTCCGAGGTGTTCGGGTGCGGCTGACCTTCCAGGGGGAAACCATTGAAACCGTATCCGAAGCTGATGGCTTCTTCAGGGTACAGTGGAAGCCCGTCAAGATGCCTTCCGCGGGCTGGCATGTGGTCAAAGCCATCCTTGCGGAAGGCATGGTGAAACAATTCTATGGAACAGTTTCATCGGAGGGGTCGATATATATTCCTCACACCAACCAATATGCGATAATCTCGGATATTGACGACACTTTTCTTATTTCCTACTCATCACACCTGGGGAAAAGGCTTTATGTGATGCTCACCGAAAACGCGTGGAGCAGGAAACCCTTTGAGGGCGTAGTAAAGCACTACCAGGCGCTGGGGCTTGCGGGCACGGCGGTGGAAGAGCCCAATCCTTTTTTTTATGTGTCAAGCAGTGAATGGAACCTGTATGATTACATTTCAGAATTCTCCAGGAAAAATGGACTGCCAAAGGGCATATACCTGCTCAGCCAGATCAAAAGACTGTCTGAGTCCTGGAAGACGGGCCAGAATAATCATGCAACAAAGTTTGTGCGGATCAGCAGGGTGCTCCAGGCCTTCCCCGAACACCGCTTCATACTGCTTGGGGATGATTCGCAGCAGGATCCATTTATCTATGCTTCAGTGGTTCAGCACTTCGGCCAGCAAATCAGGGCAGTCTACCTTCGAAACGTTTTCACCAAGAATGAAGTGCTCGTGAAGGCGGCCATTGAAAAAATCACGGCGGCCGGAATCTCCGTCTGTCACTTCGAACACAGCAAGGAAGCGATGGAGCATTCGAGGAAGATAGGGTTAATATGAGGAACAGGAAGAGGGGAGGAACAGGAAGAGAAACAGGAACAGGACAGGAACAAATAGAGAAAGAGGAACAGAAAGAGAACAGAAAGAGAACAGAACGGGATAAATTTCCCCATACCGTCCCTGTGGAGGGTCACATTGGTTCTTCCTCTTCCTCGTCCTGTTTCTGTTTCTCCCTCTGCCTATTCCTGTTTCTCTTTCTGCCCTCCTCTGGCATCATTTTCCCTGTCATTTGCCTAAAAACCGAGTATGGAGAATTTAAATACCGATGAGGCGCTCAAAAAATATAAATCACTTGTTGAAGATATTGGTACCTGCATGTTTCTTTCCTCAACAGATGCCAACCAAACGGCGAGGCCCATGGCAACAACGAAGGTGGACGACGACGGAACTACCTGGTTTTTCACCAGCAAGGCTTCATTAAAAGTACACGAGATCAAACAGGATCATACTGTTCACCTGTTGTATGCGCACCCCGGCAAAAGCAGTTATATCGATGTCTGGGGAACAGCAAATCTGGTCTATGACAGAAATAAAATCAAGGAACTCTGGAACCCTATTGTGAAGGCCTGGTTCCCTGATGGCGTTGATGACCCCAATCTATGTCTCTTAAAAGTTGATCCTTCGAGTGCGCACTACTGGGACAGCGAATCGGGAAAAATGGTACAGTTCGTGAAAATCCTCGCCTCGGCAGTGACCGGCAAAAGACTTTCCGAAGGAGTGGAAGGCATGCTCAAACTTTGACGGGCCTTGTGGCAGATTCAAATTCAGCATCGAAACGCGGACTTTCCGTTTTCTTCCATTTGTCCCAGAAAGTAAAATACAATCCGAAATTATACCTGAATTGTTTGTGATGCAAGGAATGGTGGGTGGCTCCAATGAGCCACCTTCCTATTTTATGCCTGTGAAAATTGGCAGGGTAAATTTCTACGTCGAGGTGATTGATCACACTGGTGATGGTCATTATGGACAACTGGACGAGGATCACCACCGGGTGCATGGGAATGATCATCAGGGTCAGGGGAAGAACAATGGCAAGCAGCAATCCCTCAACGGGATGAAAAGCAAACGCAGTCCAGGGTGAGGTAATATTGCTCTGATGATGGATCCTGTGTATTTTCCTAAATATAGCAGGCGTATGCATCCAGCGATGGATCCAGTAATAATAACTCTCATCGATCATCATCGAGATCAGGAGGCTGACGGGCAGCCATAGTATCGTATACCTGTTAAGATCCAGGTAAATTTTTGTGTAACCGTTTTGCCAGAGCCAGGCGATGGCCATGCCCGTGATAGTAAAAGAAACCGAATTTACCACGCTCCAGATCATCTCGCGCCGCAGTTGTTGGCGGCTGTATTGCTTCTGACCGATTTTCCTTGAATTCCATTTTTCAGGTTTCAGGAAATAAAATACAAAGTAGAACAGACCGGACACAATGAAATACCTCATATTGATGATCGCAAGCAATACAAGAAATGTCACCAGAAAAAGGCTGGGGTTGCTCAGGTCCGGTATAGTCATAATTCGTTGACACAATATGTGCCCTTTTGATACTTAATCACGCATATGCCTCGGTTGGTTCGCAGGTACAGATCAGGTTCCTGTCACCGTAGGTGTTATTGATCCTTCCCACCGCCGGCCAGAATTTATTCATTGAAACATAGGCCAGGGGAAAGGCGGCATCCTGTCTTGAATATTGGTGTTCCCAGGTGTCGCTGCAGATATTTTTCATGGTATGAGGAGCGTTCTTCAGGGCATTGTCCGTCCGGTCGGATTTTCCACTTTCGATATTTTTGATCTCTTCATAAATACTGATCATGGCATCACAAAATCTGTCGAGTTCGGCCTTGCCTTCACTTTCTGTTGGTTCGATCATAATTGTTCCGGGCACAGGAAAACTCATGGTTGGGGCATGGAAGCCAAAATCCATCAAACGCTTTGCCACGTCCTCGGCTTCAATACCCGTGGCCGATTTGAACGGCCTGAGATCAACGATGAATTCGTGTGCACAGGTGCCATTCTTTCCCAGATAAAGGATCTTGTAATATTTTTCAAGCCTTGACTTCATGTAGTTCGCGTTCAGGATGGCATATTCCGTTGCGCTGCGAAGCCCTTCGGCGCCCAGTAATTTAATGTAGGCATAACTGATCAGCAGAATACTTGCCGATCCATAAGGCGCAGCGCTGACCGCGTTAGCATGGGCTGCTTTCTTATTGATGGAAACATGGCCGGGAAGAAAGGCGGCAAGCTGATCGTTGACGCAGATAGGTCCCATTCCA
>Ga0193753_10003760_pt1 | contig 11079 bp, 10 predicted proteins | sample H1c2metaG_FD_144925 | JGI IMG/M metagenome (GOLD analysis project Ga0193753, IMG submission 144925) | Soil microbial communities from a riparian zone of the East river system, Colorado, United States - H1c2 | ecosystem: Environmental > Terrestrial > Soil > Riparian zone | place: USA: East... | reverse complement strand
GAATGAATCGAACGGCGAAAGGCATGCGCCGGTGTCGCGAAGAGTTTCAACACGGGCCTTCATCAAAAAACCATAATGACCGAACGTCTCGTAGAAGTTGAGATTATGGTATGGGATCGACGGACCGGCGATGGAGGGATAGTTGCTGAAATCAAACCTGCCCGAGTCAACAATCACACCCGCGATGGAGTTGCCATGACCATTAAGAAATTTCGTAGCGGAGTGAACAACGATATCAGCGCCGAGATCCAGCGGACGACACAGGTAAGGGGTCGCCAGGGTGTTGTCGATGATGAGCGGAATACCATGAGACTTCGCAAGGGCAGAAACGCTTTCGAAGTCAAAAATACTTCCGGCGGGATTGCCAATCGTTTCTCCGTAAAGCGCTTTGGTGTTTGGGGTTATCGCCTTCTCCCAGTTTTTAATGTCACTGATGTCGACAAACGTAACTTTGATCGACAGTTTTTTGAATGTGTGTTCGAACTGGGTGTAAGTGCCTCCGTACAAATGTGACGAAGCCACAATCTCGTCGCCGGGACGAAGTAGCGTCATGAAAGTGATAAGCTGCGCTGCCATCCCGCTTGCTGTTGCGACCGCCCCGGTTCCATTCTCCAGCGAAGCAATGCGTTCTTCGAATACAGCCGTTGTTGGATTGGCTATACGGGTGTAGATATTTCCGTACTGCTTCAGTTCGAACAAAGCAGCAGCTTGTTCGGGGCTATCGAATACATAACCAGATGTTTGAAAGATCGGTACTGCGCGCGCACCCGCGTAAGAATCGGGTATGTGACCGGCGTGTAACATTCTTGTTTCAAAACCGAATCGTCTCTTCTCTTTCATGATCTAAATATGAAAAACCCATTCTTTATACTGTGGATCTTTTGGATTAAAGGACTCAGAAAGTTTGAAATGGCTCTCCAGCATTTCCACCTCTTCCACGTCTTCAAAAATAAGATTGCGAAATCCTTCGGTGCCGCCTGGTTTGGTGAAGCCCATCGACTGCCAGCAAACTAAAACGATCTTGTTGGCCGAAGTCCTGCAGATACCATACGGATGAACAGTGCGGCTTAACGGCTCTCCCCGCAAGTGAATGATACAACACCTGCGCTTCTCGGCCGCCTCCCAGATAAGACTTGTGAATTCTTCCATGTCAGTCTACGATAATAACGTGCTCGCGACGTGGCAACAATGTTCCGAATGGTTTGAGTTCCCAACCAAACTTCGATCGAACAAACGATTCGAATTCGCCGGTATGACCGGCCTCCACGGCTACGAGAAGTCCGCCGCTGGTCTGTGGATCAGCGAGCACTGCGCGTTGATCTTCGGTGATCGGGCTGATCTTGCTGCCATAACTATCCCAGTTGCGTTGGGTACCGCCGGGTGTGGACTGCTGTTGAATGTATTCCTGTAAGAAATCAAACCTGGGAACTTTAGCAGCATCGATCCGTGCAGATAGTCCACTGCCTTCACACATTTCCGTGAGGTGACCGAGTAAACCAAACCCGGTAACATCTGTCATCGCAGAAATATATTTCAGTTTACCGAAATCGGCGCCGGCTTTATTGAGCGTCAGCATAGTGTCTGTCGCGACCTTCAGATGTTCTTCTTTTACAATGCCTTTCTTCTGTGCTGTTGTTACCATTCCAATGCCGATGGGTTTGGTGAGATAGAGTGCACACCCCGCGGTCGCCGTGTCGTTCCTCTTAAGATTCTCTTTTTTTAGTTTACCGGTAACGGCAAGGCCGAAGACCGGCTCAGGGCAGTCGATGCTATGACCACCGGCGAGTGGTATGCCTGCTTCCTTACAAACAATGCGACTGCCGTCGAGTACGAGTTGTGCAAACTCAGCGGGGATCTTATTGATCGGCCAGCCAAGAATTGCAATGGCCATCACGGGTTCTCCACCCATCGCATACACGTCGCTGATCGCGTTCACTGAAGCAATAGCGCCAAACGTTGCCGGATCGTCAACAATGGGCATAAAGAAATCGGTCGTGCTCACGATACATGTGCCGTCGCCGAGGTCATACACGGCAGCATCATCTTTCGTTTCGTTACCGACAAGCAATTGTGGAAAAGACGTTTTCGGGAAATCCGAATGAAGTATCGTGTCGAGTACAGCCGGAGAGATCTTGCAACCGCAGCCGGCGCCGTGGGAGTATTGGGTTAACTTAATATCGTTAGGTTCCGAAATCATAGTGGTTCAAATATAAACTTCTCGTCCTTAGTTTCTAGTCTCTAGTTTCCCGGTTCCGACAACTAGAAACTAAGTTATTAACAATGGCATTCAGATCATTTCCATTCCATTCAATCTTAGATACAATCCGTGACGACTTCTTTTCAAGACCAAACTGATACGCTTTATCGTAGTACGTGAGCAAGATCTGGATGGTCGACCACATATCGCCCTCGAGTAATTTTTCTTTCGCTGCGTTGTAGTGTTGTCCACCCAAACGTTTCGTTATTCGTCCCATCAACTCCAGGAACTCCTGCCGGTCGGCCGGACCATATTCATTCACCAGTCTCTCGATCCGTTTTCCACGGTCCAGTTCAATCTCTACAACAGGACTGTTATTCATCGCATTCCAAAAATCCATTGGAAGAAATATCCGGCCTATCGAAAGCGATTCATCTTCGATCCATACTGTACGGTCGGGGTCAAGATCCATGATCACTTCGAAGAGGTTATTCTGGAACTGTTCGGTTGTAGGTTGCTCTGGCATCATCATCCCGCCAAACACAGAGCCTTTGTGATTTGCCAGCGATTCGAGGTCGATGATCTGTTCACCTTTTTTTGCGAGAGCACGAAGGATGTCGCTCTTACCGCTTCCGGTACTTCCACCGATCACACGCAGTTTCAATGGGAGTTTAAACGACTCGACGGCTTTCTGCCGGTATGTTTTATATCCTCCTTCCAGCGGATTCGCTTTGACGCGGGCCATCGTCACAAGCTGGCAGAAATAATTGGAGCGCATTCCGCCACGCCAGCAGTGCACCAACAATTCTTTCCCTGCCGAAACACGTTCGGCCTCTTCAAGGATCTGCTGCAGCCGCGGACCGATGAGGCGAAAGCCAGTCATGATCGCTTCTTGCTGACCTTTCTGTTTGTAATCTGTACCTACTGATTTGCGCTCCGAGTTATTGAGGATGGGGAGGTTGATGGCGCCGGGGATATGACCCGTGTTATATTCGCCTTCGGAGCGAACGTCAACGACGGGAAGATCTTTGCGTAGAGAAAAGAAGGCAGACAGGTCCAAGATTCCCGTTTCTTTTAATCATTGAAGTTAGCAGTAACACTGGTTGCTATCCCTAATCTGAAGCCAAAATCTGCATTCTTGAATTTCAGGTCCTGGAATCCCATGGCGCCTTCTATACGGAATATCCTCAGGATGCCGTCTATCCCATACCCTACCTCGCTATACTGGGCATTGTGCGTTGCCAGGTGGTTCACGAAAACATTCTCCGATAGCCCCAGCATACGCGCTTTCGGGAGGTAGGTCAGCAGGAACTTCCGGAAATGATAGTGAGCATGCGCCTCCATGTAATCGTCAGCGGTGCTGTAACGATAGTAATCCAACAACCTGAAACTCGAAAAGGGATCGTGTGTTATGAAAAACGTGCGGTTACCGAGGTAATGCATGTAGTCCATGAAATACAAACTCTTTTTGTTAAGGAAGTCTCCACCTTTGACCATCACATCAAGTGTGCCGCGAATGCCAATTTTTATTTGTTTACGAATGCTCAGTTCAACCACATCGAAATTCACATCACTACTCAAAATATCGGCAAATCCCTTTCGGTATTCAAGCGTAAAAATTGGCGAACTGTTTTGTACCCGTTGCTTATTGCCATTCTTAATCCTGTACTTCTGCCACGGCCGTGCGTCGATCGCGAGACTTCCAATAAATGCACGATTAGGGTCGAACGAAGTCGACAGCAGCTCAACATTCTCGGGAGCATTCTGCGTTATCTTTTCCTTGTTCGTTTTGAAGAACGTATAGTTTGCATTGTTGGAAAGTTCATAGCGCTCGCTTATACCAACGTAACCTCGCAGGGTGTACTTGTCGCTGAAGCGCTGCCGGTAGTTGAGGTCAATAAACTTGCGATCATACAATTTCATGTAGTTGTTTCCCAACACCAACGTGGTGAACGTGTTCACAAAAGAGTGTACCGGTTCATCCTGGTTGAACTGGGTAACGTATTGTCCTGCTTCGGCCCACACGCGCCAGTCTTTAGCTCTGAACTCTACGCGCAGAAAGCCGCTGAACTTTTCACGCGCGAAGGAGTAGCGCACGATCGGGCTGAACTCCAACCGGTAGTTGTTCAACGTCTTCGTACCTGTCGAGTCTTTGATCACCCAACGTTTATACAGGCTTGTTCGATAGATCAGGTTCACGCCCTCAACGGTGTTGTAGCCGCCAAACGGGGTGTGTATCCTGAAACTGGAAGTTTTGGTGATTGTATAAGAGTCACCGGTAAGGATGTCCCACGGTTGAAATCCTCTTTTGTTTTTCTTGCTGGCGTTGCGAAGGGTGTCGCCTTCGTTTCGTTGGCGTTCGACTTCCGAAACACTGTCTGCTTTTTCGTAGCCTTTTGTTTCTTCTTTCGTTAGGGGTGTAGGCCGGACCTCGCTCCAGAAAGTTGAATCCTTTTTGTACGCCAGCGAGTCGACACTGAAATTCGATTCCGAAAGAACGTCGGGTTCTTTCGTTTCCTTCTGTTCCGCCTTCTCATACTCTTTCACGAGCTGACGAAGTTCTTTGTCCGTTACCTCTTTGCCGTCGGCCAGTCGTTCCTCGAGCTTTTGTTTCTTTGCTTGCTTCGCCTGGGTCTTCGGTTTTTCCTGTACTTTCTTTTTGATCTCCTGCGCCTCTTCTTTTTGCACCTTCTCGTCGATCACCACCATTTCTTCAGGAAGGGCGGGGTTGAGTTTGATCTTGTAGTCTTTCACAGTTGCCAGGTAGTCACCTTCGAACTCGAAGCCGAAAACTTTGCCAGTGACTTTAAATGTTTGCGAGGTGGGGAGCCATACTTTGTCTTCGATGGGATTGTAGATCTGTTTTACGCTGGCTGATATCCCAAGCTTGGTGACGTTGAAATCGAGACTGTGAATACTCCACCAGTCTTCAACGATGTTGATTATGCCTTCGACAACGTTATCTCCTTTGGAACGGGGTGTCACTTTTATCTTGCTGACGTCGAACCCACGGTCTTTAAATGTGCCGAGGTACTCGAACCGATAGTATGAAAATGATTTTGGCGCAAGCGGTGATACGGTCTCGGCAATTTCGGGTTCGTAGAAACTCCCGAACACATAAGCGTTGGGCGAAGCTTTCGTCTCATTCTTACCGGTGGTATAAACCGCGATAACCTTCTCTTCGAACTTATTGGGACGCGTGTACTTGATATCGCTTACCGATTCCTGGATGAAGATCCGGTCTTTGGTGATACCTTCTTTCTCCAGAGCTTTTTTTGCAAGCCATGGATAATCTTTGAGCTGGCCTTTTCCTTTTATATAAACTCTTGCTGTGTATGAATCGAGTTGCTGGGTATGGTATTTTGCTTTCGCGATTGCTTTCCGCATGATCGTGTATGCCGGATCTTCTTTACCGGCTCTCACGGTAACACTCTGCAAAACGACGACGTGAGTTTTAAGTGTGATGTCGATGATGATCCATTCGTCCTTTACTTCCACTTTCCGGATCACGGACTCATACCCGAGATACTGCCAGAGAATATCGTAGGTGCCTGGCTTGAGCGCGACTTCGTAACGGCCGTTGAGATCGCTGGCCACACCAGTTTCTGTTTGCTTGACGTAGATAGTTGCGTAGGCGAGTGCCGTTCCGTCGTCCGCTTTGATCGTTCCTTTAATGCCTCCCCCTTCACTCAGGGTTGCAGACAAAAACAAAATGCAGAGCACTGCAACTAGCTTCATATCTGCATTTATCTATAAAAATTTTTCGCCCTAATTATTGTTTCTACCGCTTCGGGAACGAGATACTGTATTGATTTATTGTCCCTGATGCAGTTCCTGATGTACGTGGCGGATATATCGAGCAATGGGGCTTCCACCATTTTCACGTTCGGATGACGTTTAAGTTCTGAATTTGTTACACCGGGGCGCGGGTAAACATACAGACCATACTGGTCCAGTATCTGTTTATAGTTTTTCCACTTTTCGAAATTCACGAGATTGTCCTCACCGATTATGACTCGAAAAGACTTCCCGGGGTTGCGTTCGCCCAGGTGTGTAAGTGTATCAATGGTATAACTCGGACGCGGCAGATGAAACTCGATGTCGGTTACTTCGAGTTTATAGTTGTCGGCTATTGCTGCCTTCACCATATCATAACGATCGAATTCGTGTAAGAGACCTTTAGATGGCTTGAATGGATTTTGCGGAGACACGACAAACCATACTTTTTTCAGATCGGCGTTCTCTGCCATTATGTTGGCAATGATGAGGTGGCCAATGTGTATTGGATTGAAGGAGCCGAAAAGTAAACCAATGTTCACGGTCAGAACAGGCTTAAATTACTCCTTGCGAAATCGTTATAAAGTTTTTGAGCTTTTAAGGTTGCTGCATCAAGGTTGTCGTTCGCGAGAACAACATCAAACTTATCAGCAAAAGCCATTTCGAATTTGGCTTTGAATAATCTTCGTGACAGACTTTCTTCCGACTCCGTGCCACGACCCTTAAGTCTTTCTTTCAGCGCTTCGAGAGAAGGGACTTTCACAAAAATTGCGAGGGCCTGGTCACCAAAATATTGTTTCAGCTTAATTCCTCCCTGCACATCCACATCGAAGACCACGTCCTTCCCTTCTTTCCATATCCGCTCGATCTCCGACTTCAGGGTTCCATAAAAATTACCGGCGTAGACTTCTTCCCACTCGATGAATTCGTTGCTGTCGATTTTTCTTTTGAAATCATCGGGAGAAAGAAAATAGTAATCCTTACCGTTTTGTTCCGTGCGGCCGCGTCTGTCGCGTGTGGACGCAGAGATCGAAAACCCCAGGGTTGGATTATTCTCCAGTAGATGTTTTACGATTGTAGTCTTGCCTGATCCCGAGGGAGCGGAAAAAATCAGAGCTTTTCCCGGCATCAGGAAATCTTTTGTGAGATGGTGATTCGGATTTGTTCTATGAGATCGGAAGGAGCATCACCTCCGCAGCATTTTGATTTTACCAATTGCTTGATGGCCATGTCGAGGCACATGTCCATGTGCTCTTTAAAATACATCTTTTGATCTTCGGAGGCTTCACCATCAAGAATCACCTGCAACATCTCAAGGCAGGTAGATTTCTTACCGTTAACGAGGAACGGGTTTGGGGTAGAAGGATTCATATACTGGTATTTTTATAACCCATCGACTTTGCGTAGGTACTTAACTTCTCTTTCAGGAGCTGGCGCGCCCTGTGCAGGCGACTTCTTACCGTTCCAATTGGAATGTCCAGTATTTTTGCCATCTCCTCGTATTTAAATCCTTCAAGATCGCATAGAATGATCACTGTTCTAAAGTCAACATCTAATGAATTCAATGCGTTCGAAATTTCGTCGCCGATCATGTCCTTAAGAGAGTCAACTCTTAAGTCCGGAGTGATCTGCCTGTCTACATCTTCTGAATTATAATAAGTTTCGACCTCCTGATAGTCTACTTTATTTGGCTCTTTGCTCTTCTTACGATAATCATTAATGAAGCTGTTCTTCAAAATGCGGAACAGCCATGCCTTTGCATTAGTTCCTTTTTGGAATGAATCTATAAAACGATAAGCTTTTAGATAGGTATCCTGAACGAGGTCTTTTGCGTCATCGCCATCCAGTGTGAGCCTGTACCCGAAATTGTACATCGAGTGAATATGCGGCATAAACTCCCCGTGAAAGATCTCCTGCTTCTCCTTTTCAGAATAATGCGTTTTCGGTGCTTCTTGTGATAATTCTTTCGTTTCTTCTGCCATTGGGTCGCAAAAATACGGGTTTTAAAGGCTGTTTCCCAACAAAATAGATTCCAGTCGTGCGACGGCCTGATCCCACGTAAACTCCGTTTTTATCAGGGTTCTGCCTGCCTCCGACAGCCTTAGTCTTAAGTCGCGTTCATGAATCAGGCGGTATATGTTTTCCGCCATATCGTTCACATTCTTCGCCTCCACCAACAAGGCTGTTTGACCATCTATCGCGTAGTCGCGATGGCCTCCAATATTTGTACATACAACAGTGCACCCGCAAGCCATCGACTCGGCAGGCGGCAGTCCCCAACCCTCCCCGAGACTCGGTGAAAAAAAGATCGCATGTTCGTTATACAGCTTCGGAAGATCGGCCGGTCTCCAATGATATTCCATCCACGAAGGAATATGCAGTGGTCGTTGATACACACTAAACAACGTTACCCGTAACCCCGGAACTTTCTGCTTCACCAACTCCAATGCTTCGAGTCCATACTTACTTCCTTTCCTGGGTTCTTCGGAGTACATCATGATCAACGTCGCCGGGTCTCTTTCGTTAGCGGGTGTGGTAAGTTTAAACTTATCGAGATCAATGGGCGTATTAACAAGCGGAGGTCTCGTCCCATTATACTCTTCTACGATGTCCTGCAGATACTTCGCAATGACGACATGCTTGAGCGGAAGCTTATAGGATTCGTGAACACGATCCTCCTGGCCTGTCCATAGTTCGTAGTCTTGTATGAAGTTTACTTTAAATCCCTTCGAAGGCGAAAGACCATGGATCGCATATGCCATCTGCCACCATGTGCACATCGTTGCATCGCAGTCACGCACATATCGATCTGATATCTCGGGAACAACCTCTTGTGCAATCGACTTGTCCAGTGTGAACCATTTTGCAACGGCTCCTTTTCTGAAAGACGATATCATCCATCGGAGGAATACGGGTGTCTTCTGTTTTTTGAAAGGCCTTTTTATCGAGTAATAAATGACGATGTCGTGCCCACGTTCGCGAAGGCGATTCGCAAACTGGAACATGTTTTTTACGCCCCCGACTGGCTTTGTTGGCAGCGAGGGGATAATAAAATTCAAACGAGCCATGAGGTATCGTAAACTTAAAAAGAAATGGTCATTTCGAAACATTCGTTCTTTACCTTTATACTATGGGGCGCATCCTGGCAATTGTGATTCTCTATTTTCCCGATAAGGAGGTGGAGAAGATCTTATCGACCTTCGAAAAGGAAGTCGACTCGGTGATGGTCATCGACAACACACAAGACAACATCGGTGTAGCTGCGGCATTAAACCTGGCGTTAAAACGCGCAACAGACGAGGGCTACGAATGGCTGCTGACCATGGATCAGGACAGTGTTTTTGAAGTGGGAGCGCTGAATGAACTGAAATCCTTCGCATTCTCCTGCAACGACAACATTGCTATTGTCAGTCCATTTCATTTTATCAAAAAGCCACTGTCCAGCACAGCTGCCGAAGAAGTGCAGGTTACTATGACGTCTGGAAATTTGTTGAGAGTAAGCGCTGCAAAATCCGTTGGCCCTTTTGATGAAAAGCTTTTCATCGATTCCGTCGACAACGAATACTGCCTGAGATTAAGAAAGAATGGGTTTAAAATAATTCGTGTGAATCGGTCCGTACTGAATCATCAACTTGGCACATTACAGAATTATGGACTGTTTAGCACGGTCACTCACCCGGCAAGCCGCCGATACTACATCACACGCAATATGCTGTATGTAATGAGGAAATACTTTCCTCAATTTTTTCTCTTCGGCTCCAAAGAATTGATCAAATCATTCTTCCTGATCCTGTTGGTCGAGGATGATAAGATCAATAAGCTGAAAGCGATGGTGAGAGGCCATGCTGATTTCTTAGCAGGCCGTTACGACAAGTGAGTTTAGAAGTTCCAGGTTCACGAATCTATGTGCCTATGTGTTTAAAATCTCCACACAATAGTTCTGTTCAAACTATCGCCGATCTTCTTGGCCACCTGCGCGAGCGTAAGGTTAGTACCGACCTTATCGGCAAGCAGCTCGAACTTCTTCTTGGAATCAACGCACTTGTGCCGTCCTTTGAAGAAGAGTTTGATTGAATTCACATAGTGAAATCTGAACGACACCACCCGGACAAGACATTCAAAGAATATCTGCGGGTAGTAGATGGCCATCTGGAATGAATTGAGGTGAATGGCGTGAAGGAACATTTTGTTCCGGTAGTATATCGTCTGGATATGTTTCTTCCTGCTCTTCGATTTGATACTGGAGGATGTTCTGTGACGACACATGGCCCGGTGGTCGTAATAACACTTCCATCCGAGTCGCCATGCACGAAGCGACAATTCATAGTCTTCGATATAATACGGAGCGAAGATCTCGTCGAAGCCACCGAGCATTTGTAATTTCTCCTTACTCACTAAAGTTTCGGCGCCGGACAGGTACATGGTGAAAAGTCCTGGCTGCACGGGTGTTTCTGAAGGCAGAAAGTTTTTGAATGTCTTGATCTTCGCGCCCTGGAATGTCGGCAACTTGGCGCCGTCCTGTATCCTGTCGTCTTCCCAGTTTACGATCTGGCCCATAACACCAAAGGTGTCGCTCCGTTCGAAGTATGGAATGAGGTATGTGAAATAATCTGGTTCGAGTTTAACGTCGCTGTTGAGGAGGAATACGAGATCATACAGAGCTTCCCTTATCCCTTTGTTGATGGTAGGTGAAAAGCCCTGGTTCACTTTACTGGTGATCACCCGTACCTCTGGATATTCGCGTGTGAGAAAAGCTACAGAGTCGTCGGTAGAACAATCGTCAACAATAATAACTTCGTAAGGCAGCCTGCTGCGTTTTAGCGCTGCGAACAAGGTTGGCAGTGTTTGAGGAAAAAGGCTAACCCCATTATAGTTAGGAATCACGGCAGAGATGCCTCTTGTTTGGGTGGCAACAGTCGTTGCTTCTACTGTGACAGCCGATGGCATCGGAAGCTTTCTTTGGTTGGTGGATATCCAATCCTCTTTCCAGAAAGCAACAGTGCCGTTACCCAATATATTTTTCCATTCGCTGGCGCCTGTCAGCGGTGATACACGCGTTGCTTCAACGCCGGATACAACCTGGCCCTTCCATGCCTTTGCTTTAT
>Ga0193753_10003759_pt1 | contig 11080 bp, 6 predicted proteins | sample H1c2metaG_FD_144925 | JGI IMG/M metagenome (GOLD analysis project Ga0193753, IMG submission 144925) | Soil microbial communities from a riparian zone of the East river system, Colorado, United States - H1c2 | ecosystem: Environmental > Terrestrial > Soil > Riparian zone | place: USA: East River... | reverse complement strand
TGAAGAACGAGCCCTTCGACATCGACGAATGCTCGCCCCGCTCGCCCCGCGACGTTCGCGAACTCTGCCGACGGGATGATCTCCCTGTTGCGCCAGATCGACGGCACGAGGAGCACGCTGGCCGAGAGGTTCAGGCCCTGCGCCAGCGTGGGCGACGCGATGGTAAGACGACAGTCTCCAGCGCGCAGCAGACCCTCAACCTCATTGAGGAACGGACGAGGGAGCCCCCCGTGATGGAGGGCGACCCCGTGCTCAAGGCATGCGACGGCCGGGTGGGCGGCGCCAAGCCACTCGGCGCCAACTGCCATCGCGTCCTTCAGACCTTGTGTCGGCGCTCCGAACGACGTGAGCACCTTGTGCCGAATGCACTCCAGGATCAGCGCTCCGAGCGCCTCCACCGATTTGCGCAAGACGCAGTAGACGAGCACATCCTTCTGCTGCTCCACGAAACGCCACGCTGCCGCCAGCGTCAGTTCGTTCTTGTCTGCCGGGAACGCCTTCCGACGACGCGAGCCCTGGGGCGGCGCCTTCGGCTCGACGAATCGTGGCACGAACGGGCTCTCGTCTTCTACCTGCACATCAAGCCGCGCAGATCCTGAGCCCCAGCGCAGTGTCCCGAACCGCTGCCGGGTCGGGCGCCACGCAGAGTGGATCGGTTCCCCCGGCTCGTCGGCCCGAAGCCAGGCAACGAGATCGCTCATCTCGTCGGGCGTCGGGAAGAGCGCAGAGAGACACACGATGCGCCGTTCGCCTGCGTCCGAGCGACGAACGAGGCGCTGGACCAACGCCTCATATCGGACCTGGCGTTCGTTCGGGCCCAGCATGTGCCCCTCGTCGAGAACGATGAGACCGACGTCGTCGATGAGGGTCGGGTCGTTTCGCAGGGCGAAGTCGAGCTTCTCGGGCGTGGAGACAACGACGCGCCCATCGCGCAGTGTCTCCTCGTCGCCGCTCTCGATGCCGGCCGAGCCGTAGAGAGAGGAAACCGAGAACCCGAGCGGCTGCAGCGACTCGGACAAGTCGCGCTCGACCTGAGCCGACAGCGCTCGGAGCGGCGTCACGTAGACGACGCGTTTGTCGGCAGCGAGCGTGCGCAGGATGCAGAGTTCGGCGATGCGCGTCTTCCCTGCGCTTGTGGGGAGCGCGACGACGAGGTCGTCCGTTAGATCCTGAGAGCGCCTGGCCGCCTCCAACTGAGATGGCCAGAGTTCGATAGCTGCTCGCTTCCCCCTGCGAAGCCGCTGGATATATCCACGCCGAATCTCGCGCCACCGGGCTTGGTCATCGTCACCGGACGGAAGCTCCGGCACCTGCCGGTGCAGACGCTTGCGGCTCACCTCGTCGACGAGGTGAGCCGCAAGCGTGGCCGTCCACCAGTGGCTCACCGCATTGAGGTCTTGAGCAGCGTGAGCGGTCGCGAACAGGCGTGCCCGAGCCTGCTCGGCTACCTCGGAATCCCCGATCGTTAGCGCGTGGTCGAAGAGCGCCAGCCCACGCATGAATGACGTAGTCAGGACGCTGTGGAGCGCATCAGCCTGGTCGAACTCGTCGTCCTCCTGCAGCTTGGCGGCGACGGCCTCGTCGGCGTTCGTCGGGTCTAGCAGCCACTCGGAGAACGCCTCGTGCAGTTCATCGAGTCGACGACGGAGGAGTTGAACTAGGGCAACCTCCGTTGGCGCAAGGTTCTGCGCGTCCGTAGCCGCCGGTAGCATCGAGAATGCGCGGGCAGCATATCGCCCAAGGTGGAACGCGACCGCCGCAGTTACGCGGTGAAACCCACGATCGATTCGCTCCTCGCCTCGATGAACAGCCGCCTCGATCGCCTCGCCTGCGACGAGAAACGCGCGATCGAGCAGCTTCGGGTCTCCGTCCTGGCTCGCACGCAGGCGCAGAGTAAGCGCCATCACCGCGTGAGCGTAGTCGAGGAGGTCGTCGGAAAGGCCGTCGGAGAACTTGGGGGCACCCTCCGGGAGATTGCCTTCTCGCCAGATCAGACCGCGCGCCAAGCCCTTGTCGAGGAGTCGGCCCCGGACTCCCGGCTCAACGACCACCTGCAGACGTGACGACAACTCGGCGACGGTCTCGGCCATCAGAGACCTCCGAAGAGCAGCTTGAGGAAGTCGCCGTGGTCAGCGATCTGAACGCCTACGGCATGCCTCGGCCGCCTCTTCTTCGACGCCGACGTGAGGTGGTTCGCGAGAAGGGTGTTCGGGTCGATGCCCGTCAGAGCGAAGAGGAATTGCTCCACCGCGCTTCCCGAGAAGCCAGCAACGACAGCTCCCTCCAGCTGCGCGGCCAACGCGGCATCTTCATCGCGCCCCGTTTCACGGAGCCGCGTAGCGATGAAGAGAACGGCATGTCGGCCAGGGCGTCCACGGTCACGATCGAGTGCTTCGGCCGCCTTCTCGATCACGGCATTCGTGAGCCTCGCGTAGCTCTTGGACTCTCCTTTCAGGAGGCCGACCAGCTTGCCGTTGGCATCGACGCGAATGCCGATGATGTCGTCACCACGGAGTGCCATGTTCCGGCCGTCCTTCCAACGGAGTCGTCGGACCGGCACGATGAAGCCGAGCGTCTGCTCGGCGATCTCCGTGGCAAGTACCTCGCCGAAGTCTCCCGAACGTGCTGCCTTCGTCTTCGGCAGCAGCTCACGGAGGATCTTCGCGGTAGCGGGGGCTCCGAGGTCCGCAACCCGTTGAGCCGCAATGTCCGGCGAAACGTAGTGCGTACGAACAACCGCGCGGACATCATCGAGTACGGCGGTTCGGACACCCGCCTGTTCGGTCATGACGTGGAGCGGGTGTTTTCCGACGGACGAACTGCTCGTGGTGAGCCACCGTTTCAGCGCATGCGGCGGCGGTGTCGCAGGCTTCTTCGCGGGCGCAGGCGACGACGGCGGCTTCTTGGCCTTGGTGGACGCGGTCGTCGTCATGACGCCCCACTTCCACCGCCCGGACTTGCCGGCGCCACGGGCGGCGCGTGCATCTTCGACGGGCGGTTCACGACGATGACGCCGGCGACGCGCTCCAGCTTTTCGAGGCCCTGGATCAGCGTGGCGTGCTCCTCGGTTCGCGCGGCATCATCCCAGACGAACGCGATCATTCGGTCATATTGGCCCCCCTGGGGGAAGTACATCGCTGCGTCCTGCACGAGTTGCCGCTGGATCTCCTTGAGGCTGTCGGTAGCCCGCGCGAACTTCGCCTCGATGATGACATTCAAAGAAGGGATGACGAGATCTGCGCGCGGCTGCGTGAAGCCGACCTTCGCCGAGTAGCCTTCGCTCTCGAGGTCCGGGAACAGCGGAGCGAGCACAACCCAAAGCAGGTTCTGCACGTGGTACTCGTGATCGACGCGCCATTGGCGAGCCTGGCTCGTCTTCGTCCGAGGCTTCTCCTCCCAGGTCCAATCTCGGAGCGAGCGCGTGACGTTGCGCAGGAGCGCGAGAACGTCGTCGACGGTCATCAGGTCAGTGCGGATGCTTCGCACAACGCTGGCTTTCGCCCGCGACAGCGACGCGAGAAGGAACGCCGCGCCGATCGCGTCGACTTGGGCATGATGCTCGAGGACGGCAGCCATGATCGCGCGCCCGTCACTCGCGATGACGACCTCGGTGATCGGCGCCACGGCCACCCTCGTCACGGAGCTGGCCTCCGACAACTCGGGCGGCAAAGGGCGCCGCTCGCCCAGGAGCTGAGAGGCGACGTGCAGTTGGGCGCGCTCCCACAGCCCCAGTCGTTTGTCGAACTTGTCGAGCACCGAGGCGAGCCAGGAACGCATCGCCGCCTGACGACCGGTATCGGCGGTCCGAAGAAGGGCCGAGACCACCGCGAGCACCGTTGGGGGATCGGCGGCGAGCCCCACGGCGGTGCCGTCTACTTCGGTGGCCGTTCCGAGCGCCCAGTCGAGCCCTTCGTTGAACGCGGTCGTGCACTCGGAGTCCGCGACCTCCAACGCGGTCGCCAGCGCCAGCGCTCCCACCGCTTGATACGAACGGGGGCCGCCGCCCCGCTTCGTCTCGCGCCACTCGGCTACCGCTGCCTGCGCGACACTGTTCGCCTCCGCTCCGCACTCCTCGGGCAGGAGCCACCCGACGAGGAGCCGATCGAGCGCCGAGCCTCCGCGTAACTTGTCGGCCTCACGTCGAAGTAGCGCCTCAGCGTCGCCGAGAAGGATGTCCCCCATGCCGTTCACAGGAACCACCTCGTCGTGCCGATGTGGCCGTAGAGGACGTCAGGGTTCCACCGAGTCGTCGTTCCGAGCTTGCCCATGTACCGCGCGATGAGCTGGGAGTAGCTGACCGTCACGGGCATCGAAGCCGGCTGGAAGCCACGCCACGAGTGGCTCGCGAAGAGCATCACCTGCTGTCCGAGGTACCGCAGGTCGCGGAACGTGGAGGCGGGATGCAGGTGCAGCCGCAGCGGGACCGGCGCACCGTCGGTTGGACGCTTCAGCTCCTTCGCTCCCGTCGCCCCAACGAGCATGTCGTGGTCGGAGAGCGCCACCATCAAACCGCGCTCGGGCACGTAGACGCCCTTCACTTGGCCGCTCCGGCCAATCGGGACACCCTGCGCGTTCCTGTCGAAGAGCTGGAGTTTTGTATCGCTGGCGACGTGGAGGAACGCGAACTCGAGTTGGAAGTCCGAGAGTTCCTCGGCCAGCCGCTTCACCGCGGTGGCCTCCGTCTCGCGCATCGGCTTGAACGCGTGGAAGATGAGCCGAACGCGCTCGCCCTTCTGCCAGTTCCGATCTTTGCGTACGCGCTCGAGCGAGGCGCGCAGCGAGGCGAGCATCTCGTCGGAGTAGTTGTTGAAAGGGACCGCCTTCGAGACGGTATGAAGGAAGTACGACCCGTCACCGCTGAAGACGGTGGTGAAACCGACGAGCCTCTCGCCCTGCGAGAGGCGACTCTCCCGAACGCGCGAGCTGGAGATGCCGACGACGAGCTCGTGGGTCGTCGTCGGGTCAGCGCGCAGGACCCACGGGATTCCTCCGAGCTTGGCGTAGGTCGCGAGGCCCATATTGCTCAGCGTGTACGCGAGCTGGTTCTGGTCCGGGGTCTGCGCGGTCTCGAAGCGGAACTGCTGGCCCGGGATCTGCTGCGTGAGGAAGAAGGCCTTCGTCACGAGGTAGGGGTTGTCATCCCCGCGTAGTTGGTGTGTGCGGTCTTCAACCTGAACGAAGGCTAGGTCCCACTTCTGTCCGCTCTCACGTGCGGCCTCCAGGGCGCGTTGCGCGGCGTCGTGGTATGCGCCAGCCGAACCATTCCGAGCGGTGAACGGCACGGGCTGGCATTCGTCGAACCCATAGGTGCGCAGGAAGCCGCGAGAGAAGACGCTGTCCTGAATGCCGTGCAGGAACTTGTACATCAACTGCTCGGCAACGCCTTGCTGCGACGCCTGGCAGATGAGGCACACGCGCGGGGCACGCGGGATGGGCGCGGTTCGGCTGTACGGACCATGGGTCGTGAGGCCGTGGCTCGACGAGCTGTGCGTCTTGCGGCCGGCGGCGTCGAACACGAAGACAGCGGGCTCGGCTCGTCGGACGGTTGAAGTACCGTTCGGCCAGTGCGCCGGGTTCACCAAGTCGCCAACGGTGACGCGCACGCCCGGAACGATCTCGAGCGGCTCCTTGCGCAGGAGGTCGTGCGCGCCTTGCAGCCGCTTCACCCACGACGAGCCCTCATGGACGGCGGCTGCACGCGTCTTCATGTCGCTCTTGGCGGCCAACCAATGCCCGCGGCCAAGCGCGTACTCGAGCAGTCGCTCGACGTTGTATCGGGATGCTTCGATTCGCAGGTCGCGCGGGTCGATCTTCTCGGTGCTTCCGTCGCCGTGCTCGATCGTGGCGACGTCCTTCGCGATGTCGCGCAACGTGCCTCGGAGCTTCAACTCCGGCAGCACGCGCTCATCAGCGACAGCCTCGAGCTTCCCGACGAGCGCGCCGCTCAGGTCGACCCCGTTGGACGCAAGGTCGGCGACCGAAGCCGTGATCCGCTCGATGACCGAGATCTCGATGACGACCACCGGAACCGCGCGAGGGCGGTCGGGTGTTGCGGGCGGTCGGAGAACCTGCGCGGCGAACCCATAGGCAACGCGGGCATCGATGGCTCGAAGGAGAGCGGGGTGCGTGCTCTTGCTCTCCCACGCGGTACCGAGCCCAAGCTGGTCCCCGGTCGCCTTCGACAGCACCTGGACGGGAACACCGCGCACGAGCGGACGATCGCGCGCGACCATCTGCCGAAGCAGCGCCTCGCGCCAGAGGTGACATGCGAAGTCCGGGTTCTCGCGGAGCGGTACGACCTTGCCCTTCTCGCTCAGCCGCGGGGCGCCAACGACGATGGGGGCAGCGAGGATCTCGTCGCGCTCGGCGCGGAGGACGTGGGTCGCGCGGTGCTTGCGCCGCAGCGCCGTGAGATCGTTCGAGCGCGGGAGCACATCCACCTTGACAGCCGCATCCCCGAAGTCGAGGACGGCGGCGTTGAGGAAGAGGCCGCGGCCGGAGGCGTTGTCCGCGTCGATCGTCTCGCGCTGCTCCGCTTCGATCATGCGCGCCACCCGCCGTTGGCCCTCGTTGCGTTGCCCGCCATCATCAGCTGCCTGCCCCGCGTCGGGAGCGACGCCCGCGTCGCTGAACTGCTCGTGCGAAGATCTCCTCGGCGTCGAGGGCCGAGTAGTTCAACTGGTCGGCGTCGAACGAGCGGCGGCTCCGGCGCGCTGCCGACCTCGTAGCCCGTGAGCCCGCTACTGGTGTCTTCGAGTGCGCACAAAGCGCCTCGAGCGTGGGCGCATCGAACCGAACTATCGCCATCAGGTGCCTCTCACGGTGAATCGGTGGCGCGGCTGGCGACGCGCAGGGTCGAACTCTCGCTGCACCGAGTCGCGATCATCCCGGCCAAGTCGGGTCCACGTGGTATGCGCGTTAGGCGCCTTCGTGGTTCCGAACCCGTACGGCAGGCTGATCCCGATGAGGTCCGTGATCAGGTACCGGTCGTGGATGTCGTCCCACAGGAACACCTCCACCGAGATGCCTGCGCTCTTGGCCACGGCTTGGATGGACGGTTGCAGCGCAGCAACCACGTCCTTCACCTGAGGACGCCTGTCGTTTCCGCCGCCGTACCAGGCCCCGCGATGGATCTCGATGAGTGGCTTCACCGAGCGAGCCTGGAGGCTCGCCAGGATCCTGAGCAGGTCACCATACTGGTGGTGGTCGGTGGGATCGATGAAGGGGTCAATGAAGATCAGCGAGTTCGCGTGCCGAAGGACCGCAGCCAGCGCAGCCTGGTACTCCGTGAGCGTGCGGCCCACGCGCAGCGAGGGACTGCGCGCTGCCCACCAGGGCGCGTTCGCCAGGCGGCGCACAGAGCTGACGGTGGCGTTCCCGGCATGCGGGGCCGCGGTCGCGTCCGTGGCGATCACGCCGGCGAGTGGTCGTGATGCATGACTGCTGAGCGCCTCCAGGCACCACTCGGTATCCGTCTGGGGCGACGTCGGTCGTATCGCATCAGCAGGCACGGTTCGGTGCTGCGTGCGGAGCTTCTTCAGAAGCTCCTTGCCTCGCTGGTGCCATGGGCGCGACGAGTCGTCGAATGTTCTCGCCCATTCGCCGCTGCGTAGGTCCCGGACGAGGCCCTCGTGCAGGAGCACATCCTTGAGCGCCTGGAGGTGCAGTCCGCAGACCTCCTCGCTGCTGTAGGCCGTGGTGTCGAAGACGCCCGGCGTGAGCGCGTACTCGGCGAGCAAGGCCATCAGAGCACCTCCCGTAGGCCCTCTTCGAAGAAGCCGCCCGGCCAGGCCTTCACGAGCTCACCGCGCTCATTGAGCGGCATCTTCCGGGTGATGCCCCGCTCGCCGTCCCTCTCGACGAGTACGACGGAGACATCTGCCGGAGCTACGGGTCGGACGCCCTCGGGAACAGTGCCGTCGTGCGTCTCGCGCATGCGCCGCATCACGCGGAGCAGGAGGTGTTCGCTGTGGGTCTCAACGAGGGTGATGCGTCGCTGCCCTTCGCGACGTGCGCCGTCGAGAAGCAAGTCCCCAAGCCCGACCTGCACTGCCGGGTGCACGTGGATCTCGGGCTGCTCAACGAGCGTGAGGCCGCCGCGGCCTTCGCTGGCCGCCACGATCACGGGGATGAGCTGCGAGATGCCCGCGCCTACCTCGGAGGGCAGCACGAAGGTGCCCGCGCCGGTGTCGAGGAGGAGCCGGCGGACGGTCTTGTCGACGTGGCCACCGGACAGCTCCTCGGCGTCAGCGCCGCCGTCGAACAGCTGCTGGACGACAATCTGGCAGCCGGCGCCGAACTTTCGGAGCCAAGCGTTCGCACGTTCGACGAGCGTGAGCCGGTCAGCGAGGAGCAGGTCCCAGGCGGCGAGGCCGTCGGCCCAGCTCGTGATACGGCCCGCGCGCTCGTAGAGGAAGCCACGCGGCGGGATGGTGCGCAGCGGGCCGATGTACTGCGCATCGCGCAGGAAGCTCGCGAGCTGCGCCGTCGTGCCCAGGACCACCATCTCGAGGAAGGTGCGAACCTCGCGAGCGGCGCCCTCTCGGAGATCGATCGACGACTGCAGCGCCGCGATCTGCTGCTTCGTCTCTTCCGAGGGCGGCTTGAGGCGCAGGGAGACGAGCTCTTCCTTGTCACCTTCGATATCGCCTGCCGCGATGACCCGAAGCGGTTCCCCGGGCGCGGGCAACGCAGACGCTCGCCCGCGAGAGAGCGCGAACACCGGCAGAGAACGACCGTCTCCGAAGCCGCTGCCATCGCCGAGTCCTGCATCTGCGCCGGTGCCACCGCCGTAGCCGCCGCCCTCCGTCTCGAGCGCGCGATGGAGCACTTCCTTGGGAATGGCGATCTGCTCCCAGGCCTCGGTGATCTCCGCAGGCGCGTACTTGGCCGAGAGCGGGCGCTGCGTGCCGTCAGCCTCGACCTTCATCGCGCCGGGGAGATCGCGGGTCTCGCTCGCCAAGACCGGATGGCCTAGGTTCACGCGGGCATGCAGCGGCTCGCCCTCGCGTAGCGTCGCGCCGACCTCGAGCCACACGAGCGGCTCCGACTCGCCGTTCACGCCGAAGACGGCACGCCCGACGATGGGCCCGCGAAAGGCTGCGGTCGTGAGGAAACGGATGGTCAGCTCGAGCCATGCGCTCTCGACCTCGTCGTCGAGGTCGGGGAACGGGAAGTCGGTGAGGTCGCGTCCGAAGCGCTCGAGACCTCCGGGCGTCGCAAACTCGGCGCGCAGAACGATGGCGCGTTCCGTGTCGTGCTTGTGGACGAGTCGAGCGAAGCCGCCGAGCTCGAGGACGTTGCCGCCCAACTCGGTGCGGTCGACGTCGGCCGCGCCACGCTCAATGAGCTCGTGCAGGTACAGGAGCGCTTGCAAGATGCTGCTCTTGCCAGCGCTGTTGGCACCGAAGAGCAGCGTCAGCGGTGCGAACTCGACGCGCTGACGGGCGGCGAAGGCCTTGAAGTTCTCGATCTCGAGAGAGGCTAGCATGCGGCCTCCAGCGCACCGGAGAAGGTGCGGGCGACGAGAGCGTTGAAGAGGGTCTCCGTCGTCTCGTGCGCTGCTTCGTGTTTCGCCTTCGCGTCCAGGCTCTTCCAGACCAATGCTGCGAACCTCTTCTGTTGGTCGATCGGCGGGAACGGACCGCGCAGACCACGGAGCTTCTCCATCGACACGTTGAGCATCGAGCCGCTCGTCCCCGTAGCCGTCTTCGTGAGTTCAGAGCGAAAACGATCATGCGCGAGGAGGAAGCGAAGATATGGCGCCGTCGCAGCATCAGCGCGAGGTACGACGCGCCAGAGCTTGTCGGGCAGGAACAGGCGCGGCTCGTCTCGCTCGACGAGGCACGTGGCCGCTACGAGTTCTCGCGTGTTCGCTCGACTGAAGAGAAGGTCGCCGCGCCGTGGCGTAACCAGTTCGCGGTCGATGGCGCTGGCCGACACTGCTTTGTGCTCATCAGGACGAAAGATGCCGGAGGTGACTGCGCTGATCTTGAGCACGCCGTACTCGTCCTCGGCTCGTGGTCGGGCGTCCCCGTTCGCGCTCCAACCCGCGTCGAGATGATCGAGAGCATCGCCCAGCGCCTTTACGGGCCATCCCTTCGGATTCGTAACAGGGTCGCCGAACATCTCCAGGAACGCCGAGCGCACGAGCTCCTCGGTAAGGGCGATGGCTTCCTTACGCTTGCGTCGGATGGCGTCGGCCTTGTCGAGGAGATCGGCGATGCGGCACTGCTCGGTGAGCGGCGGCAGCCGAACCTGATAGGCCAGAAGCGCGTCCCGATTGATCTTCGGGATATTGGTCCGCGACGAGTGCTTCTCCGCGTAGGAGAGAAAGTCATTCTGGCGCAGCACATATGCCAGATAGCGGCGCTCGATCCTGCCCGGACGCGGCCGCAGCGGATACATGTCCGCACTGCAAATCCCTGCGAAGTCCGGCAAAGCTACCTTGTTCAGCGCAGGACGAATCTTGGAATAGAGCACGTCGTCCGGACCAAACTCATACTTTCCGCTGATGAGGTTTAGCTCGCGCGCCGTACGCAGCTCACAGAGTGAGCCGCTCCCCGATTCAATGTTGTCCCCTCCGACGTGAGGCAGATCGAGGTATGGCTCCGTGCGCGGATCAACCTGGCCCGATGCAACGTCGATGACTTCTCCGAGGAGAACATGCACCGTCACAGCATCGCCTCCAGGTCGTTCAGGTCCTTCGCGATCTCCGCTTCGAGAGCACGCAGCTTGGCGATGACCTTCTTCGGTGGGTCGTACTTGACCGCTTCGTGCTTCGCTTCCTTGTAGCGATTGATCGAGAGGTCGAAGTCCTTCCCTTCGATCTCCTTCAGCGGCACTATGAAGTGCTTCGCAGTGCGGTCGGTGTCCTTCTTGGCGTTCCTCTTCCGCCAGCACGTCAAGGCGTCCGGCAGGTCGTTCTGAGTGATCGGGTCGCGCTTGTCGTCGAGCGAGTACCCATCCGCGCCGACGTCGTAGAAGAAGACGTAATCCGTCTTGCCGCCCTTCGTGAACACTAGGATGGCAGTGGATACACCGGCGTAGGGCTTGAACACGCCCGAGGGAAGTGAGAACA
>Ga0193753_10003758_pt1 | contig 11081 bp, 7 predicted proteins | sample H1c2metaG_FD_144925 | JGI IMG/M metagenome (GOLD analysis project Ga0193753, IMG submission 144925) | Soil microbial communities from a riparian zone of the East river system, Colorado, United States - H1c2 | ecosystem: Environmental > Terrestrial > Soil > Riparian zone | place: USA: East River... | reverse complement strand
CTGGCGAAGTGTTCTTAGCAAAGACGCTGGCAGAAACCAGGTTCTTAGTCTGTCGATAAACCTCCGCAGGCGATAAAGCCGCTGGAGAGTAGACATTCTGATTGTACTGCACGACTTGCTGGTTGGCGCCAGCTGCTTCTTGAGCTTGCTGCAACGACTGGGTGTACCGATCGACTGCTCTCGCAGCATCTTCCAGCACGCTCTTGGACGGCTGAATGCCGCCTCCAGTGGCGCCTCCACCAGCACTAGTTCCAGGCTGATTCAAAAGCTGTTCCGCCTGCTCACGCTCTTGCGCTGCCTTATCAGCCAATTCCTTGGCCAATGCCGCAGCTTCCTCAGCAGCATCCAGTGCTGCCATAGCCGCGGCCGGATCGGTCGAAGCAAGAGCCTTTGCTTCAGCGATCTTCTGCGCAGCCAACGCCTTAGCAGCGTCTGCAGCAGCCTGGTCCTCTAGGGCCCGCTTCTTCAGGATCTCAGCCTTACCGGCGTTGTCAGCAGCATCGAACTCTGCCTGATCCTTCTTGGCCTTCTCTTCGGCAGCAGCTTCGGCTTCGAGGGAAGCGATCCGAGCTTGAACCTCTTGTGTGTAGAAGTTCTGAGCCGCCGTCGCAGAAGCAGATGCCTTAGCGGCCATAGCTGCAGCAGCCCTTGCGGTTGCCTCAGCCTGGGCCAACATCTTCTTCTTATCCTTACCCTCAAGCTTCGCAGCCTTGGCTCGTTCAGCCTCGGCCTTCTTGAACAACTTCTGAGCCTCAAGGGCTTGTTCAGAAGCCAGGTCGGACAGAATATCGCCCTTCCCATGAAGATCGGCTTCCTTGAGATCAGCTGCGCGTTGAGCAGCTTCCTCGGCCTTATCAGCAGCATCCTGCAGTCTTTGAGCCTTGGCCGCGGCGTTATCAGCCTTTTTCTGTGCGGCCTTAGCCTTAGCTTTAATGCCCTTCCCGGCACCCTTCTTTTCTGCCTTCTTGGCAAGGGCGTCAGCTTCTCTCTGGGCAAGGACTGCATCAGCTGCGGCCCTATCGGCCTTGGCCTGGTTTGCGGCCGCGTTCTGCGCCTGGTTGACTGCGTCGCCAGTGTTCTGGCCAGTAGCCACCTGATTAGCTTGAAGCAACGCGGCAGCAACAGCGGCTTGCGCTTGTGCGAAGGGGTTACCTCCGGCACGCTTACTTCCGATGCCAAGGTGATGAAGTCCGGCGGTAGCAGCGTCCAACGCCTTACTACCCAAACCGCCAGTCAGACCATCAAGCAAGTGACCCGCGATACGCAGACCTGCGTTACGGAATTCGTCACTGTACTTGACAACAGCATCGTCAATGGCGTTCAGGAGGTCAAGGATCGCCTCTCCAGCAGCCTTTGTGATTCGCTCCGCCGCATTACCAAGACCCTTGATCAGGGTAACGATGATGTCAACGCCACGATCCAGAATGTTGCCGAGGTGGGTATCGATGACCTTAAGGAATTCCTCGATCATGGTAAGAGCCGCGTCAGCAATTTCAGGAATTCGCTTTGCAAGACCCTTCAAGAATGATTCGATGATCGTCATTCCCAGATCAATCCATTGCGGAATGCTGTTCCGAAGAATGCCGATGCCAGTAGTGATCAGTGCCTGTAGAAGCTCTCCAATTTTCGGAATAGCCCGGATCACAATGTCGAGCATGGCATCGAAAATCTTTGAAAAGGCCTCGCCAATCCTTGGTGCGGCTTTAGCAATCGTTTCGATGAAGGACACGAACGATGCCGCAACTTGGATAGCGATACTTGGAAGCAGCGCGATAAACGCTTCGATAGCAACGGTGATAACTGCAATTCCAGCAATACCCGTAGCTGTCAGTAGAGCGAATCCCGTGGCAAATAGGAACATGCCTGCTCCAGCCAGAGCCATGGCAATACCCAGTGACAAGAACACGGTTGACAGAATTGCCAACCCGGGCGCAACGTACTGTGCACCCAAAGCCGCGAGAAGAACCAAACCAAGACCAACAGCAATTGCTCCAAAGCCTTGTGCCAAAGTTCCCATGTCCATGTTTCCAAACAACCCAACAGCGGTCGCAAGGACTACCATGGAGGCTGAGACGATGGCGATGGCTGCGGCTGCTGCGAGTACCTCAGGTCCTATAAGACCCAAGCCCCCCAACGCGACGGTCAACAAAGCAACGCCAATCGCCATGGCTGCCATGCCTTGATTCAACGTGTCGGGATCCATCTTCCCAAACATCAGAACAGCAACAGCAAGCGCCTGCATAGCAACTGCAGTGATAAGCATAGCTGCGCCAGCAAGAGCAATTGAGGGCCCAAGTCCACCTAGAGCACGAATCGCTCCAACCATAAGAGCTAGTCCTATAGCCATTGCGGACATGCCTTGGCCCAGTTCGTCTGGGTCAAGATTAGCAAACAACAGAATCGCACCCGCAAGAATCGACATTGACGTAGCGATGAGAATCATCGACGCGCCAGCAGCCACGAGACTTCCAGAGATACCAGAAAGCGCTCGAAGAGCACCAACCATGAGAGCCAATGAAATAGCTAGTGCAGCCATACCTTGACTGAGCGTATCTTTATCCAGATTGCCAAGAACGGCGATCGCACCCGACAGAATGAGGATCGCTGTTGCCATCTCGTTCATTGCTCCTGAGATGAAGACAAGGGTTACCCCACCCTTAGTAGTCTTGCTCAACGCAGCCATAGCTCCAACAAGAAGCGCCATCATAATTGCAATGGTGCCAAGACCCTGACCAATTTGCTTCGGATCAAGAAGCGCAAGAAGGACCAGCGACGCTACCAAGAGCGCTACTGCAGTTCCAATGGCCAACAAGGCCTGGGCCTTGAGGTTCTGTTGAAAGGCCTGCAACGAGTTACTAAGTTGATCGAAGACGTTTTGGAATCCCGCCAGGAACCCTCCACTGCCTATAGTGTTAAGGATGTTCGTGAGAGCAAGAAGGAATCCGCCACTGATGATCGAGTTGATGAGCGCAGCAAAGTCCAGAGCATCCATGTCACCAAACAACTGTGTGAATGCATCCCTCAAGAAACCACCCACTGCAGCAATGGCCTTACCAAGAAGCGACATACCCGTGATTATGCCTTCGACAATACCACGGATTACATCAGTTCCTGGATCGATCATCTCAGTTGCGGGCGAGTTGATGCCCATGGCACTCTTGAAGCCCTCGATAACGCCGCGAGCAACGTCACCCATGGCTGCTAGAAGAACTGGAGCAGCCTGTGCTATACCCGAAGCAATTCCAGCAATGATGTCAGCAGCAATGCTTACGCCTTCACCGGCAAGAGCTCCTGCATTGCCTCCAAGATTCTTGAAGAAGGACGACAGTCCATCTCCAGAACCAAGGAATCCAGAAACCGCCGCCTTAAGACGATCAAAGCCCGAGGTCATCTTTCCGGTTGAGGTGCTAATCGCATCGTCGGTAAAGAACGACGTGACCATAGCCCAACCATCTGAGATGATCTTAGTTACAGCTTCAGACGAAATGCTGAGCTCGTCAAACTTGTCGATCACGCCGCCAATGCCTTGACCACTGACCAGGGCAGCAAAGCCTGAAATGATCAAGCCGAGACCCTTGAGAACCGGCGAAATAAAGGTACCGATGACGGTGCCAATATTGGCCATGGTTTCACTTACTCGACCGCCAGCAGTCAGCCACTTGTCGAACCCAGTGATGAGCTTGGCAATGGATGCCACAAGCGAGAGAATTCCGCCGCTGGCTCCATCACTACTAGAGAGCACCGCCTTGAAAACGTTTCCAACAAGAAGGAATACTCCCTTGATGATCTCAAATCCGATGTGTAGGATCGAGAAGAAGCCAGCGAAGACCGTCTTGAGATTCTCAACCGTGTCCTTGTGAAGGACCAGGAATCGAGTAAAGCGGTTGAAGCCCTTGGCAATGTTCTTCAGAGCATTACCAGACGAGGGCGGGAAGATGTCCTGGTAGGCTTCCTTGACTGCATTCATCACCTTGCCAAGGTTCCGGAAGATGCGACCCAGACCACTGAGGACCTTGGTTCGGCCACCAGTCTCCACAAAGCTTCGCAGCAATCCAGTCCAGGCGGTGCCCATCTTGGTGAGGAACCCGCTTGGTCCGACGATCGCCTTACCCACCGCATTCCACAGCTTCTTCGACTGCTCGAAATCGCCAAGAATGATCTGGAAAGAGTTCGCAAATATGGACCCGATCGATTCCCGAACAACCTGAAGGAGCTGAGGCAATGACTTGACCGTGGTAGCCGCTTCATACGCAGCATCCGCAGTTTTTAGAAGCGCCTTGAACTGCTCATCCGTGAACTTGACGCCGTTCTTCTGCTCCAAGTTCAATCGAGCCTGCTGAATCTTAGCGTCAGAAGCAGCCTTCGAATATCCGTTCAATCCAAGAGCGATGCTCGAGAATCGTCCGTCCATGGCTGCCAGAGTGTTCACCAGCACGTCCGAGGACAGCCAGGAAGATGCACCAGCAGCAGCTGAAATTGACTGACGGAATGACTGACCGTTAACAGTCAGACGCTTCATGGGACCCTCAAGTCCGATCGACGCTGCACTGATATCGCCCATAGCCACAGCAGTGTTTGCAAGAGCGGTCTGGAAGACCTTACCACCCATGCCCGCGTTGACCACTGAGTTCCAGTCCTGAAGACCGACTCGGCCCGCCGCAATTGCTTGAGACAGCTGGTACATGGCAGTAGAAGCCTGCTGCGAGCTTGATCCTGAAAGTGCCGCAAGGTTCGCAATACCCTGGATCGAAGCTGTTGCCGTTTCCAGATCTACACCAGCGGCCGTGAAGGTACCGATGTTCTTCGCCATCTCGGAGAAGTTGTAAATGGTCTGGTCGGAATATGCGTTCAGCTTCTGCATGTACCCATTGACGACATCAACGCTCTCGCCAGTGTTCGCCACAACTGTCTGAATCGAGTTCAGGTTCGTGGTGTATTCCTGGAAACCTTGAAGAATCGGGTCCAAAGTAAGGCTCTTGACCAAACTCAAACCTGTGGAGGTAGCCTTAGACACGATAGTGCCAAGGGCGGCTGCACCAGCGACCTGCAGCGCGGTAAACTTAGTCTTGACGCCATCTACTGAGGCTCCAAGAGTCGAAATTCCCTTGCTCTGACCAGTCTTGACAAGCTGTCCCTCAAGGTTCTGAAGAGCTGCCTGGGAGTCGGCGGCACCCTTGGTGAACTGTTGATTGTTGAACTGCATATTGACAATTCGGTCGTCAACACTACTCATCCGCTGGTCACCTTCTTCCAGATGTCGTCGGCGATCTCGTCAAAGATCGGCTGAATGGCTGGGTTGATGTAGTCATAGCCAGAAACGTAGCCACCTGTTCCTGTGCCGTGCCCATACTGCAGGATGACCGCGACATTGACGCCATTCACAGTGTTGGTGTTGTACCAAGTGATGGTCACCTTTGAAGCGCTGATCTCGATCTCGTATCCCCAAGAAGCGGCGGTAAGACCAGATTTCTTGGGCGTGGCCGCAGCTAGCACGCTTACTCCACGCTGGGCAATGGCGTCAAGCCCGGAATACATGTTCCCGTTCTGGATGTTCTGAAGGAAGTTCTGGGTTCTCTTGGTCGAACCTGTTACTGAGAAGGTGATCAAGTCCGACCTCCTTTACTAGAAGTAATAGACAGTAACTACTACCTTACCTGCGCCTCCAACACCTCCAGCACGGCCAACGCCTGTGCCTTTACCAGCACCACCACCGCCTCCACCGGGAACTGAGCCAGGGCTTCCAACCGCATTCAAAGCTCCCCCAGCGCCTCCAGCACCGCCGTGAACTGTGATACCAGGATCTTGTGCTCCTGAACCTGGAGCGGCGCCAGATCCACCACCTGCGCCACCGCAAACGGATTCGCTATCTCCAGGAAAGTGAGTGCCAACCGTTCCTCCGGCGCCTCCGTAAAATGAGTTACCACCAGGAACGAGGCCTGAGCCTCCATCACCACCACCGAAGGTGCTGTCAGTAAGCCCGCCACCCAGCCCTCCGCCAGACGCATCACCTGGAGATCCAGGTACAGGTCGACCGCTGACAGAAACCCCACCTCCACCGCCACATGCAGCCACTTCTCCGGACGTGAGTCGTCCTCCTCCACCTCCACCTGAACCTAAGGTTCTTGGTCCAGCGACTTCGATCGTGCTTATGTTTCCTGTGCCACCAGTACCGCCGGTTCCAGCACCAGTTCCAGCAGAGCCTCCAGCTCCACCAGTTCCAACAACGACTGCAGATGATGTAGGAAGCTCAGCAGGAAGCAAATCAAGAACAAGATAAGCGCCGCCGCCACCTCCTCCGGCTCCACCAATAGTGTTACTACCACCGCCTCCTCCACCGCCTGCCCACAATTCAACACGAAAACGAATTGCGTCCGGATATGAAGCCTTGGCAAATGAGCCGGAAGTTGTAAAAACGACCGTCTCCGACAGAATCGGGTCATCAGGGACAACCTGTCCAGCGTCGAACTCAGTACCATCAACTGTTGTTAAGATCAAATGTCCGTTTGCTGGGTTGATAGTTCCAGCAATAATTGTCGCATCCGCAATTTCCTGGACTTTTTCTACTGTGACTCCGGTTACGGTTGCCATCGGTGCTCCTTCCTAAGGAGTCGAGCTAATGTCATAAGTGCCGTCACCGTAGATCACGGCATTAACATTGTCGATTTCGAAGATTCCATCGCCAATCATGTAGATGTTGCCGTAAGATCCTTCTGCAGTCCACGTGCCGTCACCGTTGTCAGTGATGATGATCGTGTCACCGTAACTCAGAAGATCGAAGATTGTTTGTGGATCAGGCATAGTAGCGGTCGTGTTCTCGTCACCATACAAAACGACTTCAAGATCATGAAGTTTTATTTCATCCATGTGCCGGGTGTCAATAATCACATGTGCAGTCGGACGGTAGCCTGAAATAGCTACTGGGACCGCTTGAATGTCCCACGCAAACTCAACCGGACTGATGTCTCCGGCCAATGTTTGATACGTGATTCCTTGCATGTCCACTGTGGCGTTATACACCAAGTGAATCTTGTATCCGGCAGACATGTCCTGGGAACCACTAGCAATCAATGTGCGATACGACAGACCAAACGCATCACTCTGTTGCGAATCGAGATACATTCCAGGAGTAGCCTCAGTTACTCCCATAACAGCTGCAAATTCGTCAGGGTAAGTGAACGCTTTGAGTGTTGCAGTGAACTCCTTAGGTTTCGGCAAGAACAAGAATGGTCGACCATCTATGTAGTACGCAGCAGATCCTTCTTGACCGCCTTCATCTACAGACATAAGGCCATTCCAAGGAACTGCCGGGCCTGTCTTGGGGTACAGAACACCATGATCAAGACCGGTCTCGATGTACCGATCGCTTGGCTGAGACCAAGTAAGTCGCGTCACTGTTTACCCCTTTCTATCCAGTAGTTCCGAGATCTTTCCGACGTTGTTCATTGAGCTTACGATACTTCTCGGCCTGTTGCGACCGAGTCATCTTCTTGGGCTTAGTCGACTTGATTCCCATGATTTTCACGATCGTCATCAGTCGATTCAAATGCCAAGTCTCAACAGGATGGAACGGAATGCCAAACGTGACCAACCACGAGTAAATTACCTCGTTCGTGATAGTCTCCGTCGACGGTCTCCCATCAGGGACCTCGGTAAAGGTTGTGGCGGTCTGTTTGCTATTGATGTATTCTTGCACAACCTCAACATGCTTCGCCGTAATCCAACTTGAGAAGTCAATTGGAAGGTTTTCAGGCAACAGCATAAATAAGAGGTACTTCTTAGTCTCTTCCTCGGTCTGTGACTCTTTACTGTAAAAAGGCTTTTCGTAGAATGCCTCCCATTTTGACAAAGAGACCAGGGAATGCTCGAACGTGAGCTCGACGGCTTCAGAGTCGTCGGTTGGGTGAAAGTAAAGCGTGAGCATTCCCCGGTCTCCTTATCGTTGCGATGGTGCAGGTCGGATCAGTAGTCGTACGTCCAGTCCTCGTCGCCCGTGAGACGGTAACCCGCCGTCGGGTGAGCGGTGACGGCCGCAGTCTGACCGACTGTGAGAGCCGGCTGAGCACCAGGCGTCTTATTGGCGCCGTTGATCTTCCACTGAACACCGGTGACGGTGGGCAGAGTGACGATGTGGGTGCCCGAGTTGTAGCTCGGCTGGCTGGCGAAGACGCCCAGGTCCACCTCGGTGACCGTGCCAGAGAACAGCGCGATGACCTCTTCCGGAAGCGGAAGACGGGGGTCCTGACCAGGAGATCCGTAAAGGATGTCCTCGAGGTCCGACAGAGCGTCGGCGTCGACCATCGAACTGTCAATCACCAGCTGCGCAGTCGGCTTCAGGTCGTCGCCGGCGGCAACGGGCTGAGTCGTGAGCTCCCACGAGAAGGTGATGGCCTCCGGCGAGTCGTTGATCGTCGCGTAGGCCTTCTCCGACGGAGCCGCGGTGGCGCCGTAGATCAGGTGGAGCTTGTAGGCGTAATCCGAACCACCCGTGTCGTTGCCGAGCCGAGTCCGGTAGGAGAGACCGAACTGCTTCCGACCCTGCTGACCGACGTGCAAGCCAGAAACCGGGGCAGCCGTGCCGTCGAACTGGCCGAACTCCTCCGGATAGGTGTAGGCCTCGATGGTGGCCCCGAACTCTTCGGCCGAGATGAGGTTCAGGTACTTGATGTTGTCAGCGTAGAGAGCAGTTGCCTCCGCGCCAGAAGGAGACTCGGTGACGGTCGTGAGGCCATTCCAGGCCACGCCATTCGAGTACTCCCCAATGCCATCAGGGATGTACAGGACCCCGTGATCGACGCCGGTCTCGTAGAGACGCTCGCCGGTCTGGTCCCAAGTGAGCTTGGTCATGCTTGTGGATCCTCTCTTAGTGGTAGATCACGAAGACGTCATGGTTGAGGCCGGACGTCGCGAAGTGTCGACTGAACGAACTGAGCGGAAATGCTGCCAGCTTCGAAAGGACGACACTGTCGGGGTTGCGGTCGATGAGCGTGACCTGATACCGCTGCGTGAACATATATGGAACATTGTCAGCGGACTTCATAGAGGCGTTGTCTCGTTCGTACACGATACATGGGTAATCCATGATCGCATCTGGAGGCGGCTCAAAGTAGACGTTGGGTCCACTCAAGGCCGCCTCCAGCAGGTCCTGGAATTCTTTCCTTCGATCGACCAGACCATCGATCTCAATCGGGGATTGGGCCATCGTACACCCCTCCTAGATTGAGAGTCAGTTCGGGACGCTCTTCACGGACGGATTGCACCGTCCATCGAATTCCTTTCCTGAAGACATAGCGAATGTCGGCACAGTGCTCGATAGCGAACGAGTCGGCCATGATTACAATCCGATCTTGCAACCGGAAATCATCATTGACCTTGTCGGACGGTTCAAGAGAACTCGTCGCTTCGAGCACCGTGCCTTTGTAGGCCCGCTCGGTGCTATTGCCCGACCACACACCATCGACAAATGTTCCTGTAGGAATGAACCCTACCTTGTCGAAGAAGCGCGCCATGGTGACCTATCAGGCCTCGTCGCGCGTGAAGGTCCACTCGTCGTGCTGGTCGTCGGCGAAGTAGTAGCCAGCGGCCGGAACAGCCTTGACCTTGACCGAGGCGCCCTCAGCGAGAGCGGTCTGCGCACCTGCGGAGAGGGTCGCGTCGGTGTCCGCGTTCTTGTAGACGACACCGGTCTTGGTCGGGATGGTCACGACGCCCGTGTCAGCCACGAAGGCCGGGACGTCCGGAAGGACCACCACAAGCGAACCAGCGACCTTGCGGAAGACCAGAGCAGCCTTCGGAGTCGTCAGCGCGCCCGAGAGGCGGGTCTCCAGCAGGTACCGGAGCTTGTTGTAGTCCAGGTCGAAGTCGTCGAACATCGTGGCCTGACCCATGCGGTCAGTACCGATCGAGTAGTCCGAAAGGTTGACCATGATGCCCACGAGGTCCGGAACCCGAACCATGGTCTCCACCGCGACGACGTCGGCCACACGGAGAGTCGTGGCGATCTCGTCAACGCTCTTGTAGAGACGGTGACCCTGGGTGTCCTTGACCGTCAGGAACTTACCGATGACGGCTTCCGTGGTGTAGAAGGTCGGCATGCCCGACCCCTTGTAGTACTCACGGTTCGCAATCACCGCGTCCACCAGCTCTTCGATGGACGAGTTGGCGTCGTCGATGTTGACGTTCACCTTGGTGACATAGAGCTCCGCGTCGTTCGCGATCGAACGGATGTTGGTCTCGGAGATCTTGTCCTCGTCACCCGAGGAACGACCGTCGCCGAAGAGGATCGCCGAAGCGATTTCCTCATCGAGCATGACCTTCATCTCAGCCTTCAGCCAGGCCACGACGTCGAGCTCGGTGATGTCCACCACGTCGTCACGGTCGAGCTTCTGCTTCTTGTAGACGGTCTGAGGAGTCGTGATTCGCTTGGCGAGCTCGAAGTACTCCTCGTTCTTCAGGTTACCGGTGATGTAACCGCGGGCACGCGCCTCGTCGGGCGTGATGTCGGCAGTCACGGTCTTGATGCGAGCCATCGGCTGCTTGCGGACGGCCCCGAGGACCTTGTCCACCCACTCCATCCGACGGGTGATGAACGCCGGCGAGTTGCTCAGCGTCTTCGCGTCGGGGAAGAGGTAGTCGATGTTCTCGATGCCGTGCTTGAGCTCGCCGCCGACAGTGATGCCGTCCTCGCGAGCGTGCTTCATCAGGGCCCGCTTCAGAGAACCGGAGCCGTGAAGGACCTCGTCCTTGATCGCCTCCAGAGCTGCGTCTGCGGTGAGGCCGTCGTGGGCGAGAGTGGCCTGCGGGGTGGTGGCGTCGCCGGTCATCTGACCCTTCTTCGCCTGGTCGAACACGTTGTGCGTCATACTGTTGTCCTCCTGGGTTGTGGTGTCGTGCTGGACGGCGTCGCCAGCCTCGTCGGTGCTGGTGTCGTTGGTGCCATCGCCCTCGGTGCCGGCGTCCTCAGAGCCTTCGCCCTCAGAACCCTCTCCCTCGGTGCTTTCGCCCTCGGTGCCGGCGTCCTCAGAGCCTTCGCCCTCAGAACCCTCTCCCTCGGTGCTTTCGCCCTCGGTGCCGGCGTCCTCAGA
>Ga0193753_10003757_pt1 | contig 11081 bp, 6 predicted proteins | sample H1c2metaG_FD_144925 | JGI IMG/M metagenome (GOLD analysis project Ga0193753, IMG submission 144925) | Soil microbial communities from a riparian zone of the East river system, Colorado, United States - H1c2 | ecosystem: Environmental > Terrestrial > Soil > Riparian zone | place: USA: East River... | reverse complement strand
TCTTCGTCGCGAAGAAGTCGAACAGGGCGACCTCGTCGAGCACGGCCCAGCTGTGCGGCTTGGGATCGCCGGTGTTCGGGTCCACGGTGCCCGACACGACATGCGTCTCGACCGAACCGCCCACGCTGTTGATGAGCGCCGCCACCTGGGCGCCCATCGCGGGCGGGTTCTCGATGAGCGTGTCGCCGGTGTCCCAGGTCATGTAGACCGGGATCGTGTCGAGGTTGTCGCCCATCGCGGTCACGGCGTTCAGCGTGCCGGGCGCGGGCGGGTAGCTCCCCGGGTTGTTGTACAGCGTGCTCGCCTGCTGATAGCGGAAGAGCTGCTGGATCACGGAGCCGCCGAAGTTCAGCGGGTTCTGCATCACCGTCTTCACCGAGCCGTCGCCGAGCGTGTAGGTCTCGGACCAGTCGAAGGTGCCGCTGACGATGCCGAGCGCCGCGATCATGATGCCGGCCGGGTCACGGTGGCGCGACGCGAAGCTCGCGCAGCAGCCGCCGCCCATGGACCAGCCGGTCATGTACAGGCGGTCGGGGTCCACCGAGAAGTTGTCGAGCATGTAGTGGATCGCGGCCTCGGCGTTCTGCTGCGAGACGGGCGTGCCGAAGACGGCGCCATCGACGCCGGTCACCGCGCAGTAGATCCAGCCGCGCGCGTTGCACTCCTCGTCGACGGTGGACTGCAGCTGCACGCTGTTCGCGGAGAAGCCGAAGCCGTGCCAGGCGATGACCATGGGGCGGCTGTCGCCCGGCACGTAGTCCACCGGGAGCTGGTACCAGAAGATCTCCGCCACGCCGGTGCCGGTGCCGCCGACCCCCGCGGGGATGGTGACCTGCACGAGCGTGGGTGTCGCGCCGGCCGTCGCCGCGACCTGCTCCTGGTTCACGAAGCGCCGGTCCTCGTACATCATCGAGTCGCGCGGGCTGCTCGCCGTGACCTCGGGCAGCGGCGGGAATCCCAGATCGCCGTTGATCGCGAGGGCCAGCGCCCGCTGCTTGGCTTCCTCGATCCGGAAGCGCTCGGACAGGTCCATGCCGCGCGTGCCGGGAGCCGCCACCTGAGACTGCGCCGGTGCGCTCAGCGCAGAGAACAGCAGGACCGCGAGGGACACGGAGAGACCGTGGCGCAAGTTCATGGAGAGAGCCTCGGGCGTGTGGAAGTGATATCCGCGCTCAGGTCTGCGGAGCTGCACGGCAAGCGCAGCTCAGTCTAGCCGGGTTGAACGGAGGCGACCAGCCGTGCGGGCCCGTGCGGGAACGATCACTGGATGTCCCATCGGAAGGCGTTGCTGATCTCGTCGAGCTGCGGTCCCTGCTCCTGGATGAAGGCCTGCAGCAGCAGCGAGAGCCCCGACAAGCCGGGATCGTCCGGAAGCGTGGCGCCCATCGCGGCGCGGCCCGAGGCATCGAGCGGCAGTGCGAGGAACAGCGCAGGCGGCACCGGAGACACCATCAGCCGGGCCTGGCCCGCGAGGCCGACCAGCTTGCCGTGCGAGCCGACGATCACCCAGGCGACGGCGCCGCCCGTCCGGGCCGAGACGCGCAGCGAGAGCGCACTGCCCGGGCCCGCAGGATCCGGATCGATCCAGAGTCGCGCTGTCCACGGCAGCGAGCAGGCCAGCACTTCGACGCTGTCGCCGCCGGACACCGCGAGGGGCATCGAATCCGCGGCCGGATCGGTTTGCGCCGATGCGACGAGCGGCGCGAGCGCGTTCATGAGGTCTTCCTCATCGAGCACGGCCCAGCTGTGCGGGGCGGGCTCGCCCGTGGCCGGATTGCGCGTGCCGGAGACCGGGCGCAGCACGACCGCGTCGCCCGAATCCTGCAGCAGCTCGCCGAGCAGCTCGCTCTGCGGAGGCAGGTACGCGAGCGGGTCGCCGGCATCCCAGGTGATGTAGGCCGGGACGTGCAGATCGGTCGCCACCGCGGCGGCATCCGCGGACCGTCCCGGCGCCGGCGCGCTGCCCGCCGGATCGACGTGCAGCACGCTGCTGCGCTGGTAGGCGAGGGGGGCCGTCTCCGGCGCGCCGCCGAAGTTCCATGCGTGCACCATCCAGGCCTGCACGTCCTGGTCGTGCCGGTAGGCAGCGGCCCAGTCGTAGCTGCCGCTCACGAGGCCGATGCCCGCGATGACCAGCCCGCGCGGGTCGCTGTGCTGCGCCGCGAAGCTGGCGACGATGCCCGCGCCCATCGAGAAGCCCACCATGTACACGCGGTCGCGATCGACCGCAAAGCGGGCCATCAGCCAGCGCATCGCGGCCTCCGCGTTCTGCTGGCAGGCGGGCGTGCCGAAGAGCGCGTCGTCGATGCCGGTGACGGAGGCGTAGATCCAGCCCCAGGACTCGCACTGCTCATCGAGCGTGGTCTGCTCCGCGACGCTCCTGGCCGAGCTCCCGAAGCCGTGCCACGCGACGAGCATCGGCCGCGCCCGGCCGCCGGTCTCGTAGTCCGAGGGCAGCTGGTACTGGAAGCTCTCGGGCATCCCCGTGCCCGTGTCCGCGGCCGGAATCCAGCCGTCCTTCAGCGCCGGCGCGGAGGCTGCCGACGGGTGCGTTCCCGGCGGGTAATCGCCGACCGCCGGCGTCACCTCCTCGCGGTCCGCGAAGAGCATGCTGCTGCGAGGCGACGGCGCGGGCAGCGCAGGAAGGTCGGGCAGGTCGAGCAGCGCGGGCAGGTCCGGCGCGGGCGCGGGCGCGGCACTGCCGGGCAGGCACACGAGCGCGACGACGAGCGCGAGCCATGGGCGTGGAGTCGCGCGGCGCCGGCCGCACGCCGGCGGGAAGGGGGACCGCATGGACCTCATGCGGGTGCTCATCGACAGGCGCGGTCGCGGCGCTTGAGGCTCCCGGGGCTCAGTGCCCGTCGGCGGGCGGCGCGAGCAACCTGTCGAGGCTCGCCTTCACGCCCAGCCGGTCGTCGGGATAGAGCGCCAGCAGGGCGCGGTACTCCTCGACGGCGCGCTCGCGGTCGCCCGGCTCGGTGCCGTGCTCGTAGAGTTCCGCGAGCCGCAGCCGCGCGCGCGCGACGTTCTCCGGGCCCGCCTTGCCGCCCTGCACGACGCGCCGGAACTCCGCGCGCGCCTCGTCCGCCTGGCCCAGCTTCTGCAACAGCATCCCGAGGCTCAGCCGCGTTTCCGCGGCCTCCGGGTCCACCGCGAGCGCCTTGCGGAACAGCTCCAGCGCCTCGTTGGCGCGGCTCTCCTCGGTGCGCAGGAAACCGAGGTTGGAGAGCGCCCGCGGATCGTCCGGCCTCAGCGCGAGCACGGCCATGACGGCGGCCTCCGCCGGCGCGCGCAGGCGCGAGTCGTGCTCCATGGCGACGTAGAAGTTCAGCCAGGCCGCGGCGACGCCGTACGCGGCCTCCACGTCGCGCGGGTGCGCCAGGAGCCGCTGCCGGCATGCCGCGAGCTGCTCGCGCAGCCTGTCGATCCGGTCGGCCGCCTGCCGGTGCTCCGCAGCCTCCGGCTGGCGCGCGGTCCCGGCGTGCGCCGCGATCTCCGCCAGCGCGCGGTGCGCGTCCGCGGCGTGCGCGCCGAACGGCTCCGCGGTGAGCGCATCGCGGAAGTGCCGGCTGGCCGTCTCGTCCTCGTGGCGCAGCAGCGCGGCGCGCCCGGCGGCGCACTGCGTCGCGGGATCACGGCCCGCCAGCGCCAGCGCCGCCTCGAGGTGCGGCGCGGCCTCGTCCGTCTCACCCGCGTCGAGCAGCATGAGCGCGAGCAGCGCGTGCCCGCGGCCGTCGCCGGAGTGCGCCTGCAGCTGGCGCTCCCACGCGGCCCTGGCCTCCTGCGTGCGCTTCAGGCGCGTGAGCGCCCGCGCGCGCAGGTGCTCGGCGCCGTCGGGCAGCGGGCCGTCCAGCGCGTGCCTGTTCAGCAGGTCGAGCGCCTGCTGGCCGCTGTCCTCGTCCAGCGCCGCCGCGACGTCCGGCAGCGCGGCCTCCACGCCCGACGGATCCCATGGCGGGCCGGGTGCCGCAGCGCCTCCGCAGCCGGCCAGCAGCGCCAGCAGGAGCACGGCGGCGGCGCGGGCGGCGGGCGTCATCAGCTCGAGAATATAAGATCGCGCTCCCCGGGCGGCCCGCCCGGACGCGTCCCGCGGCGGGAGGCGTGCCCGCCGACGGAGAGCGCCCCTTGTTCGACCTGCGCAGCGACACCGTGACCCGGCCGACCGCGGCGATGCGCGAGGCGATGGCCAGCGCGGAGGTCGGCGACGACGTCTTCGGCGAGGACCCGACCGTCAACCGGCTCCAGGAGCGCGCCGCGCAGCTCTTCGGCAAGCAGGCGGCGCTCTTCGTGCCGTCGGGAACGATGGGCAACCAGATCTGCCTCGGCGCGCTCACGCACCCCGGCGAGGAGATCATCGCGGAGGCCTCCGCGCACATCCTGCTCAACGAGGGCGGCTCGGCCTCGCGCCTGTGGGGCTGCCAGGTCACCACGGTGGCGGGCGTGCGCGGCGCGCCGTCGCTGGAGGACGTCGCGGCCAGCGTGCGCTCGCCCGACGTGCACCATCCCGTGAGCGCGGTGCTCTCGCTCGAGAACACGCACAACTACTCGGGCGGCTCCGTGCTCGCGCAGGACCACGTCGACGCGCTGGCCGCGCTCGCGCGCCGGCTCGGCCTGAAGCTGCACATGGACGGCGCGCGGATCTTCAACGCGCAGGTCGCCAGCGGCGTCCCCGTCGCGCGGATCGTGCGCGACATGGACCTCGTCTCGGTGTGCCTGTCCAAGGGCCTCGGCGCGCCGGTCGGCTCGCTCGTGGTGGGGGACCGAGAGCGCATCGCGACCTGCCGGCGGCTGCGCAAGGCGCTGGGCGGCGGCATGCGCCAGGCCGGCGTGCTCGCGGCCGCGGGCCTCCTCGCGCTGGACGAGGGCCCGGCACTGCTCGCCGCGGACCACGCGCGCGCCGCGGCGCTCGCGCGCGAGCTGGCGAAGCTTCCCGGCTGCGAGATCGACCCCGGCGAGGTGCGCACGAACATCGTGTTCGTCACCACGCGCAAGGACGCCAGGTCGGCCGAGGAGGCGCTCGCCGGGCGCGGCGTGCTGGGCATCGCGCTGGGGCGCGACCGGCTGCGCTTCGTCTTCCATCGCGACGTCGGCGACGACGCGCTGTCCGCGGTCGTCGCCGCGTGCCGCGAGGTCTTCCGCTGAGCCGTTCCCCGGAACGGGGAGCGTCCCGGGCTCCGGCGAGGCTCGAGAGGTGAGCGCGTCCGCGCCGTCTCAGTCCGCAAGATCCCGGCTGCAATCCACGCGCAGGAAGAGGCGCCCGACGCACCAGACGCACAGGGCGGTGACGAGCGCGAGCGCGCCGTAGCCGGCGAGGAAGGCGCACGTCCGCCGCACGGCCGTGCCGCTCACGCCGAGCAGCGGCAGGCCGTGCCACGTGCCGGCGCCGACCAGGCCCGCGAGCAGCAGCGCCACCGCGATGACGCCGAGCACGGAGAACATCACCAGGTACATGCGCAGCACGGCCATCGCGCCGGGAGCGCCCTGCTCGCCTCCGAGGCGCAGCGGCGAGATGAGGTGCGCGCCGTTCCACACGCTGAGCTGCAGCAGGTTGAACACCGGCAGCAGCAGGTAGGCCGCGAAGCACGCCAGCCGCTGCTCCGGCGAGCACACGAGCAGCGACCAGCCCGTGAGCAGCACCTGCAGCGCGAACAGCACGAGCGACGAGGCCAGCATCTGCCCCGCGGCCAGCACGCCCGGCTTGCAGGGCAGCGTGCGCAGCCAGGGCAGGCAGTCGTAGTCGGAGCGGAAGTCGCACTGCACGAACATCGGGCCGGCGAAGGCGAGCACCGCGAGCATCGCCAGCGGGGTGATGACCGGCTCGGCGGCCCATGACACGCGCGTCGCGGCGCCGGCCGCGAGCGTCATCACGAGCAGCAGCGCGTAGGACTTGCGCGAGCGCCGCAGCACGGTGAGCTGGCGCCAGGCGTGGACGCCCGCGCCGCGCAGGTGCGGCAGCATCGGGAGCAGGCCGGCCACGTCCTCGCGCGGCGCGTCGTGGAAGACGCGCCCCGCCCTGACCGCGGCCAGCGCCTTCGCATGCACGAGGCTGGCGCCGTGGGCGGCCTCGCGCACGTCGCCGCGGAAGCGCAGCACGCGCCAGGCGAGCAGCGCGATGGCCCCGAGCGCGAGCAGGAGGCCCGTGCCGTACGGCAGCGAGCCGGGCAGCGTGCCGCCGGAGATCACGGTCGCGAAGGGGCGCATGACCGCCGTCGCGTGGCGCACGCTCCGCCAGCCGTCCCACGCGCGGCCGTCCTGCTGCCAGGCCAGCGCGACGGAGCCGGCGAGCAGCACGAGCATCGCGGCGAGAACCGCGCGCGCCGCGCGCCGCCGCACCGCGGGGGACCAGCGCAGGCAGGTGAGGTCCACGCTCACCTGGAGCAGCACGCAGAACATGATGTAGACCGCGTAGCCGAGCACGATGGCGGGCAGCGCCGCGCCGCCCGGGCGGAAGAAGAGCGCGAACAGGAAGGCGCCGCTGAGCGACTTGCCGAGCGTGCTGACCAGGTGCCCGAGCAGCAGCGCGCGCGAGGTCACCGGCGCGGGGAAGAGGAAGTGGACCTCCTCGGGCCTGAACGCGAGCACGCCCTGGCGCACGGAGGTCCACACGGAGACCAGCGGGAGCAGCAGCAGGAAAGTCCCCAGCGCGTGCACGCCGCCAGCCTGCAGACCCTGGTCGCGCGGCGCCTTGTCGCCCGGCGCGAGCGCGACCAGCGTGATGCCGGCGACGCAGAGCAGGCTCAGCACGAGGCGCAGCGGCCGCTTGCACCCGCGCACGAAGTGGCGGACACGCGCGCGCAGCCGGCGCCGCGCGAGCCACAGCAGCGCGCCGGTCCCCGCGAACCCCGCGCCGGCCTCGGCACCGCGCTCCCCGGTCACGTCGGTCCCGTCGCGGCCGGTCGGTCGTCGCTGGTGCCCGTGGCCCGCAGGAAGACCTCCTCCAGCGTGCCGAGGTCGCCGCGGACCTGCGCCAGCGTGCCTGCCAGCCGCACGCGGCCGCGGTGCAGGATCACGAAGCGGTGGCAGAGCTTCTCGATGATCTCCAGCTCGTGGCTGCTCACGAGCACGGCGCTGCCGGCCGCGGCGCGCGCGGCGACGGCGTCGCACATGCTGCGGCGGCCCGGCGGATCCAGGCCGGAGAGCGGCTCGTCCAGCAGCAGCGCGGCCGGCTCGTGCAGGAAGGCGCAGCAGATCGCGAGCTTCTGGCGCATGCCGCGCGAGAGGCTCGAGGCCGTGTCGCGGCGCTTGTCGGAGAGCTCGAAACGGGCGAGCAGCGCGTCCATCGCCGGGCCGGCGTCCTTCACGCCGTAGAGCCGGGCGATGAAGAGCAGGTGCTCCTGCACCGTGAGCTGCTCGAAGAGCATCGGCGTGTCGGGCACGAAGGCCAGCGCGGCGCGGGCCGCGATGCTGTCCCTCTGCAGCGGGTGGCCCGCGATCGCGATGTTCCCGGCGGTGGGCTGCAGGATGCCGCAGAGCATGCGCAGCAGCGTGGTCTTGCCGGCCCCGTTCACGCCGACCAGGCCGACGATCTCGCCGGCAGCGACGGTGAGCTCCACGTCGTCCACGGCGAGCAGCCCGTCGAAGGTCTTCGTCAGGCCGCGCGCCTCGATCATGCGGCGATTGTAGGGGTCGCCCCGCCACCGGGTCGACACCGGGGAGCGTTGGCGAGGCGCGCCCGACGCCGCTAGAGTGGCCGCCCCCCGCGTCCGTCCGAGGTGCCCCATGAACCTGTTGCGCATGACCCTTGCCCTGCTGCTCGCCGCCCCGGCGCTCTTCTGCCAGCGCGCCGCCGGCGAGGCCCGGCACTGGGAGCACGAGACCTCGGACCTGCCGGTCAACGCGCGGCTGCACTTCGGCAAGCTGGACAACGGCGTGCGCTGGGTGTGGATGAAGAACGGCGAGCCGAAGCAGCGCGTCTACGCGCGCCTCCACGTGGACGTCGGCAGCCTGAGCGAGACCGAGAGCGAGCAGGGCATGGCGCACTTCCTGGAGCACATGGCCTTCAACGGGAGCGAGCACTTCCCGGCCGGCACGCTCGTGGAGTGGTTCCAGAAGCACGGCATGGCGTTCGGCGCGGACACCAACGCCTCGACCAGCTTCAGCGAGACCGTCTACAAGCTGGACCTGCCCACGGCGGACGAGGCGACCCTGCGCTCGGGCCTCACCATGCTCGGCGACGTGGCGCACGGCCTGGCGCTCGCGCCGGACGAGGTGAAGGCCGAGATCGGCGTCATCGACGGCGAGGAGCGCGAGCGCGACTCGGTGGACTTCCGCGCGGCCATCGCGGGGCTCAAGGACGAGTTTTCGGGCACCGTCGTCGCGTCGCGGATCCCGATCGGCATCAAGTCGGTGCGCGCGGCCTTCACGGCGCCCGCGGTGCGCGCCTTCTACGAGCGCTGGTACCGGCCCGAGAACCTCACCGTGGTCATCGCGGGCGACCTCGGCGACCTCGACCCCGTCGCGCTCATCGCGGAGGCCTTCGGCGGGATCGGGACGCCGGACAGCGCGCCGGCCTCCGAGCCGCCGCTGGGCACGCCCGCGCACGAGCACGACACCTTCACCTTCTACAGCAGCGAGATCCCGGTCGTCACGCTGTCCGCCGAGCGCCTCAAGCCCTGGCTGGACGAGCCCTTCGACAAGGCCCGCGAGCTGCGCGACCTGCCGCTCGAGTACGCGCACCGCATGCTGAACATCCGCTTCCGCGAGCTGGCCAGGAAGGAGGGCGCGCCCTTCCTCTCGGCCGCCGTGAGCAAGGCGGGCGGCTTCAAGCTGCTGGATGGCGAGGAGCTGTCGGTCACGGCGCAGCCCGGCAAGTGGAAGGACGCCTTGACGGTCGCGGAGCAGGAGCTGCGCCGCGCGGTGACCTACGGCTTCCAGGCGGCGGAGCTCGACGAGCTGCGCAAGAACGCGCTGCACGACCTCGATGAGGGCGTGGCGCGCGAGGCCACCCGCGCGAGCTCGTCCTACGTGAACGAGATCCTGGGCGCCGCCGAGGACCGCTACGTGCCGACGGACGCGGCGACGGATCGCGCCCTCTTCAAGCCCGCGATCGAGGCGCTCTCGGCGAAGGTCGTGCAGGATGCGCTCGCCAAGGCGTGGACGGAGGGCCGCGCGCGGCTCTCCGCCATCGGCGGACTGGACCTCGGGGCGGAGGGCGGCGTCGCGCTGAAGGCCGCGTGGGAGGAGAGCACCAGGTCGGACGTCGCCGCGCCGGCGGCGGTCGCGACCGCCGCGTTCGCCTACGCCTCGACGCCGGAGGGCGCGGGGCTGGTCAAGGAGAAGACGCACGTCGAGGACCTGGACTTCTGGCAGGTGCGCTTCGAGAACGGCGTGCGGCTCGACGTGAAGCACACGGATTACCGCGAGCGCCAGGTGCTCGTGAACGTGCGCGTCGGCCAAGGCCTGCTGTCGCTGGACCCTGCCAGGGCGGAGCTCGCGCACGTCGCGAACGCGGCCTTCATCGCCGGCGGCCTGCAGGCGCACGGCGTCGACGACCTGCGCCGCCTCAACGCCGGCCGGCAGGTGGGCGTGTCCTTCGGCGTGGCCGAGGATGCCTTCACCTTCGGCTCCGGCGGCCGCGGCGGCGGCGGCACGACGGCCGACGACCTGCTGCTGCAGCTCGAGCTGACCACGGCGTACATCACGCACCCCGGCTTCCGCGAGGAGGGCCTGCGCGAGTTCAAGAAGGGCATCGACCCGATGTTCGAGGAGCTGGCGCACCAGCCCGCGGGACCGATCCAGATGAGATTCCAGGGCGAGCTGCACGGCGGCGACGCGCGCTTCGGCTTCCCGACGCGCGAGCAGTTCCAGGCCGCGACCGCCGAGGCGCTGGCAGCATGGCTGGTGCCGGAGTTCGCCACCGGCCCGATCGAGGTCTCCATCGTGGGCGACGTGGACGTGGACGCCGCCATCGCCGCCGTCGCGCGCACGCTGGGCAAGCTGCCCGCGCGCGGTGCGCCTCAGGACCGCAGCGAGCGCCTCGCGGTGAAGCTCATTTCCGGCCTGCACGAGGCCGCGACGGTGGTCACCGAGGTGCCGCAGGCCGTCGTGTTCCTCGTGTTCCCGACCACCGACGGTCGGCAGGCGCTGGTGCGCCGCCGCCTGTCGCTGCTGGGCAGCGTGGTGAGCGACCGCCTGCGCGTCGAGGTGCGCGAGAAGCTCGGCGTCGCGTACAGCCCGCAGGCCGCCAACCAGAGCAGCCAGGTCTTCCCGGGTCTCGGCATGACGCTGCTCAACGTGGCGGCCGAGCCGGCACGGGCCGACGACGTGCTGGCCGCCTGCCTCGCCGTGACCGACGCGCTCGCGAAGGACGGCGTGTCGGCGGACGAGCTGGAGCGCGCGCGCGATCCGCTGCTCAACCGGCTGCGCGACCAGATGCGTCAGAACGCCTTCTGGCTGAACCTGCTCGGCGACTGCCAGGCGCGCCCGCAGGTCGTGGCCGAGATGCGCTCGCTGCAGTCCGACTACGCGGGGCTCAAGCCCGAGGACCTCAGCGCGCTGGCGAAGGACTACCTCGCGCGCGACAAGGCCTCGTGGATCGTCGTCCGGCCGGAGGTCGCGGCGGCGGCGCCGGAGCAGGCGCCGACGGGGCCGGTCATCGCGCCGCCGCGGTAGCGCGCTTGGGGCGGGGCTCCGCTTTCTGGCCGGGCGCGGCCCCCTGACTTCACGAGGCCAGGTGTTCGCCTGGTACGGGTGTGTGCGCGCTGCGAGGTCGGCCTTCGCCTGCGGTCGACATCCGCAGAGGAGGCATGGTGAGGAATCGCTGGCCGCTTGCTGCGGATGAATCTCGGCGAAGGCCGACCTCGCATCGCGCACCAGCCGAGGCAAGGAGTTCCGTACCAGACGAAGGAGGGGCCGCGCCCGGCCAACGCTGCGCCGCGCACCAGGCGCGTGCTTTTTTGGAACGCACACTCCGCAACGAGACGGCGCCCCTTCTTCACACGCGCTCGGGAAACGCGCTGGCTCTTGTGAGAGGGCAAATGGACTCGTCGCGCCAGTCGCGGAGGGAACGGCGCGCTCGGTCACCGTGGGCGGTCGGTGCGCAAGTTCCGCGTGACCCGCGTGACCCGCGTGACCCGCGTGAC
>Ga0193753_10003756_pt1 | contig 11082 bp, 7 predicted proteins | sample H1c2metaG_FD_144925 | JGI IMG/M metagenome (GOLD analysis project Ga0193753, IMG submission 144925) | Soil microbial communities from a riparian zone of the East river system, Colorado, United States - H1c2 | ecosystem: Environmental > Terrestrial > Soil > Riparian zone | place: USA: East River... | reverse complement strand
TCATCACGGCAATCCCAACCGGCCGAGGGGCGCAACCATGAAAGCCAAAGTCTCGACTCTTCTATTCATCGCGACGATGTTGCTTGCCAGCATGGCCGCCTCCGCCGACGAGTACACCGATACCGTCTCTATCTTCAAGAACGCGGGTGAAAGCGGCACGTACTTCAGCAACAGCTATGCCTACGCAGTGTTCCCCACCATCGGCAAAGGCGGCCTGGGCGTTGGCGCCGCGCACGGCTCAGGGCGCGCCTACGTACAAGGCAACTACGTCGGTGATGTGAAGATGAACCAGGTCAGCCTGGGGCTTCAGGCCGGCGGGCAGGCGTTCAGCCAGATCGTCTTCTTCCAGGACAAGCGCGCCTTCGACGAATTCGCGAGCGGCAGCTTTGAGTTCGACGCGACGGCCCAGGCCGTGGCGATTACGGCGTCGGCCACCGCCACCGCCGGGACGCAAGGCGCTGCCGCAGGTGCTGCCGGCGGAAAGAAGGATGCGACGACGGCCGGGAAATACCACAAGGGCATGGCCGTGTTCACCGTGGCCAAGGGTGGCCTCATGTACCAGGCCGCGGTCGGTGGGCAGAAGTTCAGCTACAAGCCGAAGAAATAGGCCGCGACACATTGCTCGAGCGCGGTGGCTCGTCATTCTGATCGCTCATCAGGTGGTTGAGCAGCAGCCGCGCCTTGTCCCAGTCCCGCTGGACGGTGCGTTCGGACACGTCGCGCAGCCGCGCAATCTCGACGAATGACAGCCCGCAGAAGAACTTCAGATCGACACACTCGGCGAGCCGGGAATCGATAACCGCGAGCGCCTTGAGGGCATCGCCCAGCCCGTCCATGGCGACCGACTGAGCGTCATCCTCGAGCTGCGGCAGATCGGTGGGCAGCGACGTGAATTCCAGCTTCCCGCCACGTTTCTGCGCGCGGCATGTCCGATAGTGATCGATTATCAGTCCACGCATCGCGCGCGCGGCATAGGCCATGAATTGCCGGTGGTCGGTGAAAGACACCGACTCTCGATGCGACATGTTCAGGAACGTCTCGTGCAGCAGCGTGTGGGGGCCCAGTGACAGCGGGGCGCTCTGCCGAAGCTCCCATTTCGCCCTGCGGTGCAGCTCGTCGTAGAACGAAGTGAAAAGATCTTCGAGTGAAAGCCGGGCGTCGAGCTTGCCGGCTTGCAGGACTCTGAGGAACGCTGACTCCGACACTGCAACACCTCGTGACATCGATGCGACACATCCACCGGACTGTCGTAATTCCAGACGGAATCTCGATCAGGCGCCGGACATGGTCGTAGGTACCCCGGCGCCGGCGGGCGGTTCTTCGCGAAAAAATTCCGCCAGTTCATGTCGTGAATCGACCGTCGATTCCGATGTCCGCGGATCGGTGCGCCCGGCATGTCGCGAATGCGACCGCAATGGCGACTCTTATCCATATGCTGTTGCTGTATTCACTGCCCGACAATTCCACGCCGGATTCCGCGCGCGATTTGCTGCATGCGAAATGGGGACGCGAGAATTGCATCGTCTGGGGAAGGTCCCGGCAAGCGGAGTTCGGGCCGTACCCGCACGCGCTCTCGATCCATGCTGTCTGGGGCGGCACGCAGCATTGCCACGTGGACGGGAGAAAGATCGCCGTCGACGACGACAACTTCCTCATCCTCAACCACGGCCGCACCTGCTCCACGAGCATTCGCGCGGCGCACCCGGTGGAGTCGCTGACCATCTGCTTTCGCCCCGATCTCGTGGGCGCGTGCGAACAGGAATTCATCGAAAACCTGCAGCCGCACGACCGGGCCGTGAGCCCGGTACTGCGATTCATTCGTGCGCACCTCGAGCGCGGGGTCGTCGATGAAGCCTGGTACGAGGAACAACTGGTGTTCCTGCTCGAACGCATGCGCAGCCGGCAAACCCGGCTGCTCGAGCAGATAGACCGCATCGAGCTCGTTCGCCCGGCGACGCGCCGTGAGGCCTTCAGGCGCATCGGCCTCGCCACCGACTTCCTGCACGCGAACTATTCGCAGGACGTGGACCTCGGGATGCTGGCCCGCATGGCCTATCTATCGAAGTACCACTTCCTGCGGCTGTTCACGCTGATCCATGGAATCACGCCGCGCTAGTACCTGCAGCGCAAGCGCGTGGACGTGGCCGTGCGCCTGCTGGAATCGACGCGGCTTCCGATCAGCGAAGTGACGGCCAGCGTCGGCTTTGCGTTCGAGTCGACGTTGCTGCGACAGATCCGGCAGCGGACGAACCTGTCGCCACGCCAGTTGCGAACCCGCCTGTTGGATGGGGACGCCGCATGAACGCCGCCACACCTTCGCAATCCCGGCCCGGTGAATTCGCAATCGCTGCACGATTCGCGTCGCGGGCTGTTGTTAGGGTCATACGACAAGCTCTTGCAGGAGGAGAAATCTGATGTCATCTGGATATTCCGTTCGACGCGCCGTGCGTCATGCCTTATGGGCCGCTGCTGCGTTGGCGCCGGCGCTCCCGGCGATCGCCGCCGACGAACCCGCTTCCGTTTCGCCCGAGGTCGTCGATGAAGTGGTGGTGACCGGATCGCGAATCCGCATTCGCGACTACGAGGCCATCAGCCCGGTGACGACGGTATCCGCCGAGACGATCCAGGCCACCGGCCAGCTCAGCGTCGAAGAGGTGCTGAACAAGCTGCCGCAGGTAGTGCCTGGTCTCACCGCGAACTCGAACAACCCGGCGAATGGAACCTCCACGGTGGACCTGCGTGGCATTGGCACGCCTCGCACGCTGGTACTCATCAACGGCCGGCGGTTGACGCCATCGACGCAGACCGGCGTGGTCGACCTCAACAACGTCCCCGTGCGCCTGATCGACCGTGTGGAAGTCGTCACCGGCGGCGCCTCGGCGGTGTATGGCTCGGACGCGCTCGCCGGCGTGGTCAACTTCATCATGAAGGAGGACTACCAGGGCTTCGACGTCGGCATCCAGCACGGCCAGTCCGCGCAGGGCGACGGCGCCCAGGATCAGTTCGACGTGTTGTTAGGCGGAAACCTGGGCGAAGACCGCGGCAACATCACCGCGTTCGCCAGCTATTTCAACCGCGATTCGGTGCTGCAGTCCGAGCGCGCGTTCACGCGCGTGGATCGTGGCCAGAATGGCTCAGCCACCGGCAACGCAAGGTTGCCCAATGTCGGGCTGAATCCCTACCCGACGGTCGGGGATTTCATCGGCGGTGGCAGCACTTCGCGCGACTACGCGTTCAACCTGAACAACAACGGCGGCGTGCGGCAGTGGAACAACGCGCTGCCGGAAACCAGCGCGGACGGGCAGGGCGACAAATACAACTTCTCGCCCGTCAACTTCCTGCTCACGCCCGGCGAGCGCATCAACATCGGCGCCATGGGCAATCTGAAGCTCAACGACAAGGTCACGGCTTACATGGACCTCATGTACGTCGACAGCCGCAATGCGGCGCAGCTCGCGCCGACTCCGGCGGTGAACGTGCCCTTCGATCCGGACAGCCCGCTGCTGTCCGCGCAGGCGCGCGCGCTCATGGACGCGCGGCCGGATCCGAATGCGCCCGGGTTCCTCACGCGGCGCATGGTCGAAATCGGCCCGCGCCTGCAGGAGAACAAATCCAAGCTGGAGCAGGCGGACGTGGGTTTCCGCGGCGACCTGCCATACAAGGACTGGCAGTTCGACGTGAGCTACCAGTTCGGACGCACCGAGTTCATCAACGTCACGCACAATGACGTCTCGCGCTCGAAGTTCGCGGCCGCGTTGTCCAACTGCCCGGCTGACTACGTGAGATTCGTGCCGGGTTGCGTGCCCGTCGACGCATTCGGCGTCGGGTCGATCACGGCTGCGATGGCGAATTTCATCCGCCTCGACTTTTCCGATACGACGACCTTCGAACGGCAGCTCGTGAATGCGTCGATCAATGGCAGCCTCGCGGAATTGCCGGCCGGCCCACTGGGCTTCGCGTTCGGCGCGGAATATCGCAAGGATAGTTCGGAGTTCGTACCCGACCTCGCGAAGAAGCAGGGTGACATCCTCGGTTTCAACGCGGCGCAACCCGTCGCGGGCGAGTTCGACGTCACCGAACTGTTCGTCGAATCGGTGGTGCCGCTGCTGAAGGATCTTCCGGCTGTGAAGTCGCTGAGCCTCGAGGCGGGCCTGCGCTATTCCGATTACTCGACGGTGGGCGAAGTCACTTCCTACAAGGCGGGTCTCGACTGGGCGCCGATGTCGTCGTTGCACGTGCGCGGCATGTACCAGCGTGCCGTGCGCGCTCCGAGCGTATTCGAATTGTTCCAGGCCGGAGACACGAGTTTTCCGTCGGTCAACGATCCGTGCGCATCGACGCGCGCCAATGGAACGACGCGCGTCGTTCCGGCCGATGTCGCGGCGTTCTGCCAGGCGACCTGGGGAATCGATGCGACCAACTACACGCAGACCAACGGACAGATCGAAGCCCTGTTCTATGGAAACCCGAACCTAACCGAAGAGACTTCGGACACGCTGACTTTCGGCTTCGCGCTGACGCCGGAAGCCATTCCCAACCTGCACGTCTCGCTCGACTACTACAAGATCAAGGTGGATGACTTCGTGAACACGCTCGAGGGTGGGCCGACGGGGGTCGTGCTCGCGTGTTTCGCCAGTCTGGATATCGACAGCGACGCGTGTTTCAGCCGTGACCTCGATGCGGCGCTGGTGTTTCGCGATGCGGTCGGCGACCTGAAGGCGCGCGTGCCGGTCGCGAATCTGTCGGCGCTCGAAACCGACGGAGTCGACCTCAACGTCAGCTACGACATTCCGCTGGGATTTTCCTCGGAGCGTTTCGACGACAGCCTCCAGGTGAACCTGCTGGTCACCTGGCTGGGTAGTTATGAGCTGGATCACATCGACTACCGCGGCACCATCGGTGCGTACAACATCAGCGGTGCATTTCCGGAATACAAGGCCAATCTGCGCCTGGGGTATCGCATCGGTCCGGTGAACCTGAGCTACAACCTCGAGTTCCTCGACGCGATGGACAACCAGGGCAACATTCCGGCTTTCGAGGATGACGCTGGCTACCAGGGCGTGACGAGTACGTTCTTTCACGACCTGAGCGCGCGCTGGGCCATCAAGGATTCGGTGGATCTCACGCTCGGCGTTCGCAATCTCACGGACGAGGATCCGAAATTCTTCGATTCGCCGATCGACCAGAACACCGACCCGGCGACGTTCGACACGCTCGGACGCTTCTACTTCGGTTCGCTGCGGGTGAAGTTCTAGTCTTTACCGCTCTTTATCTCGATCCCCGGCTCCGTGTCGGGAATCGGCGCAACGCCGATTCACTCAAAGGGACCCACTTTGAGGACACGGAGCCGTTTGTCGACGCGATCGATGCCGTTGCTTAACCCTTCGCCTTGAAGGCCTTGACCTGCGCATTGAAGCGATCGGCCACCTTCAGAAGTTCGGCCGTCGCGCCGTCCTTCTTCGCGGCGCTCTTCTCGCAGGTCAGGTATTCGTCGATGCCGCTCTTGAAAGCGTCGACCGCCTTCTTGGCGGCCAGCATCTCTTCCTTGGAGGCGGACGAACCGTCCGGGATTGACGAAGGGGCACTGGGGCGCTCGCATCCAAAGGCCGATACGGAGGCCGCGGCCCACAGAACTGCAATCGTTACGATCCTCTTCATTTCTCGCTTGCTCCAGTTAACTAAACGTCGGCGAGGCCGCAATCGGCCATACGCGCTCCCTGCGGCCTTATCGGCAGCACCCCGCGAATGCTTGAGTTCTGAATCACGGGAAAATGTGAAACGCGTCCTGCACTAAGAGGGAGCCCGGCCGATAGCGAAACCGTGACACGCCGGAAATCGCGGAACCCCCGCTCGATGGCGTCATCGCGTCGATGCAGAACAACAAGGAGTCGAGGGAAGAGGTTGGCGCAGTGGGCGGCACCCGGAAGGTCCTGACCTTCTCTCTGGGAGGCGAGGTCTACGGCGTCGACATCCTGCGCGTGAAGGAGATTCGCGGCTGGTCGCCAGTGACGCGAATTCCGCAGACGCCGCCTTCCATGCTCGGCGTGCTGAACCTGCGTGGCCTCATCGTGCCCATCGTCGACCTGCGCGTGCGCTTTGCGCTCGCGGCCGCGGAGTTCACGCCGCTCACCGTCATCATCGTGCTGTCGCTGCGCACCGAAGGCGGGCAGCGCGAATGCGGCATCGTCGTCGACAACGTCAATGATGTCGTCGATATCGCAGCAGACAGCATCAAGCCCGCGCCGGAACTCGGCGGTGGGCAGAACAACGAATTCATCGAGGGGATCACGGCGCACGACGAGCAGATGTTGATACTGCTCAACGCGGAAAGCGTGGCGTCCCCGGATATTCCATCCACCGGGCTCGTCGAACAGGCGGCCTGACCGACACGCTGATTTCTCACCACGTACTCGAACGGAATTTTGCATGCGCCTCAACGTCTTCAAAAACATTCGCCTCTCGGTGCAGCTGTTCGCGCTGGTTGCCGTCACGCTGGCCATCGCCTCGGGCCTCATCGCCTACTCGATGGAGCAGGTGCGCAGCACGCAGGGGACACTCAAGCACACCATCGACAACCGCATGGTGTCGGGCCAGTCCATCCAGGGTGTCGCCGACGCGCTGTCGCTGTCGCTGGAAGCGTCACTGGACGTCATCGAGAAGAAGCAGACTCCGATCGATGCGCACGATCAGATCAAGAAGGCCATCGACTCGGCGCACGACGACTGGGACAACTATTTCCTGGGCGACATGATCCCCGATGAGCAGGCGCTCGCCGACGAGACCACACCCTTGCTCGATGGCGCGTACAGCAAGATCGACAAGCTGCTCAAGAAACTCGAGACCAATGACGTGGCGGATCTCGCCGCGTGGCGCAACCAGACGCTGCGACCCGCGCTGGCCGATGGCGCCGCCAATCTCAAGAAGCTGATCGCGATGCAGCTGACCGCGGCCAACCTCGATCTCGACAACGCGAACAAGAACTACCAGCTGGCGCTGCGCAACAGCGTCGTGCTGATGGCCTCGGGCGCGTTGCTCGCCATCTTCCTGGCGTGGTTCATCATCCGCAGCGCCATGCGCAAGCTCGGCGCGGATCCCGGCGTGGCCGCACAGGTGGCGCGACGCGTGGCTTCCGGCGATCTCGAGTTCGAGATGAAGCCCGGCCGCCACGACGCCATCAGCCTCATGGGCGCGCTGCGCCAGATGAAGGACAGCCTGCTGCACTCCAAGCTCGACTACCAGGGACAGATCAATGCGATCGCGAAAGTCCAGGGCGTCATCGAGTGCTCGGTGGACGGCGATGTGGCCAATGCCAACGACGTCTTCCTGAATCTTCTCGGCTACTCGCTGGAAGATGTGAAAGGCAAGAACTACTCGATGTTCGCCGACGACGCGCGGGAAATGTGGCCGGCGCTGCAGCGTGGCGAGAGCCGCCAGGGCGAGTTCCGCGTGCTGGGCCGCGGCAAGAGCGAGCTCTGGTTCCAGGGCGTGTTCAATCCCATCGTCGACGCCACGGGCAAGCCGTTCAAGGTCGTCGCGTACTTGAGCGACATCACCAAACAACGTCAGGAAGCGCTGTTGAACGCGGCATTCCGCGGCGCGCTGGATCGCCTCGACGCCAACGTGATGTGCGCCGACAACGACATGAAGATCATCTTCGTGAACCCGGCCGCCGAGCGCATGCTGAGCCGCGCCCAGGAATCGTTCCGCGCGGACCTGCCGGGCTTCGATGCCGGCAAGATCATGGGTGCGAGCCTCGAGACCCTGACACGCGAACCTTCCGTTTTACGCGGCGTGATCGCAAACCTCACCGATATCGTGACCCGCCAGGAAGTGATCGGCGGCCGCACGATGAAAACGATCATGAGCCCGATGAAGGACGGCACCGGCCGTCGCCTGGGCACGGTGCTCGAGTGGTTCGACCGTACGCAGGAAGTCGCCACGGAAACCGAACTGCACCAGGTCATCACGGACGTGACGGCCGGCAATCTCGACAACCGCATTACGCTTGAAGGCAAACGCGACTTCTTCCTGACGCTGTCAAACGGCATCAACTCGCTGGTGGACGCGATCGCGACGGTGGTCGTCGAAGTGCGCGGCGTGGTGGCCGCGGCCAACACGGGCGACCTGACGCGGCGCATCGACACGAAAGGCAAGGCCGGGCTGCTGGTGCAGATCGGCTCGGGCATCAACGACCTCACCAGCACCCTCTCGGACGTGGTGTCGCAGGTGAAGAAGGCGTCGGCTGAAGTGAGCCGCGGCGCCGACGAAATCAGCCAGGGCAATGCGAACCTGTCGCAGCGCACCGAAGAGACGGCATCGTCGCTCGAAGAAACCGCATCGTCGATGGAAGAGATGACCAGCACCGTCAAGCAGAACGCCGACAACGCCGCCCATGCGAGCAAGCTCGGCGTCGCCGCGCGTGACCAGGCGGAGAAGGGCGGCGCGGTGGTTTCGAAGGCCGTCAATGCGATGGTCGGCATCAACGATGCCTCGAAGAAGATCGCGGACATCATCAGCGTGATCGACGGCATCGCGTTCCAGACCAATCTGCTGGCGCTCAACGCCGCGGTGGAAGCTGCGCGCGCCGGCGAGCAGGGCCGCGGATTCGCCGTAGTCGCGACCGAAGTGCGCAACCTCGCGGGGCGCTCGGCGGGCGCCGCCAAGGAGATCAAGGCGCTGATCCAGGACACCGTGAGCAAGGTGGGCGAAGGCTCGGCGCTCGTGACGCAGTCCGGCGCCACGCTGGAGCAGATCGTGACCGCCGTGAAGAAGGTGACGGACATCGTCGCCGAGATCGCCGCGGCGTCGCACGAACAGGCATCGGGCATCGACCAGGTGAACAAGGCCGTGATGCAGCTCGACGAACTCACGCAGCAGAATGCGGCGCTGGTGGAACAGGCATCGGCCGCGAGCCAGGCCATGGCCGAACAGGCGCGTGATCTGAACGCCTCCATGTCGCGTTACCACGTGAATGTCACGGCAGCGGACGCCGCTGTGCCGGCGATCAAGGTGGTTGCCGCTGCAACGCCCGCCGCCGATCGTCGCAAGGCAACGATCCGACCGTGGACTGCAAAATCGGCTGCGGCTGAGAAGGCGCCGGCGCCTCGTGCGTCCACGCGCGCCGTCAAGGCAGCCGACAACACGGAATGGAAGGAGTTCTAACCGGCCTGCAGCGGGTTAGTGTTGGTATCTGCGAATTCTCGATAGCTGCTCGGCCGGCAAGGGCGGAAGCTTCGACCCTCATCAGTGAGGTGTCGCAATGCCATTTCCCCGCCGGCTCCTGGGCGTCGTTCTGCTTGCAGGAGTCCTGCAGGCACTGAACCCGATCGTGTCGGTGAGCGCGGAAGCGCCACACGTCGCCGGCAGACCGCGTGTCGGCCTGGTGCTCGCGGGCGGCGGCGCGAAGGGCGGCGCGCACGTCGGTGTGCTCAAGGTGCTCGAAGAGCTGCACGTGCCCATCGACTGCATCGCCGGCACGAGCATGGGGGCGCTCATCGGCGGCGGTTACGCCGCCGGCATTCCGGCCGACGAGCTCGAAAAATTCCTCGTGGGCATCGACTGGAAGCGCGTGGTCGGCAGCCAGGGCCGACGCGATCTCGAGCCCATCGAGCAGAAGCGCGCCGGTCCCACCTACAGCAACGAGTTCGAGTTCGGCATCACGCCGAACGGCATTTCGGCGCCCCCCGGCCTCGTCAACACCAGCAATGTCGAAGACCTGCTGCGCGTGTACGTGGCGCGAGCGCGGCTCGAGACCGACTTCAACAAACTACCGATCCCGTACCGCGCCGTCGCCACCGACATGGTGTCGAGCACCATGGTCGTGCTCGACAAGGGCGATCTGGCGACGGCCATGCGCGCGAGCATGGCCATCCCCGGGGCGTTCGCGCCTGTGGTGCTGGACAAGTGGATCCTGTCCGATGGCGGCCTGGTGCGGAACATTCCCATCGATATCGCGCGCAACCTGTGCGCCGATCGCGTCATCGTCGTGAACCTGGTCGAACCGGAGGCGGATCCGCTGAAATTGCAGTCCGCCACGCAGCTGCTGGCGCGTTCGATGGACGTGATGATCATCGCCAACGAAGAGCTGCAGCTTTCGTCGATGCGGCCCGGCGACGTGCGCATCGACGTCATCATGGGCGACATCGGCACCGCCGATTTCGAGCGCGTGCCGGACACCGTGCCGCTCGGCGAGACCGCGGCGCGTAAGATGTCGAAAGAACTCATGAGATTTGCCGTGCCCGACGCGCAGTATGCCGCCTGGCGCGCGGGCGTGACCCAGTCGCAAACCATGGATGGGAAGCTCGCCGGCGTGCGTTACGAAGGGCTCGAGCGCGTCAATCCCGACTACCTCGCCAGCCGGCAGAAGGTGCAGGCGGGCGACCCCGTCGACATCGTGACGATCAGCGAGGAAGCACAGCGCATCTCGGCGCTCACGGACTTCGAATCCGTGAGCTATCGCCTGGACGGCGATCGCGCGGCGCCGACTCTCACCTGGCTGCCGCACGAAAAGAAGTGGGGGCCTAACTATCTGCGGCTGGACCTCGGCGCCTACGCCTCGCGCGAAGGCGACCAGGCCTTCTCGCTGTATGCCCGCCACCTGCGCACCTGGGTAAATTCGCTCGGCGCGCAGTGGTCCAACGAGCTGCAATTCGGTATCGAGACGCTGCTCTCGTCCAGCTTCAACCAGCCGCTCGATACGGCGCACCGGTTCTTCTTCGAGCCACGCGTCGCCTTCTCACGATCGATGGAGGACATCTTCCAGGACGAAGAGCGCGTGGCGCGCTATGAGTACAGGGACCTGGTCGGGCAGCTGGATCTCGGGATGAACATCGGCCGCTACGGACAGCTGCGGGCCGGCTATCTATATGACGAGCGCGAGATCGACGTGGACATCGGCTCGCCAGTCCTGCCGGAGATCGAGCCCGTGGATGCCGGCATGCGTTTCAGCGCCGAGTTCGACAGCCGCGATACCTCGTTCAGCCCGACGCGCGGTCTCACGATGGCGTTCGAATACCTGGAAAGCGACGAATCCCTGGGCGGCGACCGCGAGTGGGAGCGCGCGGAACTGGGCATTGGGGTCGC
>Ga0193753_10003755_pt1 | contig 11082 bp, 4 predicted proteins | sample H1c2metaG_FD_144925 | JGI IMG/M metagenome (GOLD analysis project Ga0193753, IMG submission 144925) | Soil microbial communities from a riparian zone of the East river system, Colorado, United States - H1c2 | ecosystem: Environmental > Terrestrial > Soil > Riparian zone | place: USA: East River... | reverse complement strand
CCCGCAGCTGCGCCGCCACCTGCCCGGCCAGCACCACGCCGAAATTGACCCGAGCCGACGTGAGGTGCTCGATGCCGACGTCCGGCTTGCGGAACAAAAGCGCACCCAGGCCGCGCCGGCGCCAGAAACAAGGGAACACCGCCAGCGCCGCCACCCGGCGAGCGCGCAACGCGTCGGCCACCCCGGCAGTGATCGGATGGCTCTGCGTGTCGCCGATCAGGATCGGCTCCCCGCCGCGAAGCGCCGCGCTGATCTCCGGATACGAGGACACCGTCAAACAGAACTGCTGCAGCGTCGGATCGTCGGTGGCGGCGATGACGTAAGCCCGATCCGAAGACTCCACGTGAGCGATGAGAGTCCCGCGCTCGAAGCCAAGCACACCGACCGCGATCATGAGCACCTGGCGAAGGACCTCGGGCGCGTCCCCCCCCTGCGACACCAGCGACTGGATCTCCCGCATGGCATCGTTTACGCGCAACATCTCGCGAACCCGGCGAGCCATCTCCTGCCGGCGCAAGAGCCCCCGCACCCGCTGACCGAGCACGGCCGGCTGCGGAGGATCCCGAACCACCTCGTCAGCCCCGGCGGCCAGCAGCGAGGCATCCGCCCCCGCAGGCACCGACGGAGAGATCGCCAGGATCGGAACCTCCAGCCACAGCGACTGGTCGCGAGCCTCGGTCAAGAACCCGGGCGCATCCGCCTGCACCGTCAAGATGACCAGATCCGGCTGGATCGCCAGATCCCGAAGCCCCCCCAGCGAATCCGCCGAAAGCACTCGAGGAAACCCACACCCAGCCAGCACCCTGGCCATCTGGGCCCGGCCAGCCGAGTCCCCTCCGATGACGGCAATGGTGGGAGGCGAGGTCACAACGGTGGCGGATGGCAGACCCAGGACAACTACAAGGGCCGTCAGGATTTGTACCACGGGCAGTCCCGACCAGTTCAAATCGAGGAGAGGCGGCCCGTCGGTCGCCACAGCGAGGCAGGAAGCCAGGAGCGCCCGAATCGCCCGGACGGAATCGTCCGCCACGACGAGGCCGACCAGCTCGAGGCCACGCCGGGCGCGGCGCGGCGGCGGGCCGGGCTGGATCCCGACCGGCCGGCTCGCGCCGGACGATCGGGCCCTGTCGCCCCCCCACACCCGCGGCGCCCCGGCCCACGCTAGACTTGGCCCGGCCGGCCGGCCTCTACCGCGACGTAAGCCGCCCGGTCCGCCGGGCGGCATCCTGAGCTTCGACCCCTCCAGACCATGCGCTCACTCGTGAGCAACGTCCACTTGACCTCTGACAAGTCGCAGAGAATCGCGGGCCCTTCGTTCTCTGCCACTTCGGCTTCGTGTCGAATCGTCTCCACCTGCTCCGAGAACGTTTGGAACCCCCTCGGGAAGGCCCCTCACCCCGGCCTTCTTGAAGCGCCAAACCAATCGATCTGCAACAAATCGTGGACCGTCGTTCATGGGGGACGCCGACCTCCTACTCTTGATCCGGCTCCGATGTCCGTCAACCTGAGGCAGTAGTGTTGCATGGGGTTGCCTATCGATTTCGCGTCACCTCGGCAGCTTCTGGGCGGCCCCGATCTGTGGCTGCTCCGAGAAATACATCAGCTCAAGACGCCGCTCTCGCTCCGGCGTCAACTCCACTGCTCGCCGAAGCGTTCGATGCTCGGCAACTTGTTGTGCTGGGGCCGTTCGGAGGAATCGAACGACATCTCCTCGCTGCTCGTCCGTCAACTCTGGTCGGGCCACGTGCACGTTCTGCACAGGCTCGCGTTGCCACTCCAGAGACTTCGTCGCGAGGCTCAAAAGGTACTCGTATAGTGATCCCCACCAAGGATCCCATCTCACCTGTTCGGTATCAACAAAGAGATAGGCGCACGTCGAACGTAGCGGCACATCTATGCGAACCGTACGAATCTGCCGATCAGAATCCTTCATTAGAGACCTCCAGGCGGAAGACGGATGATTTCTCCCAATCTAAGAATCGTCTCGCGAGCCCCTGGCAAGAATACCCATTCGATGATCTGCGGCATGTCGCTCACCGGCCGCACGATCAGTTGTCCGAGCGAACGCAGTTGGTTCGCGGCTGCGCGAGGCAGCACGATGGCGACTCCACCCACCTGACCGCCTCCGACCTTCGCTATAGTTCTTTCGGCGAAAAGCCGGGCGGCCGCACGATCAGTCGTCGTGAACAGGGACCGACCGGCCTGCAATTCGAAGCTCTGGGCGACCTCATCGGTCGTACCGTGTAGAAAGATTTCGCGCCCGGCCAGCGACTCACCCAACTCGCCTTCGATCACCCCGCGCACGGGTCCCAACGATGGAATCCTGGCACCCATCATCTGACTGAGAACTGCATCCAGCCCCCCCTTCGCCTCAACCGCGTCGCAGACACCCCCGCCCCCTCGAGCTCTGCACGTCGCGTAGTCGTTTAGACGCGTAACCTCCTCCTTGGACGGGCCGAAGTCTCCGCCCGCACCACTGCCAGCGCGGAATCGGCCACCGCAGAAGAAGCCAAAGCATTCAGGCTCCCACCCCTGTCCGGTCCCGTTGGACGTGACCCAGTTGTCGGTTGGGTTGAGTCCACCCCACGACCCAGTATTAGATCTCCCGTCGGTAAGATTGTTGTCGTCGGAGCTTGGCGCTTCCTCCGCATCGTCTCCACAGAAGATCTGGCAGGCGAGGTAGCCAACACCGGCTGCAACACCGGCTACAACAGCGCCGGCCACGACGATCGGATCGAGTCCTCCCCCGGCCTCATCATCGTTACCACAATCGTTTCCGTCGGCGTCTTTGCAGACCTCCAACTCTCCAAAGAAGCCAGACGGATCTATGAATGTCGTGGGATTGTTGCCGACATAGCTGTAGCGGTTGTAGTTCTGGCTGTCGAGCGGACGCCCAATGAATGGGTCGGGCGTGAGAAAATGCCGCGTGAGTGGATCGTAGATGCGGCCCTTCATGTTGATCAGCCTGAACTGATCATCATGGTCGTGGCCGGTGTAGCCGCGCCGGATGGACCGGTCCGGTGAAGGCAGGGGATTGTAGTCCTCGTCGGTGTCGCGACCGAATGGATCGTAGAAGAACTCCGCGACAACGGCGCGACTCGAATCGGTCGCCTGAATGACGCTGCCTTGCCCATCGCCGTGCAGGTAGAGGACGTCGGTGCTGGTCACCGGGCCGGACGGGGTTGCCTGGGTGCGGGCGAGCTGCGCCACCGCACGGCCGTCTGCCATGAGGTAATGGATGTTCTTCGCGCCGCCGTCGACTCGGCGTTCAAAGAGCCCGGCCACGGTGATGGTCGTCTGATTGTCAGGGTCACGCTTCAGGACTCGGGCGCCGCCCGCATCATAAGCGAACGTGGTCGCCTCACCAAGACGCGTGAGCCGCTTGGGTAGACCGAAGCCATTGTAGATGACGGTTCGATTGAGCCCTGTTGTCTGGCGACCCGCGTCGTCATAGGTGTAGGAGGCGTCGCCCTCGAACGGGCCGCCGTGGCGCGAGGTCACGGCATGCGGGGAGGCGCCATTTTCTCCGTAGCCATAGGTGACTGTGAAGCTAGTATTGTCTTTGCAGTCGCCCTGGCATCGCCATCGCCCGTTCACGCACACCGGGGTGCCGCACAAGCAATTGTAGCTTCCCACACAGCCCACATTGGGGCCCGGATCCGAAGGCCAGGTCGGTGTGACCGAGTCGTCCGGCGGCGGAGCGGGTGTGATCGTCTCGCTGCGAAGATTGCCCATGCTGTCATAGGCGAAGGACGTGGACACCGATCCCGCGGCATCCGAGAACTCCCAGGTGATAAGGCGGTTGAGGCGGTCGTACCCGTATTCCTGCGTCTTGGCCTTGAGACCGACAAAGTCCTTGCGACTTCGGACATTTCGGTTCAAGTCGTACCCGTACTGCAGGCGATCCAGATCTCCGGTGGGGCCACTCGTGGCGATGGTGTCCAGGAGACCGGTTGTGGCCGAATACACCCTCGTGCCCACGACGTTGTTACCGTAGGTCTCCTGGGTTAGCTGCCCTGCAGCATTCCGGTCATCGACGCGCCAGTAGAGAACACTGGTCGCTGCGTCTTCGATCCTTTCGAGATAGCCTCTGGCGTTGTACTTGTAGCTCACCTTCAGACGGGGTGCCGCGCCTGGCATCTGGGGATACGTCAGACTTCCCAACCGGCCGATATCATCGTACTCGAAGTCCACCGAATACGCGATTCCCTGGATCAACCAGCTTGCAAGCGTGGTCTGGCCCTTCCCATTGAACGCATAGCTCGTTGTGACACCATCTGGGCTTGTCTCGTTTGCGAGCTCTCCCTTGCCCAGTGGGGCCGTATCCCACGTATACGTGGTGGAGCCATCGGGCGACGTCATCAGTACCGGCCGGCCCAGGAGGTCGTAGTCGATGTCCGTCGTGTTGCCGGCGCCGTCCACTGTTTCGAGCATCTCGCCGAACGCGTTGTAGCTTGCCGTCGTCGTGCCAGTGCTGGGATCGATGTGCTTTTTGGCGCGGCCAAGACTATCGTAGTTCGTACTCTGGACAGTGGCGTCCGCCGCGGTCACCTTGCGGAGGAGGCCAAAGGGTCCATAGCCGAACCGGGTCTGCAGCAAACCTGTAACAACGTCCTCCTTGCGGACCTCGATCCTGCCGTCGGCGGCCTCCACGACGAAACTGTGGTTGCCCTTGGCGTCGTACGTGTGCGACTCCCGCCCAATATACTCGTGGCGTGTGATCGCTCCGCCCGGCTCACTCATCGTCAGCAGACGGTCGCGTCCGTCGTAGGCATAGGTGGCAAAGTAAACAGGGTCCCCAGACAGCCCTCGATACGGACGGGAAACCTTGGAGACCCGTCCCAGCCGGTCGTACTGGATATCAGTGGTCGGTCGGTACGCAACTTTGAAGGCGGGCACGGTCCGTCGCACCAGACGGCCAAGCGTGTCTCGACTGAACTCTTCTCTATAGGTCCCGCCAGTGCCATTCGGAAGGTCCGTGGTGGACGAGAACAGCCCGATGTGGAAACGCTCGAAGGAACCATCCTCGTGGTTCACCTCCCGCGGGCGCCCGAAACGGTCGTACTTCATCGTTGTGCGAACCAGGTTGGGGTCCGTATGCTGGAGCACGACCCCGAGGCCCGGGTGAATCGTCACCTCGCTGACATGGCCCTTGGGATTGGTGATCGTCTTGACAAAAAGTCCGACGCTGTCGTAGCCGAAGGATGTGCGGCGGTCCTGGATCGTCCCCGACGAGTCAACGGCACCCGAGGTCGTGATCGCCTGGAGGTTGCCATACGTGCCATATTCGACGATCGAGCTTTGCTTCATCGTCGGGTCGTTCGGCTCGATCACGACCTCTTTCAGATTCCCGTTGTCATAGTAGTCGAGCTTCTTTGTCCTGGTCGCGCACTCCATCACTCCGGATCCCGTCGCGCAGGACCTTGCAGTGGTCCGTTGTGGCAGCCCGATGATCCAGTTGGTCGTGTCATTGCGATACAACGGTGTCTCGACAACCAAGCTGGAATCGGAATCGGACCAGACGGTAGTGGCCTTCTTGACGTTATTGAAGACGTCGTACTCCTGGTACGTGGTGCGAGAGTGGAGGTCAGTCCACCCTGCATTGCCGACCTTCTCCCGGTCGGACACCGCCACATTGTCGAGCCTGCTCACCCATGTGCCAGAGCTGGCCCCAAGGCCGAAGCGGACGTCCTTGTCGATCGTGTGCTCGTACGTCACCGCGAAACTGTTCACGGTGCCAGACGTAAGGGTGGAGATGACCTTGTCCGGCTGACCGGCGAAAGGATAGACGTAGGCGGTCACGCCACCCTCGACGGGAATCTCACCAGTGGTATGGTTGTCGAGGATGGTAGTCGTGACTGCGCCCGCGCGTTCTTGGTCCTGCACGTCATGCTGCTCGAAACCGAGCCAGCCGTGGCCTCGCACGTCGGTTCGCGCTGCTCTGTACTGATGCTTGAATTCGTGCCATGGAGAGACAGCGTCCACGCCGTTTGCAACCCTGTGGGCCGACACGATGCTGCCGCCGCGCCGTGGGCAGGTGAGCGGATAGACGCAGTTCTCCGTGCCAGGTGTGTGAACCGAGCTATCGGCCAGCGTCGTGTAGTCGACCTCGACCCGATCGCCCACGTTGGGGACGCTGACCCGGATGAGCTTGTCGGGGATTTCGCCCTCGCGCTTGAAGATTTGAAGGAAGCTGGTCGTGGTCGGCAGCCCTGCCCGGGCGACCTTGGCGAAGTCCATGAGCCCATCGCCGTTGAAGTCCAGCGGCTGTATGGCGCCGATTGGTTCGCCTCCTTGTTCGACCGGGGTCACGCCGATGTCGGTGGCCTTACGACTCAGACGACGACCGGTCCAGGTGTAGATCTGGACCCCATGGCGAAAATCGGCCGAGCTCTCTGGAATGCCGCTGTGAGTGAGCAAGATGTCGTCGTTGCCGTCTGCCGTTACATCGACGACTCGCACGCGCAGATTGTCGTCTGCGGCGATCGGACAAGGTTCATATTCGGGGGGGCCATCGATGATTTCGGAAAATCCGAGCCCGCTTGAAAGTTGGACCTTCATTCCGGTACACGGGTAGACAGCATCCTCGAGGCCGTCGCCGTTCACATCGGCGAAATGGAGATCGCGCCGGTCTACGTTCTCAGGTCCTGTCCGGAATGGGAGGTTGAGAGCGTAGGCGCTCTGGGTCAGTTGTGTTCCACCGAGGGCTGTGTACGACGACGAGTCGCCCGCGAGCCAGTGCAGCAGCCGCGGACGGCGGCCGTCGGAGGCCATCGTCTTGATCTGGTAGTCGAAAGGGACGTCCTCGCCAACCTCCGTGATGGGCCCCGCCGTGATCGGGCCGTTCACGAATGACCCGAACCCCGATCCAAGGTTCAAACTGTACTTCCAGGCCATGCGGATGGCCGGTTCCTCATCTGGCCGCCATTCGAGGGCTGGGCCGAGATAGTCGGGCAGGCCGTTACCGTCAATGTCCGCGAAGAAGCCGTTCCAAAGGCCGCCCTGGAAGTCGCCCGCGACTGTCCAAGCGAACTGGTCGGGATCGGAGAAGACCTCCTGATAGGTCTCCCCGGTGGATCGATAGAGCCGGAACTTTGTCCGAGAACCAGCGCCCGGGATCTCCACCATGACGTCCATCCGGCCGTCGCGATCGAAGTCGATGGCCCGAGCCTTTGTGTTGTAGTCGCCACTGACCTTGGGGATTCCAGCGTCCCGTGCAGAGTCGAAGCGATCCCCCAGGCTCAAGCGGATCTTCCAGTCATTGTTCTCGTCGCGATAGAGGAGATCGTCCTTCCCGTCACCGTTGATGTCGCCGGGGATGTAGAAGCGACGGCTCCAGGCGGCAATCGCAGCGTCCTTGACGTCTGTATCAATCACTTCATAGGTGCTGTTGAATCCTCCCGACCAGCCGAACGTGAGGGGATTGAGACAGATGGCGGGGACCGCCGAGTCGCACTCGGTCACGTGGATGAGCCGGCTGCGCTCTGTGGTGGGGCTTTGTCCATAGTCGAGACGATACTCGCGCAGGAGCTGTGTTCCCGCAGACACCTTGATCGTCTTGAGGAGCCGGCTCAGGTCGGTGTGAATGCCGCCATCGAAGCCGCTGGAGATGGTCGTTCGTCCGGCCTTGAATGTGGTGACCTTGTCGGATCTCTCCTCAAAATACAGGAACTCGATCGTGCGGTCGGGTCCGTACGTGATGAGCTTGGGCACCATCTCGACCGACCACTGGTTGCTCGGCTTCTCCAGGGTCTCGTACTGGATGGTGATCGTATTGCCGTTGCGGTCCTCGATCTTTCGCAACATCCAAGCGGCTGTTACCCTGCTTGCCGATCGACTGAAGGAAGGGTTCTCGGGATTCTGCCCGACGAGACGGTAGGCTGCGAGCGGGGCATCGTAGGTCATGATCCGGCCGTCTTTGGTCCAGACCTTGAAATAGACGGGCGGATTGGCGTTGCCCGCCGTGTGGTACGCGCGGATGCGCGCGAAAGTGTCCTGCTCCGTACGGTAGTCCTGCTCCTGATTTCCGGCGCCCACTGCCGGTCGCAGGCGTTGCCCATCGAGGCAGTACGCGGCGTCTGTTCTGCCGAAGCCCGGATTCTCGATTCGTCCATCCCGCGCCAGCGTGCGCGAGCATGGGGAGATGGACGAGAGGCCGGCCTGCAGGGACCAACCGACGCCAAGGAGACCGTTGCCGTTCTGGCTGTTGTAGTGAAGACCGAGGGTGGGTTGCAGGCCGCGGCGCCCGTCCGGAACCCAGAGAGGCACGTCATACTCGGCGGCGCCGTTGTGGTTGACCGACAAGCTGCCCTCCGTCCAGCCGGAGTTGGGCTCCGTATCGACAATGGCGCCGGGCGGCAGAGCGAGAACTGCACCGGACTCTGCGTCCGAGTCCTCGTCCGGCCCAACGGTGCCGAGTGTTTGCTTCGCCTCCTCGAGGGTCGGGTCGTCTGACAGACAGGCGGCGAAGCTCAGGATGGGGAGGAAGCAGGCGACGCGATAGGCGCGTGTCTGGCTTGGCTTGCGCCGAGATGGGCCGTGCAAAGCTGACATCGGCGGACCGACTGTTCTCTTCGGCGCGAACGGCGGCGATGGATTGAGGGGGAAGGGACCGTGGCTGCTACTCATTGTTTCCTCCGGCGATGGGGCAGTAGTTGGCGGTTGGTCGGTCGGCGTAGGCCAGGGACATGCGGAGGACGCAGCACCTCCGTTGCGCCTCGCCGCAGCAGGCAGCTCGTGGTCACTTCCAGACTGATGGACTCAGCAGGAACTCAGCATTCGAACAAACAACGACTCACGACGTCCTCCACAGCCACTCAAGGCGTGAGACGTGTCGCGCTCATCAGGCACGACCAAGGCACAAACGATCCTTGGCCCCGCCCCCCTCCACGTCCTCATGGTCCTTCCTCGGACGACCCTTCTTGAGCGAGGTTGAGATGACGACTCTTGCCATGGACCGAAGCGGCTTGTCTAGTGCCGCTCTTTGCGGCAGTGGGTGCTGCACCGCGCGGATTCACCCATCAGGCTGTGATTGGATCAGCGCCCGGGAATGGCACTTTGGCGTTGTCTCAGTGGATTTCGATCCACGACGCCGCCAGCCACCTTGTGATGGGCAGTCCTCGAGCTCGAGCAGTTCGAGCCGCGGCACCGAGTCGGCGACCGGGAAAGCACAGACGCTGGATGGCGGGGCCCGCCGCGGCAGCGGATGCACAGCCCCTTTCCGAGGACGATGATCGCGCATGTCGCCATGCGCGTGGCGGTCGATCCCGGCGCTGGTGAGGACCAGCGCAGCTCAAGCTTGGCGAAGGCCCGGCAGCGCGGAGCGAGCTCGATGGCGAACCCCGGGGGCCAGCGAGCGCAGCCGGCTCGCCGGGCGGCGCGGTCAGCCTCGCTCGGGGTCGCGCTCCCAGGCGGCCACGGCCGCGGCGAACACTTCCTTGAGCGGGGCTCCGCTGGCGCGGGCGGCGGCTCGACAGGCTTCGTATTCGGGGGCGGCGTTGACGACTCGGCCGTCGAGGCTGGCAAGCTTCAGTGGCAGGGGGCCGAAGCGGGTTTCGACCCAGTGCTGGCGGCGCTCGAGGACTCGCCTCGCGACGCGGTCGAAGCGGACGCCGATCGAGGTGGTCTCGATCAGGATGGCTCGGGCGACGGCGTCGAGGGCTGCGGCGGGGGCGAGGGCCTGGAGGAGGAGGGCCGGGCGCGATTTCTTCATCGCGATCGGGGTCCACCAGACGTCGACGGCGCCGGCCGCGACGAGGAGGTCGGCGGCGTTCTCGCACATCTCGGGGCTCATGTCGTCCACGTTGGATTCGATGCGGTAGATGGTCTCGTCCGCGGCCGGGTCGGCGGTCGTGCCTGGGCGACCGAGGACGAGGCGGAGGACGTTGGGGCGGTCGGGGAGGTCGGCGTCGCCGGCGCCGTAGCCGACGGCGACCGGCTGGAGGGGCGGCATGGCGGTCCAGGTGCTGACGGCGTGGGCCGCGATTGCGGCGCCGGTCGGGGTGCAGAGCTCTCGCGCGATGCCGCCGTCGCAGGTGGCGCCGCCTGCCGCGCGGAGGATCTCGAGGGCCGCGGGCGACGGGACGGGCAGGACGCCGTGGGCGGTGCGGACCTGGCCGTGGCCCATCGCGATCGGTGAGGCGCTGACCGCGCCCGGGGCCAGGTAGGCGAGGCCGGCCGCGGCGCCGACGATGTCGGCGATCGAGTCGATCGCGCCGACCTCGTGGAAGGCGACCTGGTCGACAGTCGTGCCGTGGAGGTGCGCCTCGGCCCGCGCGACTCGATCGAAGATGTCGAGCGCGCGGCCGAGCACGTCGGGCTCGAGGCCGGCGCCGCGCACGCGCGCGACGATGTCGCGGTACGGGTGATGATCGTGGCCGCCCTCGATCCCGTGCACATGGCCTACGACCGGACCGGGCCCGATCCCGTGCACGTGGCCGTGCACATGCCCGTGGTCGTGATCATGATCGTGCCCATGCGCATGGTCGTGCCCGTGAGCATGGTCGGTCCCGCGCAGGGCCGCCGCGCCGCCGTCGACCGAGATCGTCACGTTCACCGCGGCGAGGCCGTGCTTCAGGACTCGCGATATCTGGAGTCGCTCTCGCCCCACCCCGACCCGGTCGAACGCCTGCTCGAAGACCTCGCGCGGGACCCCGAGGTCGAGGAGCGCGCCCAGGATCATGTCGCCGGCCGCGCCGCTGGCGCCGTCGATGTGGAGGTGCAGGCCTCGCAGATGCTCAGCCAAGGCCGCTCTGCCCTTCCGCCGGACCGCTGGCCGCGCCGGCTGGGTCGCGCTGGTTGATCCGCGCCGCGGCGACCGCGGCGCCGAAGCCGTTGTCGATGTTCACCACGGTCACGCCGGGGGCGCAGGACGAGAGCATCGATAGCATGGCGGCGAATCCGCCCAGGCCGACCCCGTAGCCGACGCTGGTCGGGACCGCCACGATCGGGCGATCGACCAGCCCTGCCACCACCGAGGGGAGCGCTCCCTCCATGCCGGCCACCACGATGATCACGGCGCAGGATCGCAGCTGCTCGCTGGTGGACAGGATCCGGTGCAGCCCGGCGACGCCGACGTCGCTG
>Ga0193753_10003754_pt1 | contig 11089 bp, 6 predicted proteins | sample H1c2metaG_FD_144925 | JGI IMG/M metagenome (GOLD analysis project Ga0193753, IMG submission 144925) | Soil microbial communities from a riparian zone of the East river system, Colorado, United States - H1c2 | ecosystem: Environmental > Terrestrial > Soil > Riparian zone | place: USA: East River... | reverse complement strand
ATTAAGTTGACTGGTTGATCAGTTGATTGGTTGAAGGGTAACAACACGGATTTATCACAATACCGACAGCGCATATTTTTTTCCTTTCCCGGTATTAAAAGTTGTGGTGTAGCCATGTGCATCAGCAACAGATTTTGCATTACTGCCTTCTATCTTTACCGGAACCGCCGTCCTTATTTTACAGGTTCCGCCAGAGGCGGCAATAATTTGCGCATGCACAATGCTGTTATTTTTCCAGTCAACAGACACTTCAAAATTTCCCCTTGCTCTTAATCCTTTGACGCTGCCTGCTGCCCATGCATCCGGCATAGCAGGCAGCAGGGCAATTTCACCATTGTGGCTTTGCAAGAGCATCTCCGCCATGCCGGCTATGCCACCAAAATTTCCATCTATCTGGAAAGGGGGATGCGCATCAAAAAGGTTTACATAAGATCCCCCGCCGTTTGCATAGTTGGTGCCGGTTTGCCCGGTAAGGTGCAATAAACTCCTTATCATCGTGTAGGCGTGATTGCCATCCAGCAGTCTTGCCCAGAAATTAATTTTCCATGCAAGACTCCAGCCGGTGCCTGCATCGCCCCTCAGCTCCAGTGTTTTTTTTGATGCCGCCGAAAATTCAGGTGTACTTATGGGGGAGATTTGCCTGCCCGGATATAACCCAAAAAGATGCGAAACATGCCGGTGGTGCGGATCAGTATCTTCCCAGTCTTTGTACCATTCCTGCAAATTTCCTTTTTTTCCAATATGCAACGGATATAGTTTATCTCTTTTTGCTATGATGAGATCACGGAAAGCCGCATCTTCATTCAGTTCTTTTGACGCTTCAATTAAATTGGTAAAAAGATCCCAGATAATAGACATGTCCATGGTGGTGGCAATGGATACGCTGCCTTTTTTACCACTGTCATCAATAAACGTATTTTCCGGCGATACGGAAGGCGCAGTTACCAGGTAACCGTTCTTATCTTCTACCAGCCAGTCGAGGCAGAATACAGCAGCTCCTTTCATTAAAGGATACGCGGTTTCTTTCAGGAATTTTTTATCTTTCGTAAATGCATAATGTGTCCATAAATGCTGTGAAAGCCAGGGCGAACCCATCGTCCAGTTGGCCCAGGTAGGATCACCCTTACCCAGGTCACCTACAGGGTTGGAAAGCGCCCATATATCACTGTTATGATGAACAGCCCATCCTTTTGCATGATAAAATTCCCTGGCAGTCACCGCACCTGTAACAGATGCCGCTTTTATAAAATCCATCAAAGGAAGATGCATTTCAGAAAGGTTTACCGCTTCTGCAGGCCAGTAATTCATCTGTACGTTGATGTTGGTAGTATAATTGGAACTCCATGGCGGGCGCAATTCTTTGTTCCAGATACCCTGTAAATTGGCAGGTGCGCCGCCCGGGCGCGAGCTTGAAATAAGCAGGTAGCGGCCATACTGAAAATACATGGTTTCAAAAGATGGATCCGGGGCTCCTTCGGTATAATGCAGCAGGCGTTCATCCGTAGGCAAAGCAGCATTGCTGTTATCCGCGGGCACTGCCAGTTTAAATGAAACCCGGTTAAAATATTTGTGAAAGTCTGCTAAGTGATTGTTTAATAAAGTTGCCCAGTTTTTTTTGGTTGCCGCATTCAAATATTGTGTCGCTATTTTGTTTTCATCTTTCCCCTGTGCGTCAGGGCATTTATCAAAACCATTGAAGCTGGTAGCAGCAGAAAGAAAAACAATTACTTCTGTAGCATTTTTTACCGTTATGCCGCTTGTATCTGCGCTGACAGTACCGCCTTTACTGATTGCTTTTAAGCGCATTTGAAAACGCATCCCCCTGCATCCGGCCGCATCATCCTGTATAATTGGCTTATCACTTTGTACATAGCTGGGTTCAATATGGGAGGCAGCTTTTCCTTTAACAACCAGCTCACTGTTACCAATAGCCGACTTATTATATGGCAACAATCCTTTGATCCCTGTTGTAAAATTTAATTGGCCGGGTTTGCTGGCCGTAAAACGGATAACAATTACCTGGTCGGGAGCCGTGCAGATGATCTGCCGGGTGAATACAGTTCCGCCAATGGTAAAGCGGGTGGTTGCCGTGGCATCACTAATATTCAGATCACGGTAGTATGCTGAAACAGCGGTATTGGCAAACTGCTGGTGGATAAACAAATCGGCCATTGGCAAAAATGATTCAGAATAATAGCCCTGCATCTTCTTTGTAAACTCATACGCTTTTGCATAATTTTCTTCCTTAAGCAAGGCATCACGGACAATCAGCAAATTTTCATATGCACCGGGGTTTACATTGGTGCGCACCGGTCCGCCTGTCCACAAACTGCCTTCGTTCAATTGTATCAATTCATCCTGAACACCACCAAAAATCATGGCACCCAACCGTCCATTACCTACAGGCAATGCCTCTGTCCATACTTTCGCGGGTTGTTTGTACCAGAGTTTATCAGCCTGCTGGGCAGATGAAGATGTAATAATGACGGCCATAAAAATGCTGCAAATGAAAATGCTTCTGATCATATTTTTTTTATTGAGCAGTGATCTTACTTGTTGGCCTTGTGGCCTCCCCCATCCTTCTCTAAAGAACTATTGTAAGGACAGATTTTTTTCCGCAAAAAGGTAATGTATAATTTTTTTTGTTTTTCCTGGTACACAGGCACATGTCACCCCTTCGGGGTTTTGCAAATGAATGTCGTTATAGTTCTATATTAATGTCAGCCTTTCAGGCTTTGGTATCAGCAAATAGCAAGCTACGGCTAAATAGTATTTTATCAAGCTAATATATTTGATATACCTGTAATTCACGTTTAATCCCGGGGGATGACATTTATATAGAAATAATATGAGTTTCGAATAAAACCCGGGGGTGATATTAAAAATCATGGTAAAAGAAAAAAATAATTTTCAAACCGCTTCCAAGACTGCCCATGAAAACCAATTTCAGTTACTTTGTTGTTGCATTTGTGTTTTCACGGCAGTCCAGGGAGGGCAAAACCTTTATCTGCCCCATAACCTACACCCTGCTACTTACAACTTAACACTTACAACTTAACACTTTCACCTTATTCCTTACTCATGATCTGCAGCGCTTCATCATCTTTATACTGCCTGACAAGATCTTCCAGCTGTTTTTTTAAACCAGCAACCAGCTTCTCATTAGCTTTTACTGCATATATGTTTTTCATTTCATGCGGGTCTGTTTGCAGGTCATACAGTTCCCAGGAGTCAGCCGGGCCATAAAAACGAATTAATTTGTAGCGTTGCGTACGTATGCCAAAATGAGGGGACACATGATGCGGTTGCGGGTATTCATAATGATGATAATACATGGCTTTTCTCCAGCCAGCACTGCTACTGTTCTTCTTAAACAAAGGAAGAAAAGATTGGCCCTGCATATCATCTGGCACTTTTACACCCGCCGCATCCAATAATGTGGGTGCAAAATCTATATTCACTATCATCTCATTTACCGATGTGCCGGGAGGTATCAAACCCGGATAACGCATAACCATGGGCGTTCGTACGGATTCTTCATACATAAAACGTTTATCAAACCAGCCATGCTCGCCCATATAAAACCCCTGGTCAGAAGCGTAAATAACAATGGTATTCTCTGCCAGTTTATTCTTGTCCAAATAATCAAGCAGGCGGCCAATATTCCTGTCAAGCGATTTTGCCGTAGCCAGGTAATCTTTCATGTAGCGCTGGTATTTCCATTTTACCAATGCCGCTCCTGTGTAATGATGCGCATCAAAGTCCCTGCTTACTTTATTTTCATAATAATTATAAAATTTTTCTTTTTGATCAGGCGTAAACTGCCCGTATATGCCTTTGTCGTAATTGGCATGTACTTTCAGATCTTCTTTCAACCGCATTGTTTTATCGATGGTCATATCCTGGTTTTTCGCAGCCAGGCGGTTTTCGTATGTATCATAAAAATTGGAGGGCATCGCAAATTCCTTATTATCGAAAGCGCCAAGGTCCTGTATATCGGGTAGCCATTCCCGGTGAGTAGCTTTTTCGCCTACTACCAGGCAAAATGGTTTGCTGGTATCGCGGTTATTGATCCAATCTTCTGCAAAGCCGGAAATAACATCCGTAACATAACCGGGCGTAGCCACCGTATCCTTATTCATAGTAATAAACTGCGGGTTGTAATAGCGCCCCTGGTCGGGCAATACTTTCCAGAAATTAAATCCATCCGGAAGTGTTTGCAGGTGCCATTTCCCTATCCAGGCTGTCTGGTAATTGTTTTGCTGCAATATGCGCGGAAACAATGGCTGCTGTACATTAAAGGGATTGGAAATATTATTGATGGTAAGCCCGTTGATATGGCCATATTTCCCTGTTAACAAAGTGGCACGGCTGGGTGCACACAATGAATTGGTTACAAAAACATTTTTAAAAATAGCCCCCTCTTTTGCAATCCGGTCAATATTGGGTGTTTGCATCAGTTTGCTACCATAAGCGCTGATGGTTTGGTAAGCATGATCGTCAGAAAATATAATGAGAATATTAGGTGCTTTTTTATTTTGTTGGGCAAAGCCGCCAAGGAAAGCAATACCCGCCAGGATGAAGCTGATGATTTTTTTTATACTCTTTACGGCAACCGTATAATTTAATTTCATATGTATTTCGATGTATTTAAAAAACAGGATACAGTATAAACAATTTTATTTTGCCAATTTTAACAACCAGGTAAGTGCCTTTAAAGTGAAGCTAATACGGAGTGCGCGATATACCAAAAATAGCTGTTCCTAAAAATACAAAAGCCGCCGTTTACCGGCAGCTTTTGTAAAAGCAACAACCATGTTATTATTTTTTATTGTTTTATCAGGTACCCAAAAAGCCCGTCCTCCTCATTATCTGGTCCGGCAGTAAAATACAGCCTGTTGGGATCAATGCTGGTGGCAGTAGCCGGTGGAAATGATAATGTCCATAAACCATTAATCACTATATCGTGGCCATGAGATCTTAATTGCCCGATAAAATCACCATTTTCACGGAAGGCATTGATGCGACCATCACCAAAATTACCTACTAAAATAATATTTTCGTCATCGGATCCTTTGATGGAAATACCTGATCCGCTTCCGCTATTTCCGCTTCCATGCCCGCTATTTCCGTTTTTATCAGCCTGGTCATTATCCGTATCCATAAAAAATGATGCCGGTGCCATTGCCACGCCCCAGGGACTGTTTAAAGAACCTTTTTGAGCAAAACGTTTTGCCAGCGAACCATCCGTTTTATATATGTCAACAAATCCATTTCCCGTTCCCTTTTGATCCCTGCCGTCCGGACCCACCTTAGCATACATTACATACAACCAGCCACCTATAGCCTGTATATTAAAAGGTGAATAACCATTGGGGATATGATTGTCTTTGAACTGCATTGATACCGGTGCAAAATTATTATCCCATACATCTATTTTACCCGCCCTGAAATTGGCTGCATATAAATAATTAGCGCCCGCATTCATAGCCAGGGCCAGCCCTGTATAAGCTGATGTAGCGGAATTGTTATGTACAAGCAATGCATTGTTGCCGCCATTCCAGGCAGAAAGTACGCCATCAACTCCTACAAAAATAAAACGTGCTGGCTGACCATTGGCCAGTTTAAAATCTGTTGTACTGGCACTGAAAACAATACCTGTAGGGCTGCCGCCTGTTGCGCCACCCGGCGATGGAATGTTTACGGCAGGCCTTGCAGGAACAGGAGCGCCTTCTTTATCATAGACGGCGCTTACATGGCCACCGGTTGAATTAACCCAGGGCGTACCGCCAGAACTGAAAGTCAGTCCCCATGCGTTAAGCAATGCCGGATCAATGTGCGCGGCACCGTATTCATTGTTATTGGCTACCAGGTTTACCTGCGCAAAATTTTTAAGCGCTTTGGGTTCATTGAATTTATTGCAACCAACAAAAAAAACGCCCGCGCTGGCAAGTAAAAGAAAGGAAAAAATCCTGACAGTTAAGTTAGCTGATGGTTTGTTAATTTTTTTCATACAAACAAACATTTAAAGGTGAAAAACAATATTGATTTGCTTTTCTTAGCGACGGATTAAAAACAAAAAAAGTGATTGTTGCTTTGTACCGGGAAGAGGGGTTAGTAGAGCATACCAGGACAAATAGATTTGCCCCGGCAATGATTACTACGATGCTGATTAAAAAATGGTTGCCCGGGGAAACCAATGCCCGCTTTTTACAAATTCCCTGTTAATTTTAAACCATTAAAATCAAAAAAGTATCACCCTGCTGCATGGACCGGGTGCTATCTCAATAAATGGTATAACAACAATGACAATGACTGCCGTTAAATATGTAACTTTTCATAAATATTTGCAATATGAACCTTCGGAATATTATTTACCTGTTTTTACTAATTCTTCTATCCGGTACTTTTTATTCCTTTCACAAAAGCAAGCCGATATATGATGAGCATCCAACCCTGGCCATTGGATCGGCGGCGCCGGATTTTAATCTTCCGGCTGTGGATGGTAAAAATTATACGCTTGCCAGTTTTAAGGCTGCCCGCCTGCTGGTTGTTGTTTTTACCTGCAATCATTGTCCCACTGCACAGGCTTATGAAGACCGGCTGATTGCCCTTACAAATGATTATAAGAATAAGGCTGTTGCTGTAGTTGCCATTATGCCAAATGATCCTACTTCTATTACTTTAAGCGAACTGGATTATACAGATATGGGAGATAGTTTTGATGAAATGAAATTAAGGGCCGCCCGCAAGCAATTTAATTTTCCTTACTTATATGATGGCGCTACCGAGGAAACTTCAAAGAAATACGGCCCCATTGCCACACCCCATGTTTTTATTTTTGACAAGGATCGTAAACTCAGGTACAGCGGGCGTATTGATGATGTGGAAAAACCCGGCAAAACACCCAATACAATGGACACCCGCAATGCCATAGAAGCATTGCTAAACAATAAAGAAGTGCCTGTTGCCAGCACCAAGGTTTTTGGATGTTCTATAAAATGGGCCGAGAAAAGCGATTGGATAACAAAGGCCAAAATTGCATGGGCCAAAGAACCGGTGAAGCTGGATACCATCACTGCAGAAGGTATTAAAGACCTTATAAAGAATACATCCGGTAAACTAAGACTGATCAATATATGGGCCACCTGGTGCGGGCCCTGTGTTACAGAGTTTCCTGAACTCATTACCATGAACAGGATGTACCGGAAAAGGGATTTCGAATTCATCAGCATCAGTGCCGACGATCCTGCTAAAAAAGATAAAGCACTGCAGTTCCTGCAACAACAGCAGGCTTCGGCCACCAATTATATTTTTAATGTTGATGATAAATACAAATTGATAGAAGCCGTAGACCCCAAATGGCAGGGCGCACTGCCTTATACTTTACTGGTGGAGCCGTGGCGCCGGGTGGAAAAATTGTATTTAGCAAGCAGGGTGCGGTTGACCCTGATGATCTCAAAACAATGATTGTTGACAATCCATTAATAGGAAGGTATTACCGGTAAAAAACAACTGTTTTGCTATAGATTGCGCCACGAATGATCGCAATGTAAGGCGCCGGGGTTGAGATCCCAGGGGGACAGCATTAACCGCGGCATGTTAAACTGTCGTACTAAAATATTTATTTTAAAAATCTGAACATGCATGTAAACAGGCGAACGGTTATCAAACAATTTCTTTTTGTTTCTGCGGGTGTTACACTTTTACCTGCGTGTTTACACGAAGACAAGGGCAAATCATCCATACTGCTCAAAAACTTCCAGGCAGACAGGCAGCAGGAAAAAACCCTGGCAGAACTAACAGAGACCATCATACCGGCTACTTCAACCCCAGGCGCTGCAGCCATTTCTGCGCACCTGTTTGTTTTAAAGATGCTCGATGATTGCTATAAAAAAGAAGACCAGCAAAAATTCATGAAAGGAATGGACCAGTTTGAAAAAACCGTTCTTACAAAATATGATCGCCCGTTTTATAAATGCAGTAAACCAGAAAGGGAATCCATACTGTCTGGTATAAATGGCAAAAAAGATCTTCCTGATGAACTTTCTTTTTTCTATTCAACAACCAAAAGATTAACCATACAGGTTTATTCAACATCAAAATTTTATTTAACGAAGCTGCAGGTATATAAAATGATACCCGGGAAATACAAGGGTTGTATACCGGTAAAAAATGATTTAACAAAAACATCCTGATAATATAATCCTATGGGCGATAATAAAGAACGGCGTTTTGATGCCATTGTAATTGGTTCCGGAATGAGTGGCGGATGGGCTGCCAAAGAATTTACAGAAAAAGGTTTAAAAACACTGGTGCTGGAAAGAGGCAGGGATGTAAAACACCTGAAAGATTACCCTACAACCAATATGCTTCCCTGGGAGTTTGAACACCGGGGACAAATTCCACTGGCTATCCAGGAAGAAAATCCTGTTGTCAGCAGGTGTTATGCTTTTAAAGAAGATGCCGCTCATTTTTTTGTGAAGGACAAAGAACATCCGTATGTACAGGAAAAACCTTTTGACTGGATACGTGGTTACCAGGTAGGCGGTAAATCACTGATGTGGGCCAGGCAAACCCAACGCTGGAGTGATTTTGATTTTGAAGGACCCGCACGCGATGGCTTCTCGGTTGACTGGCCAATACGTTATAAAGACATTGCGCCCTGGTATAGTTATGTAGAGAAATTTGTGGGCATTTCCGGTAATAAAGATGGACTGGCTTCTTTGCCAGACGGAGAATTTTTACCAGCTCTTGAATTGTCTTGTGTTGAATCTTATTTTAAAGATTTTATAAAAGCCAATTATACAGACAGGCATGTTGTTTATGCAAGGTGTGCACACCTTACCGAACCGCAGCCCATTCACCTGCAGCAGGGAAGAGGGCAATGCCAGAACAGAACACTGTGCCAGCGGGGATGCCCGTTTGGCGGCTATTTCAGCAGTAATTCTTCTACCATTCCATGGGCAGAAAAAACCGGTCATCTTACCCTGCGACCCGATTCAGTTGTTCATTCCATTATATATGATGAGCAAAAAGGAAAAGCAACAGGCGTACGCGTTATTGATTCCAAAACAAAAGAATCAATTGAATATTATGCACCGGTCATTTTCGTAAATGCGGGAGCGTTGAATACAAATCTTATTTTACTTAATTCCACTTCACACCGTTTTCCCAATGGAATAGGTAATGATAATGGCTTGCTGGGTAAATATGCCGCTTTCCACAACTACCGTGCGCATATATCAGCCCAATACGATGGATTTAAAGAATCAACTACAGAGGGGCGCCGGCCAACCAGTGCTTATTTACCGCGTTTCAGGAATGTGGTAAAACAGGAAACGGATTTCCTGCGCGGTTATGCAGCCGGTTTTTCTGCCGGCAGAAATACAAAACGCAATACAGAAGGTTTTGGCGAAGCATTAAAAGACAACCTGGCTGCCGGAGAATTGGGGCCATGGAATGTTGGTTCTCATATGATGGGAGAAACCATACCCAAAGAAAACAGCCGGCTGAGCCTGCACAGCAGTATGAAAGATGAATGGGGCATCCCTTTACTGAATATAAATATCGGGTATGATGAAAATGATGAAAAAATGACAAAAGATTTTATTGAGCAGATGACGGAAATGTATACCAAAGCAGGATTTACAAATATTAAAACCAGCGATTCCAAACAAGCGCCCGGTCTTGATATTCACGAAATGGGCGGTGCAAGAATGGGTATTGATCCAAAAACATCCTTATTAAATAAATGGAACCAGCTGCACGCCTGTAAAAATGTATTTGTTACAGATGGCGCCTGTATGACTTCCACCTCTACCCAAAACCCTTCCCTCACCTATATGGCATTAACAGCCAGGGCAGTTGATTATGCAGTAGGAGAAATGAAAAATAATAATTTGTAATGATTGAATAAAAAAAAATGAATGCTTTTATCTAACGCAATTTGCTGAAGGTAAAGAATCACTGTTGTCCGGTTAATTTCATGATAGCTTTAAATACGATTGCCTCAGGCCGGCAAGGCGCTCGTACCCTTTTCGATGCTGCGTTTTCCTCTGAGGCTATGACCCAGCTTTAGCATGTGTTTCGGCCATTCCTGCATTCAGCTACAGAACAAAGCCGACGGAAAACGAGGCATCTCAAAGGGTACTGGTATCAGTCTAAGTAAAGGCAAGCCCTTGCTTCTTTTAGATCTTCAAAAACCAGGCTATATGTGCATTTGCTTAGACATATAATTTTTTCTCCGGACAACAATGGTAAAGAATACAATGTTCCAATTACTTTAATTTAATCAGTACTTCAGTATTTTTTCCATTCAACTATTATCGGAAACTGGCGCAAGGATGCAGCGCAGCTTGTGCGGTTGCGTCCTTGCCCCAGGGTCTGTATTTTTTAACTGCATATAGGAGTTTGAGTCCGCCCTCATTTTTTATTTGCAGTTTTCTTAAGTTTGAATTTATTTTTTTGCTTTTTTACGCGCCAGTTTTTTTGCAGGCGCAGCTTTTTTCGGCTTTGGCCTGGTTGCTCCGGCAGTGCCGGTAACGGTATTATAGGCCGACCTCAGGGCCACTATCCAGGTTGATATATCATCAGGCCTTTTTTTATTTTCTGCATTTTCTTTGCCTGCCGTTTTTTTAGCGGTAGATAAAGCATAGGTAAGGAATTGCAGGTGCTCCAGTTCAGCAGCTTTTTTGCCTGTCGATCCGGCTTTCTGCCAGATTTTGGTAAAGGCCTGGATGATTTCATTCCAATCGTCTTTATCCGGGCTTGATTTTTCACCCATCATCAACAGGCAGAGATCAATATTAATGGCTGCCACCATATCCCAGTAGCTCAGGCTATCTTTTTCTTCTATTGCAATAGCGTTTCTCAGGGCCTGCAGTTCCTTTTTGGCATCGTCTTTAGTTCTTATTTTATAGGTGCGGGTTCCAAGTTTATATTCCTCCCCGCTGCTGACTGCGCCACATACATCCAGTATACATCCAATTTCAATGGCATTGGTAACTGAATAAATTTTATTGGTATTGCCCGCAATTTTAGCAGCGTCTTCGAAACAGGCCGCCGCCATTTTATAAGCAGTTTCCCT
>Ga0193753_10003753_pt1 | contig 11090 bp, 11 predicted proteins | sample H1c2metaG_FD_144925 | JGI IMG/M metagenome (GOLD analysis project Ga0193753, IMG submission 144925) | Soil microbial communities from a riparian zone of the East river system, Colorado, United States - H1c2 | ecosystem: Environmental > Terrestrial > Soil > Riparian zone | place: USA: East... | reverse complement strand
AGGTCCATGAGTCCCTGGTTGAAATCGAAGACGTGCTTGTAGGGGACGAGCGCCTCCGAGAGCACCCACAGGTGCCTGCGCATCGCGTGCGCCTTGGGTTCGCCCGCCGCGACGAACACGCGAAAGAGGACCCGCGCCACGTTGGTGTCGAGGATCGCCGCGCGCTGGTGAAAGGCGAAGCTGCGGATGGCACCTGAGGTGTAGGCGCCGATCCCTTTGAACGACAGCAGCGTCTCGTGATCGGAGGGTAGCTGACCGCCAAACCGCGCGACGCTCTCGCGTGCAATTGCGTGTAGGCGCTTAGGGCGGATGTTGTAGCCGAGCGGACGCCACGTGGCGCTCACATCGGCGACATCGGCCGCGGCGAGCGCCTCGAAGCTCGGATACTTTGCCAGCCATTCGTGATACTTGGGCAGCACGCGGTCCACCTGCGTCTGCTGGAGCATCACTTCCGACACGAGGATGTGGTACGGATCGCTCGTTGTTCGCCACGGCAATGAGCGCCCATTTTCACGATACCAGCTCAACAATTTCCGCCTGAACAGTTGTCGCGTCGAGGGCTGGGGCACGGAAAGGGCAAGCATCAAGCCCATATACTTTCACTGCGTGCGGATCTACACAAAGACTGGCGACTCCGGCGAGACGTCGCTCTTCGATAAATCGCGCGTCTCCAAGTCGCATCCGCGCGTCGAAGCCTACGGCGAAGTCGACGAATTGAACGCCTGTCTTGGCGGTGCGCGGGCGGCTGGCTCGAGTGGCGATCTCAGCCATGCCCTCGAGACAATCCAGCGCCAGCTCTTTGCCGTGGGCGCTCGGCTGGCCGACCCCGGCGCCCGTATTTCGAGCCGCGTCGAGAAGGCGGCCGTTCGTCCGGAGGACGTCGAGCGTTTAGAGAAGTGGATCGATAGCTTCGAAAGCGAGCTGCCGCCTCTGCGTCGGTTCATTCTGCCGGGCGGAAGCGTGGTCGGCTCGTGGCTGCATTTGTCGAGGACAGTCTGCCGGCGCGCGGAGCGGCGCGTTGTCGGGCTTGGTGAGGGGGCGGTGGAGCCGATCGTCGTCGTCTATCTGAACAGGCTTTCCGACCTGCTGTTCGTGATGGCCCGCACGGCGAGCCATCGCGAAGGCTCGCCCGAAGTGGAATGGTGAACGATCTCGAGTCGGCCTATGCATCGTGCGAGCGCGATGCCCGGTCGCACTACGAAAATTTCCCGGTCGCTTCGCTTCTCGTGCCGCGCGCGATGCGCCGTCACGTTGCCGCGCTCTATGCCTTCTCGCGCGCTGCCGACGACTTCGCCGACGAAGGCACGCGGCCGGCTGCCGAGCGGCATCAGCTGCTCGACGGCTGGCGCGCGCGGCTGCGCGACGCCGCGGTCGCAAGGGCGCCCGGCCCGTCGCCGGCGGCTGGCGAACCCGCCAACTCAGTCGAGATCTTCCTCGCGCTGGGGGAGACGATCAGGCAGCGGCGCCTGCCGCTCCCGCTGTTCGAGGACCTGCTGAGCGCTTTCCGTCAGGACGTCAGCGTTACGCGCTACGCCGCCTGGGGCGACGTGCTCGACTACAGCCGGCGCTCGGCCAACCCGGTTGGCCGTCTCGTGCTCCGGATCGCCGGCTACGACGATCGCCGCCTCGACGCGTGGTCCGACGACATCTGCTCGGCGCTGCAGCTGACCAACTTCTGGCAGGACCTGAAAGTCGACTTCGATCGCGGGCGGATCTACCTGCCCGCCGAGGAACTGCGCACCCATGGCGCCGCGGAGACCGACCTGGCGTCGGGACAGGTGACGCCGGCGTGGCGCGCCGCGCTTGCCGCGGCCGTGGCGCGCACGCGCGCCCTCTTTGTCGCGGGACGCCCGCTCTGCAGCGCGGTGGCCGGCCGGCTGAAGCACGAGTTGCGGGCCACGTGGCTGGGCGGCACTCGAGTGCTGTCCCGCATCGAGCAGGCCGACTTCGACGTCGTGGCGCGTCGCCCAAGCCTTGGCGCGTCCGATTTGCCCTGGCTGGCCTGGCGGCTTGCCTCCTGGACGGCGCGATGAGCCGGGACACGAGCTTCTACTACTCGTTTCTCGTACTGCCGTCGCGGAAGCGCCAGGCCGTCGTCGCCGTCTGGGATTTCTGCCGCGCGGTCGACGATGCGGTAGACGAGGTTGCACCGGAAGGGCAATGGGCGGATGGCCTCAGCGCGGAGGCCAAAGCGAAGGCGGCGGATTCGCTGGCCTACTGGCGCGACGAGTTGGAGCGGACCTACAACGGCATCCCCACCAGCCCCCAGGGCAAGGCGCTGCAGATATGGGTGACGGAATTCAACCTGCCCCGGGCCGAGTTCGAGGCGCTGATCGATGGCGTCGAGATGGATCTGTCCTTCGTCAAGTATCCGGACTTCGACGCGCTGTCGGCCTATTGCCACAAGGTGGCGTCGAGTGTCGGGCTGATCTGCCTGGAAATCTTCGGCTATCGCGATCCCGCCGCACGCGAATACGCAGTGAACCTGGGGATGGCGCTGCAGCTGACCAACATCATCCGTGACGTAGCGTCCGACTTGAAGCGGGGCAGAATCTACCTGCCGATGGACGACCTCGCGTGGTTTCACGTGACCGAGCACGACCTGCGTGCCGGCATCGTCACGCCCAGGGTGAAGTCGCTCATGCGCTACCAGTGCCGGCGCGCCCGCTACTACTACCGCCTGGCCGCGGAACGGCTGCCGCGAATCGATCGGCGAAACCTCGTGGCCGCCGAGATCATGGGCGAAATCTATTTCTCGATCATCCGCAAGATCGAGCGCGCCCGCTACGACGTCTTCAGCCGGCGCCACCGTGTGGCGCGTCCGCGGCGGGCCATCATCGCGCTGGATCTCTGGTCGCGGGCCCTGTTCGAGCCGCGGGGCCGTCTGTCGGGACGCTGAACGGCTCTTCAATCCTGCGGCGTGAACCCAGAGCCTGATGTGGTCGTCGTCGGCGGCGGCTTCGCCGGGCTGAGCGCCGCCACGGCGCTGGCGAGCCGCGGCGCACGCGTACTCGTCCTCGAGGCGAGGCCTTCGCTCGGCGGCCGGGCGTCCTCGTTCACCGATCCGGCCACGGGCGAGGCCGTGGACAACGGACAGCACGTCATCGTCGGTGCCTACGATGAAACATTCCGGTTTCTCGATCGCATCGGGATGGCCGCCGGCATTCGCATGCAGCCGAGCCTTGCGCTCGACGTCGTCGATCTCGACGGGACGGCGTCGCGGCTGTCGTGTCCCCGGCTGCCCTCGCCGTTGCACCTGCTCGTGGGTCTCTTCCGCTGGGACGCATTGACGTGGCGGGATCGTGTCGCCGCGCTTGGCATGGCTCTGCGCGGCGCGCCGGAGTCGCACGAGACCGTCCGCGAGTGGCTCGTCCGGCTCGGGCAGACGTCCCGCCTGATCTCCCTGCTGTGGGAGCCACTGGCCGTCGCCGCGCTCAACCAGTCGATCGACGTGGCCGCGGCCGCACCCTTTGCGCTGGTGATCGACCGGATCCTGAAGAGCCGCGCGGCGGCCTCGCTCGGGCTCGCTGTGGTCCCGCTCAGCGAGCTGTATGCGACGCCCGCGCAGGCCTTCATCGAGGCCCGTCGCGGCACGGTGAGAACCGGCCGGCTGGCCGTGGTGGACGCGTGGCCGCGCGCCTCGCTCTCGGTCCGGGCGGGCGATCAGGAGATCTGGCCGCGCGCGGTCGTCTGTGCCGTGCCGTGGCACGCGCTCCGGTCGGCCTTCCGGGAGCCGCCGCCCCCTCTCGCCTCCGCGTTTGCCGCCGCCGACGGCACTGGAGCGTCGCCCATCGTGACCGTGAACCTGTGGCTCGATCGGCAGGTGACCGATGCGACGTTCCTCGGGCTGCCTGGGCGGACGATGCAGTGGGTGTTCGACAAACGCCCGTTGTTTGGCGACACGGCGTCGCATCTATCGCTTGTTTCCAGCGGGGCGGAGGCTGTTGTTGCCAAGTCGAACGACGAGCTCATCGCCCTGGCCCTCGAAGAGCTCCGTTCCGCCTGTCCGGCCGCCCGCAGCGCCACGGTGCGCCGTGCCGTGGTCGTCCGCGAGCGGAAGGCCACGTTTTCGGTGGCCCCTGGCGCGCCCGCGCGCCCCGCGGTGCGAACCGGGATTCCCGGCCTGTTTCTGGCCGGCGACTGGATCGGCAACGACCTCCCGGCTACGATCGAGGGCGCGGTGATGAGCGGCCACGCGGCCGCAGGCGAAACCGCACGGTACCTCGAGCTGTGAATTCGTTCGTCGTCCACTATCAGGAGATCGCGCTCAAGGGGAAGAACCGGCCCTGGTTCCTCGCCCACCTGGTGCGCCATCTGCGGCGCGCCGTGTCGGATCTGGACGTCACTGCGGTGCGCGCGCTCATGGGCCGCATCGAGATCGTCCTCGGGCCGTCCGCCGCACCCGACGCCGTGGCGGACCGTATCCGCCATGTCTTCGGCATCGCGAATTTTTCGCTCGCGCGCCGCGTGCCGATCGATCTCGACGGCATCGCCAACGCCGTGCTGCAGGACCTCGGGGAGCGCACCTGCGGCAGCTTCCGCGTGTCGGCCCGGCGCGCCGACAAGCGCTATCCGCTGCCGTCGCCCCAGATCGAGCGCGAGGTCGGCGGGCGGATTCAAGCAGTCAAGGGCTGGAAGGTGGACCTCGAGAACCCAGAGCTCGAGATCCGGCTCGAGTTGCTGTCGAACGAGGCGTTCTACTTCTTCGACAAGCAGCGGGGACCAGGGGGCCTGCCCATGGGCACGGCCGGCCGTGTGGTGTGCCTGCTGTCGGGCGGCATCGACTCGCCGGTCGCCGCCCACCGGATGATGAAGCGCGGATGCACGGTGACCTTCGTGCACTTCCACAGCTACCCGATCCTCTCGAGAGCCTCGATTGAAAAGGCGCGATCGCTGGCGACGCTGCTCACGAAGTGGCAGCATCGCTCGCGGCTTTATCTGGTGCCCTTCGGCGAGATTCAGCAGCAGGTGCTGCTCTCCGTGCCAGGTCCGATGCGCGTCGTGGTCTATCGGCGGCTGATGCTCCGCATTGCCGAGCGAATCGCGCTCACGCGTCGCGCGCAGGCGCTCGTCACGGGCGACGTCGTCGGCCAGGTGGCGTCGCAAACCCTCGAGAACCTGGCGGTCGTGGGAAAGGTGGCGACGCTGCCGCTCTTCCGCCCACTCATCGGGATGGACAAGGAAGAGATCGTGGCGCAGGCGCAGGCGATCGGCACCTACCCCATCTCGATCATTCCCGACCAGGATTGCTGCACGCTGTTTACGCCACGCAACCCGTTGACGCGCGCGCGGCTCGCGGAGGTCGAGGCGGGCGAGAGCAGCCTCGCGATCGACGAACTTGTAGAAACAGCAATCCGCAGCGCGGAAGTCGAGGACATCAACTTTCCAGCGATTGCGCCGATGGTAGGATCGAGCCCTAGGTAGAGTTCTTTACCGGGCTGTAGGTCGAGAGGTGACGCCGTGACTGCATCCAGTGGACTTGCCAGCATGGGCCTGGACCGGATCGAATCGATTCTGGGCGACGAAAAGGTATTGCTCGCGCACCAGTGCAAGACGATCGCGAAAAGCGACCTGCACCTGCCCGGTCCGGATTTCGTGGATCGGATCTTCTCGATTTCCGACCGCTCGCCGCGCGTGATGCGCAACCTGCAGTCGATGTTCGATACCGGTCGGCTCGGCGGCACCGGGTATCTGTCGATCCTGCCCGTCGATCAGGGCATCGAGCATTCCGCGGGTGCGTCGTTTGCTCCCAACCCTCTCTACTTCGATTCCGAGAACATCGTGAAGCTGGCGATCGAGGGCGGTTGCAACGCCGTGGCCTCCACGCTGGGCGTGCTGGGATCGGTGTCGCGGAAGTACGCGCACAAGATTCCCTTCCTGGTGAAGCTGAATCACAACGAATTCCTGTCGTACCCGAACACCTACGACCAGATCAAGTTCGCGAGCGCCAGGCAGGCGTCCGACATGGGCGCGGTGGGCGTCGGCGCGACGATCTACTTCGGGTCGGAAGAGTCCAAGCGGCAAATCGTCCAGGTGTCGGAGCTGTTCCAGCAGGCGCACGAGCTGGGGCTCTTCACCGTGCTGTGGTGCTACACCAGGAATCCGGCGTTCAAGACCAAGGAAAAGGACTACCACCTGTCGGCCGACCTCACCGGGCAGGCGAATCATCTCGGCGTGACGATCGAGGCCGACATCATCAAGCAGAAGCTGCCCGAGAACAACGGCGGCTACAACGCGGTGAACTTCGGCAAGACGCACAAGGACGTCTACTCGAAGCTCTCGAGCGACAACCCGATCGACCTCACCCGCTATCAGCTCGCCAACTGCTACATGGGCCGCATGGGCCTCATCAACTCGGGGGGCGCGTCGTCGGGCGAGAGCGACCTGAAGGAAGCCGTGACCACAGCCGTGATCAACAAGCGCGCGGGCGGCATGGGGCTCATCTCCGGGCGCAAGGCATTCCAGCGGCCCATGAAAGACGGCGCCGCGCTGCTGAACGCCATCCAGGACGTCTATCTGGCGAAGGAAGTGACCGTAGCCTAGCCTTCGTTTCGCCCGGCCTCAGCCGGCAAATCGACGATTTCGCTGGTGATTCTTGCCCAGTTTGCGTAAGGCTGAGCTTCGATCTAGAGTCACACGGGCTCGGCCCCTCCCAAATCAGAAGCGGCATGCCTTCAGGCCACGCGCGGGCCTGCTCCCGGAAAATTCGTCAGGAGGATTGAATGATCAGGCGTTCCGTCTGTGTATTGGCGGTCGTGTTGTCTGCGGCCGTTGCGGCTCGTGAATCTGGTGCTGGAGTGATCACGTTCGACGCCGGCATTGCCGGCACGCAGCCGGCCGACGACCCCGGCGATCCGTTCGACAACTGCGTTGGCTACTGCATCTACGATTCCTTCACCACGCAGGGATTCACGTTCACGGCCGTCCCCAATGGAGGCGCAGGAGATTTCGGGGAATTAGTCGTCGTGGACCCGACCCTGCTTCCTGGAATCGTGGACAACGGGACCGATTACCTGCTGGCCGGCGGAATCGTCGCGATGACGCGCTCCGACGCCACCCCGTTTTCGCTCTCGAGCTTCTCGGCGGCACAGATCGATCCGAACGATCCGACCCTTGCGTCGATCGTTCGTGTCTTCGGGCTCAAGGGAGGCGTCTTCTTCCAGTCGCTGCAGTTCGATCTGACTCAGGGCACCGGGTTCCAGGTCTTCTCCCTCCCTGCAACCTGGACCGACCTGTCGGCGGTGCGCATCTCCGGCCGGCGGACGTTCGACAATTCGGCCTCGCCGTGGGGTGTTGCGGTGGACAACATCACCGTGGGCGCCGCCGTCCCGGAACCCGCGTCTCTGCTCCTGCTCGGGATGGGCGCGCTAGGGTGGGTGGCACGAGCGCGGCGGCGCGCGGCAAGCGTCGCTTAGCGCGCGGACCAGTCATGGGCTGCACCGGCGGCCCGCGCGAGGAACTCGCGCAGGCCGTCGGTGGTGCTCGGGAACGCGAGCTCGTCCCAGGGGATCTCGTGTGGCTCGAAGAAACGCGCTTCCAGGCCCTCGTCGTCCACGGCCAGCGTGCCGCCCAGGATCGAGGCCGCGTAGACGATGATCACCGGCGCCCGCCCGGGATACGAATACACATTGATCAGGCGGTCGAGCCTCACGTCGAGGCCCGCTTCCTCGCGCGCCTCGCGCACGGCCGCGACACGCACTTCTTCGCCCCGATCGACGAAGCCTCCCGGAAACACCCACTTGCCGTAGCCCGGCTCGATGGCCCGGCGTACCAGCAGAATGCGCCCGAGATCGTCTGTGATAATCGTGCCGACCGCCACCTTGGGGTCGAGATAGAACACGAAGCCGCAGCGCACGCAGACGAGCCGCTCCGGCTCCGACTGTTTGAGCGACCGCGGCTCCAGGTCGCCGCCGCACATCGGGCAAAAGCTGTAGGGCCGCTCGTCGTGGGGATGCATAGGCAGCGCGGCCTATAATCTTCCTTCATGTCGATTCTGAAAGTCGCGCGCATGGGCCATCCCGTCCTGCGGGAGCCCGCCAAGGCGCTTACGGCTGCGGACCTCCGCGACCCACTCATCCAGAAGTTCATCGACGACATGATCGACACGATGCACGAGTACCACGGCGTCGGCCTGGCCGCGCCGCAGGTGCACGAGGAGCTGCGGGTGTTCGTGGCGCTGCTCGATGAGGATCCGGGCCCGGAGACCGAAGCCTCGATCGTCATCAATCCCGAGATCGTTCCCGTCACCGAGGAGAAGGAGGAGGGTTGGGAAGGCTGCCTCAGCATTCCAGACATCCGCGGAATGGTGCCGCGCTACACCGACATCACCCTGCGGGGGCTCGACCGCGCAGGGAAGAAGGTCGAGCTGAGCCTGAAGAAGTTCGCCGCCCGGGTGGCGCAGCACGAGACCGATCATCTCGACGGGATCCTGTTCTTCGAGCGCATGTCGGGGCTCAAGACGCTGACCTACCTCGACGAGTATTCGCGCTATCACGCGAAGGACGACGAGGACTAAGCGAGTGCTCGCCACTGGCGCGCCAGTTGTTACGCTGCGCACCGCGCCCATGGTGCCCTTTGACGGTGCCATTGCCGCCGCGCGTACCTGTTATTCGCCGCGGGTGATCAACGCCAGTGAGGTGACCGACAGCCAGCGCGACACGATCGGGTCGCTGACCTTCGACGCGGGCCACCACACCGTCTACCAGCACGCCAACTTCGAGTTCGGTCTCGAGAACATCTCGCGGCAGTTCGTCTGGTCGTTCCTGCACTCGTATCCCTTCTACAACTCCGAGCAGTCGAGCCAGCGCTACGTGAAGCTGCGCGAGCCGCGCGCCTTCGTGCCGCCGATCGCGGGAGAGGCCCTCGACGTCTACGAGGCAGCCATTCTGAAGGCGTGGGACCGCTACGCGGAGCTCTCGGCGCTGCTCAAGGACGACGCGTTCGCGATCCTGAAGGACCTGCGCTACGTCAGGCCCACGACCAATCCCGAGCGGCTGAAGCAAATCGAGAAGGACGCGGAGAAGCGCGCGATCGAGACCGCCCGCTACGTGATTCCCATCGGGGCGTTCACGTCCATGGTCCACACGGTGTCGGGCATCGTGCTGCACCGGCTGCACCGGATGATGGCCACCGGTGACACGCCGCACGAAGCCAGCATCGTGATCTCCGAGATGGTGCGCCTCGTGAAGGAGTGGGATCCGCTCTTCTTCGAGAAGGTCGGTGCCGGTCCGATCGAGCCGGACCAGGTGATTGAGGCGTCGTTTCCCAGGCCGCGGTGCGGCGGCGACAAGTACGCGGCTGAATTCGACGCGCGCCTCCAAGGGCGCTGGTCGCGGCTGCGCGACACCTCGCCTGATGCCGAGGAGATCGTCGCCGAGTCGGTGCGATCGGTGTTCGGTCTCACCGCCGACGAGATGTCCGACGACGAGGCGCTCGATCGGGTGATGAACCCGGCACGGAACCGCTATCGCCTCGACGTGCTCAACGTGTCGTACCACTCGCCGTTGATGCGCGCGCTGCACCACGCCACCTACGTGTTCGAAAAGAAGCTGAGTCACACCGCGGACTCGCAGGACCAGCGGCACCGGATGGTGCCGGCGTCGCGGCCGCTTCTCACGTTTGCCGATACCGAGCGGCCCGACTTCATCACGCCCCGGCTGATTGCCTCGAACCCGCGGGCCCATGCCGTGTACCAGGCGGCGATGGCCGAGGCCTGGACCGCGAAGAATCGTCTGCTGGCGCTCGACGTGCCGCTCGAGTTCGCGCTCTACGTGCTGCCCAACGCCAAGACGCTGCGGTTCGTGGAGTCCGGGTCCCTCCTGGCGCTCGTGCACAAGTGGACGCTGCGCACGTGCTTCAACGCGCAGGAAGAGATCTACCTCGCGTCGATGGACGAGCTCGAGCAGGTGCGCGCCGCGCACCCGCGGATCGCCCGGCACATCGGGCCGCCGTGCGTGATCCGCAACGGTCTCATCGCGCCCCGCTGCACCGAGGGTACGCATTTCTGCGGCGTGCCCGTGTGGCGCGACTTCCCGGCGGTCGTCCGGCGCCTGTGACCAAGGCGGGTGAGGCGGGTGGGGCCGGCGCTTCGCGCCGGTAGGGCGGGTAAAAGCGATCGATGTCGCTCGTTGCCGCTTGGCTCGTTCACCTCTACACGGCGAGCGGCTTCGTTCTCGCCTTCCTCTCGGCCGCCTCGGTCATCGACCACGACTACCGAACGGCCTTCTTCTACTTGGGGCTGCAGATCGCCGTGGACGCGACCGACGGCGTGTTGGCGCGGGCCGTTCGCGTGTCCGAGCGGCTTCCCTGGTTCAGCGGCAGCAAGCTGGACGACCTCGTCGACTATCTGACGTACGTGTTCGTGCCCGCCCTCTTTGCGTGGCGCGGACAGATCGTGCCCGAGGCGTGGGCTTTCGCCGTGCCCTCGGCGATGCTGCTGTCGAGCGGCTACGGCTTCAGCCGCGCCGACGCGAAGACCGCGGATCACCTTTTCACCGGCTTCCCCTCGTACTGGAACATCGTAGTGTTCTATCTGTTCGTGCTGCACCTGTCGTCCTGGACCAACGCGGCCATCCTCCTCGGCTTCGCCCTGCTGGTGTTCGTGCCCATCCGCTACATCTACCCGTCGCGCACGCCGATCTGGCAGTGGCCGACGAACCTGCTCGGCATCGTCTGGGGCGCGCTGTTGCTGGTGATGCTCTGGCAGTACCCGAACGTGTCGCCTGCAATCACGTGGATCTCGCTGGCGTATCCGGCCTATTACTTCGCGCTCTCGCTCGCCGTGCATTTCTCGTGGGGACGCCGCGGGACGGTGGGGCATTAGCCCGGCGATGGAGCCGATCGCGATTCACGCGCACAATCCCGGGCCCATGACCGGGGACGGCAACTGGACGTGGCTGATTCGCGGGCGGGTGCCCACGCTGATCGATGCCGGCACTGGGGATCTGAGGCACATCGACGGGGTCGTTGCCGCGCTGAGCGGCGCGCCGCTGGCGCAGGTGCTCGTGACGCACGCACACGGCGACCACGCGTCGGGCGCCCTTGCGTTGGCGGCTCGCCTACCCGGCGTGAGGTTCCGGAAGATGCCATGG
>Ga0193753_10003752_pt1 | contig 11090 bp, 4 predicted proteins | sample H1c2metaG_FD_144925 | JGI IMG/M metagenome (GOLD analysis project Ga0193753, IMG submission 144925) | Soil microbial communities from a riparian zone of the East river system, Colorado, United States - H1c2 | ecosystem: Environmental > Terrestrial > Soil > Riparian zone | place: USA: East River... | reverse complement strand
GAAGGATTGAGAAAGAAAAACTCAATAATGCACAAAAGGCCTGGTGCCCTGGGGCTTACCATTCGTGATGACCTGGACGAAATAGGTGCCGGAAGAAAAAGCGCTTACATCAAGGCGGGTGGTGAGCAGATAATTATTCTTCTGCACGAGAATCTTCCTGATTAACCTGCCTGTTGAAGAGTACACATGAATGGTTGTGGCGCCGTACATGTCGGAAGAATAGGTAACCCAGAGGCTGTGTGTGGCTGCGACAGGAAAAAGGATGAAGCCTGGCCTCTCTGGCCTGGCAGGAGTCCCTCCCGGACCTGGAAAACCAGGATTCAGGGAAGTATTCGAAACAGAAACGACCACATCGTCCACACCTTTTGAGCCTTTGTCATCGGTCACTTGCAGCCGGAAAGTATAGGATCCGCGTTGCAGTCCGGTTACCCGGGTCTCGCAGTTTTTCGGTCGTTCGATCAAATAGTTACCTGGCCCGGCAACCTTGGACCATTCGCAGGATGATATCCACCCATCGGGGTCGGTTGAAGAAATACCGCTGAGAGACACTGAACTTTCGTGCGAAGCAAGCTGAATATCGGCCCCTGCCCTGGAAATCGGTAATTTATTAACCGGTGGCGGGGGTTGCTGCGGATCATCGGGATGGTCCAGTGCCACGTCCACGGTTATGGTGTCATAGGTCCACCCTACCCTGTCATCCACAACCCGCAGCACATAACTATAATTCCCGGGGACACTGAATCCCGAAATGATCGGCTCCTGGCTATTTGGGTCAGAAAGATTTCCACCCGCAGGGCCCGAATGCTTTTTCCATGTGTAGCGAACGATCTTTCCATCAGGATCCGAGGAGTGCGCCGCACTTAGGGTGGCCTTATCCGTTAGTTTATCAATGTTGAAGTCTGCACCAGCGACTGCGATCGGTAGTTGATTGGCCGGCAGGGACTTATTTTGGGCAAGGAACCATTCAAATATGTTCGGATCCTGGTATTTGTGGTCGGAACTGTAGGCCCGGTCCCAGATATAATGTCGGCCATCCGGATAGAGGGTGATCAGCGCCTTGTTTTTTGGCGAATGCAGGTTGATGTTGTTAACCGGATTGATGGTGCACTCAGGGAGTGCAGAGGCACTCGTATCATTCAACGCGTGAAAGGCCCAGACCGGTAGATCACCATTGCTGATGGCGCTTCCATCATTTGGAAGGCATGGCCCGCAGACAGGAGAGGCAGCTGCCAGCATTCGCGCATTTGCCTCGGATGAACTGATGAATTTCCATACGCCTCCGCCACCCATGCTGAAACCGGTCAGCACAATCCTATTGGCATCGATGCGGAGATTATTTTTGGCATAGATGATCATTTCACGCACGTAATCAATTGCATCATCCCAATACCATTTGGTATTTGAAGCGCATTGAGGTGTAAGCACAATAAAGGATTCTGTTTTACCATTCCACGTGAAGGTCATGGTATTACCCTGATCGATATATTTGGGGATTCCTTCTCTTTTTGCCTTCCACAATTCCGTGGTTCCATTGCCGCGTTCACCAATGCCATGCAGAAAGATGATCAGGGGGTATTTTACCGAAGTATTCTGGCTGTAGCCCGGAGGGGTGTACTCATGAAATCCGATAAACTTACCGGCAGATGTGGTAAGGTTTTTGCCAACTTGCTGGGCAGAGATGGTGCAAGGCAAAAAAATGCCGGCCACCATTAAAATTCGAATCATCACAAACGGGGGGTTGAGGGGTACTTAAAGTTAATATTTCAGCTGTATATTACCGAAGAGATTTAACAAAAATCCCCGGCGAAAGACGGGGATTGGGGTTGTTGCTGTATGTATGTAGCCTGTTAGTGGTTTGAGATCAAGGGGTTAGGGGAAGCAGTTAGTTTTGACACTGCGAATATGCTCCAAAAAAATAGCTTCGAATCAGCCCTTTGCCGGTATCACCAAAGTTTATTTACATCTACCTATTCCCCATAGGGATAAACACTTAATAATTGCCCTGACAGTGGGTTTTATTATAAATTTAATAGCTTAAAAGCCTTCTGATGCCTAATAAAAAAATATCCGCCAGCCCGGCTTCCAACCGTACCGAAAAATCTACCGCAAATGAATATTCCCGTTATAATCAACCAGGGTCCGCAGGTGCAGTGGCGGGACACACGCAGGCAGGCCTGACTGCGTTCGCCAATGATCATCTGGATGAGCAGGAACTGTTGCGTGTACTTACAGAAGTTAAGAATGGAAATTTCGATGTGCGAATGCCGATCAATCAGGTTGGTCTGAGCGGAAAAATCTGCGATACCCTCAATGACATTATCTCCCTGAATGAAAAGATGACCACAGAATTCACAAAGGCGGGAAACACAATTGGAAAGCAGGGAAAACTTACCCAACGAATAGAAGTGCCGCTGGCAAAGGGCTCCTGGAGCACCGGCGTGGATTCATTGAATACCCTGATTTCCGACCTTGTTCATCCAACTATTGAGATCGCACATGTAATCAGTTCGGTGGCGAAGGGAAATCTCCTTGAAAAAATGCCCGAAGAGATTGGTGGACACGTTCTGCAGGGCGAGTTTGGCAGGATCGCCAAAGAAGTGAACGACATGGTGAAGCAGCTGAATCTCTTCTCCATGGAAGTAACCCGTGTGGCCAGGGAAGTGGGATCGGAAGGAAAACTGGGTGGACAGGCCAAGGTAAAAGGTGTTGCAGGCGTGTGGAAGGATCTTACCGACTCGGTGAACCAGATGGGTAGCAATCTTACTGCGCAGGTAAGAAATATCGCCGAAGTAACTACCGCGGTGGCTAAGGGTGACCTTTCAAAAAAAATTACGGTGGACGTGAAGGGCGAGATCCTCGAGCTGAAGAATACGATCAATACCATGGTGGATCAGCTAAACTCCTTCTCATCAGAAGTAACCCGTGTGGCCCTGGAGGTGGGTACAGAAGGAAAACTGGGTGGACAGGCCCAGGTAAAGGGAGTCGCAGGCACCTGGAAAGACCTTACCGATTCGGTGAACCAGATGGCCAGCAACCTCACCGGACAGGTACGTAATATCGCGGAAGTAACTACGGCTGTGGCCAAGGGAGACCTTTCGCGCCAGATCACAGTGGACGTAAAAGGAGAGATACTCGAACTGAAGAATACGATTAACACCATGGTGGATCAGCTTAACTCCTTCTCCGCTGAGGTAACGCGGGTGGCCAGGGAAGTGGGCTCCGAGGGGAAACTGGGTGGACAGGCAAAGGTGAAGGGAGTCGGTGGCGTATGGAAAGACCTTACCGATTCGGTGAACCAGATGGGTAGCAACCTCACCGGTCAGGTGCGTAATATCGCGGAGGTGACTACAGCGGTGGCAAGGGGAGACCTTTCGAGAAAGATCACGGTAGATGTAAAAGGTGAAATACTTGAATTGAAGAACACCATCAACACGATGGTGGATCAATTGAATTCCTTTGGTTCGGAAGTAACCCGTGTGGCCAGGGAGGTGGGGTCGGAAGGAAAGCTGGGTGGCCAGGCGACGGTTAAAGGAGTAGGTGGTGTGTGGAAGGACCTCACTGATTCGGTGAACCAAATGGCGAGCAACCTTACCGGCCAGGTGCGAAATATCGCTGAAGTAACGACGGCTGTGGCCAAGGGGGACTTGTCGAGGAAGATCACTGTGGACGTAAAGGGAGAGATCCTGGAATTGAAAAAGACCATCAACACGATGGTGGATCAGCTGAACTCATTTGCATCGGAGGTAACCCGCGTGGCCCTGGAGGTGGGAACGGAAGGAAAACTCGGCGGCCAGGCCAAGGTAACCGGTGTGGGTGGAACCTGGAAGGATCTTACCGACTCGGTGAACCAGATGGGATCCAACCTCACCTCACAGGTGCGAAATATCGCCGGAGTAACTACGGCGGTGGCCAATGGTGACCTTTCCCGCAAAATCACGGTAGACGTAAAGGGTGAAATACTTGAACTCAAGAATACCATCAACACGATGGTGGATCAGCTGAATTCCTTTGGTTCGGAAGTGACCCGTGTGGCCAGGGAGGTAGGATCCGAAGGAAAACTGGGTGGTCAGGCCACGGTTAAAGGAGTAGGTGGTGTGTGGAAGGACCTCACTGATTCGGTGAACCAGATGGCCAGCAACCTAACCGGCCAGGTGCGTAATATCGCGGAGGTGACGACCGCTGTGGCGAAGGGGGATTTGTCGAGGAAGATAACGGTGGATGTTCGTGGTGAGATCCTGGAATTAAAAAACACTATCAACACGATGGTGGATCAGCTGAACTCATTTGGTTCGGAAGTAACCCGTGTGGCCAGGGAAGTAGGTTCTGAAGGAAAACTTGGCGGCCAGGCCGATGTGCCCGGTGTAGGTGGAACCTGGAAGGACCTTACCGATTCGGTAAATAAAATGGCGAGTAATCTGACCTCCCAGGTGCGCAATATTGCCGAGGTGACCACGGCGGTGGCCAACGGCGACCTTTCAAGAAAGATTGGTGTGGATGTAAAAGGTGAGATCCTGGAATTGAAGAACACCATCAACACGATGGTGGATCAGCTCCGCGGTTTTGCCTCCGAGGTTACGCGTGTGGCCAGGGAAGTGGGAACAGAAGGCAAACTTGGCGGCCAGGCAGATGTGCCCGGTGTAGGCGGAACCTGGAAAGACCTTACCGATTCGGTAAACCAGATGGCGGGAAACCTTACTGCCCAGGTGCGAAATATCGCCGACGTGGCGATCGCGGTGGCCAATGGCGACATGTCAAAAAAGATTACCGTGGACGTGCGCGGAGAAATCCTCCAGCTCAAGGAAACCCTGAATACGATGGTGGATCAGCTCAGGGCCTTCGCTTCTGAAGTAACCCGCGTGGCCCGGGAGGTGGGAACGGACGGAAAGCTGGGAGGATACGCATTCGTGCCCGGGGTGGCCGGTACCTGGAAGGATCTTACCGACTCGGTGAACCAGATGACGGGCAACCTCACGGCCCAGGTGCGTAATATCGCCGAAGTAACAAAGGCGGTGGCCGGCGGGGACCTTTCCAAGACCGTGGCAATCGATGTGAAGGGAGAAATTCTCGACCTGAAAAACACCATCAACACTATGGTGGAGCAGCTCAACTCATTTGCATTTGAAGTAACGCGTGTGGCCCGTGAAGTTGGTACTGAAGGTAAGCTTGGTGGACAGGCAGAAGTGAAAGGTGTGGCCGGTATCTGGAAGGATCTTACCGATTCGGTGAATATGATGGGTTCCAACCTGACCAGCCAGGTGCGGGGTATTGCCAAAGTAGTTACTTCTGTCGCTACGGGTAACCTCCGCCAAAAACTGTCCATCAATGCCAAAGGTGAAGTTGCGCAGCTGACGGAGACCATCAATGAGATGATCGAAACCCTGGCTCTCTTCGCTGACCAGGTTACAACGGTAGCCCGGGAAGTAGGGGTAGATGGAAAACTGGGAGGCCAGGCCAGTGTGCCGGGAGCATCAGGGATCTGGAAGAACCTCACCGAAAACGTAAACCAGCTGGCACAGAACCTGACTACGCAGGTGCGTTCCATTTCTGAAGTGGCCTCTGCTGTAACCAAGGGTGACCTTACACGGAATATAGGGGTTGAAGCCAAGGGCGAGGTGGAAGCGTTGAAGGACACCATCAACCAGATGATTGCCAACCTCCGCGTGACCACGCTTCGGAACCAGGAACAGGACTGGCTCAAATCCAACCTTGCCCAGTTCACGCAGATGCTGCAGGGACAAAAAGACCTGAATACGGTGACCAAGCGCATCCTTTCTGAACTTGCGCAGGTGGTGACCGCTCATTTCGGCGCTTTTTACATTCTGCAACAGGATGAAGTTACCCAGCATGCCAAACTAAAACTATATGCATCCTATGCCTACAAGCAGGAAAAAAATATACCGAGTGAATTCGCTATTGGTGAAGGACTGGTAGGTCAGTGCGCGGTGGAGAAAGAAAGGATAATGATCACCAATCTTCCCGACAATTATATCAAGATCAATTCATCGCTTGGTTCTGTGAAACCGACCAACCTGATCGTGCTGCCGGTGCTTTTTGAGAACGATGTGAAGGCGGTGATCGAACTGGCCTCGCTCGATACTTTTAATGAAACTCATCTCGACTTCCTCAGTCAGCTGACAGAAAGTATAGGCATTGTGCTGAACACGATCGAAGCCAACTCGAGAACGGAAGAATTGCTTTCGCAATCACAGTCCCTTGCCGGTGAGCTGAAGATCCAACAGGAAGAATTGCGCCGCACCAATGATGAGCTGCAGGATAAGGCCCTGTTGCTCGTGAAACAGAAGAATGAAGTGGAAGCCAAGAACAAGGAGGTGGAAGAAGCACGTCGCTCGCTGGAAGAGAAAGCGGAACAGCTTACACTTACCTCAAAATACAAATCAGAGTTTCTCGCCAACATGTCGCACGAGTTGCGCACGCCGTTGAACAGTCTGCTGATCCTTGCTCAGCAATTGTATGAAAATGCCGAGGGCAACCTGAATGAAAAACAGATCAGGTACGCCAAAACAATACACTCCTGCGGCGATGACCTGATCAACCTGATCAATGACATTCTGGATCTTTCCAAGATCGAATCCGGATTTATCACTGCGAATTATTCAAGGGTCCGCTTTGCCGAGATTACCAGCTTTGTCGAAATTACATTTAAGCCAATCTCGGAAGCACGACACCTCAAATTCAACATTCAGACCGATCCGAATCTTCCCGAAGGAATGGAAACCGACACACAGCGCCTCAACCAGATTCTAAAGAACCTGTTATCGAACGCATTCAAGTTCACTGAAAAGGGTGAGGTCAAACTCCGGATCTATGAATCGGAAAAATCATGGAAATACGGCAATCCAAACCTCGACAACGCCAACAAGGTAATTGCCTTTGCCATCAGCGACACGGGCATAGGCATACCACAGGAAAAACAGAATATTATTTTCGAAGCCTTTCAACAGGCCGAAGGTTCCACCAGTCGTAAATACGGAGGGACGGGCCTTGGATTGTCAATCAGTCGCGGACTGGCCGAATTGTTGGGTGGAACAATTGAACTGGAAAGTGTGTCCGGTACAGGCAGCACCTTCACGCTTTATGTGCCGATGGAAAACATGGCGGTAGTACCTTCCAGGGAAACGGTGAATGCCATCACTTCCTACGAGCAGCTCCAGGTAGGCGGCGACAATGGAGACATAGACACCCTTTTAAATTCAATCCGTCTGTCCAACGAGAACATCGACAACAGGAATATGGAACTGGTCAACGAAATGATCAATGACACTGGAGATGACCGTAATATGATCCACAATTCCGACCAGGTGATCCTGATTGTGGAAGATGACATGCGTTTTGGAAAAATCCTGATCGAGCGGGCACACGAAGAGGGACTGAAGGCGGTTCTGGCTACAGCCTACATCGAGGTCTTTGATTTTATCAACAGGTTCAATCCGATCGCGATCACACTGGACGTGAAATTGCCGGACACCAGTGGATGGAAGGTGCTTGACTTGTTGAGAAATGACCTCAACTATCGTCATATTCCCATTCACCTGATCTCAGGTGAGGAAAATGAATCACTTGCGTTAAGAAGAGGAGCAAGAAGTTTCCACCTTAAGCCGCTGATCAGTAAATCAATGGAAGATCTGTTCAAAGACATAATAGAATTCCATAACAAGGAAAAGAAAAGCGTGTTAATCATTGAAGACAATGAAATTGAGTCTTCACAGATTGTTCGCATGCTCGAGGGAGAAGGCATCGAAGTGTCGATAGCCGACACCGGGGAGAAGGCATTCCATTTACTTAACTCCAGGGATTTCGATTGCATCACGCTGGACTATACATTGCCGGATATTTCCGGCACAGACCTTGTGAGAAAAGTAAGCCAGCAAAAGAGGAAACTTACACCTGTAATTGTGTATTCCGCGAAGGATTTCTCAAAGACAGAATTGAAGCAATTAAACAGTAAGTCCAATACCATACTTTTGAAAGGGGTGAATTCGCTGGAACACCTTCTTGAAGAAATTGTTTTACACCTGCACATCAGTCATAAGAATCTCGCACCCGAGAAAAGGAAGATCATCGAAAATATCCGAAGAAAAGAAGACATTCTCGCCGGGAAGAACATCCTGGTAGTGGATGATGATGTCCGAAACCTATTCGCACTGACTACGGTTTTTGAAAGATTTAACATCAATGTAATGACTGCAGAAAGTGGTAAGGAAGCGATAAACAGACTGATGAATGAAGATGTCCGGATCGACATGGTGCTGATGGATATCATGATGCCGGAGATGGATGGATATGAGACAACACAGAAAATCAGGAGAGAACATAAAAATAGTACCTTGCCAATTATCGCGGTAACAGCCAAAGCAATGAAGGGCGACCGGCAAAAATGCATTGAGGCTGGAGCTTCAGACTATATAACCAAACCCTTGAAAATCGACCAATTACTTTCGCTGATGAGAATGTGGTTTTACAAATAAAATCTGCCAATGCAGCAAAAGATCCTTTTAGTTGATGACCGGGAAGACAACCTGCTTTCCATTGAATCTATTTTGGAACCGGCTGGCTATAAATTCGTCAAGGCCAATTCAGGTAATGAGGCATTGAAGATCCTGCTCCACGAGTTCGACTTCGCGATGATCCTCATGGATGTGAAGATGCCGAACCTCAATGGTTTTGAAACGGCCTCCATGATCTACCAGCGCGATAAACTCAGGCACATACCCATCATTTTCATCACCGCCAACAGTTATGGTGACGAACAGATGTTCAAAGGATACATGACGGGGGCTGTTGACTATATTTACAAACCCATCAATCCAGACCTGCTAAGGGCCAAGGTGAGCGTGTTCATGGAGCTTTATAAGAAAAACCATATTCTCCTGGCACAAGAGCAAAAACTGGTGTCAATAAACAAAAGCCTGGAAGAAGAGATCCATGAGCGGAAAATTTCCGAGGAAAAGGTCAAGGAACTCAATTACCAGCTGCTTGACAATATCGAAAGACTCGAATCGGCCAACCGCGATCTCGATCGTTTTGCCTTCATGGCATCGCACGACCTGCAGGAACCACTCAGAAAAATTCTCATGTTCAGTGACCGGCTGGGGTTCAAATTCAAAGACCAACTGGATGATGAGGCGAGACTCTTCATCACCAGAATCCAGCAATCCGGGGAAAGAATGCAGGCACTTATCAAGGACATCCTCCTCTTCTCAAAAACATCGCTGGAGAAACAAACCTTTGTGGAAAGCGACCTAAACGCAATACTCGCAGATGTGCTCGAAGACCTGGAGCTGGTAATACAGTCGAAGAAGGCCAGGATAAATGCACAAAGCCTGCCTTTACTGTCCGTGAATCCCGTGCTGATGCGTCCACTATTTCACAACCTCATCAGCAATGCACTGAAGTATTCCAAGAAGAATGAAAATCCGGAAGTTAAAATATATTCCGAATCAACCCAGGGGAAACCATTGAACGGCACGGAGATAAAAAATAAATATTGCAGGATTTTCATCGAGGACAATGGTATCGGCTTCGACCAGAAATATTCAGAGCAGATCTTTGGCATGTTCAAGCGCCTCCATCTTCACACAGAATTCGAGGGCACGGGCATTGGCCTGGCACTATGCAAGAAGATCGTTGAGGAACACCATGGCTTTATTACGGCGAGGAGCCAGCCCGGAAAAGGATCGACATTTATTATTTCCCTGCCGATGAATCATGAACCGATCCCGCAACACGTTTAAGGAATTCGGAAACACATCAATATAACCACACTGTGTTATTGGTCACATCGTTTACCCCTATCCTGATCTGGGGGTAGTGTTTAGGATCTTTGGCAAAAGGCCGCCAGTCATTATACCCACAATTTGAAAAAATATTACCATTCAGAAAGATATCCCTGGATAGTTTGGTGCTGTCTGCGATATAAGAGACACGATGGATAATTGTTTTGCAGTTCCTGAAAATATTGTTCGAAATGACAAGTTCGGATTTGCCGCCATCAGCTGTATCTACGGGTGAGTCGATTACCCCGAAAGCCGCTTCCCTGCAATCATAGATCCGGTTATTCACAATTGTCGCAAACCCACCATTGTAAGAACTAGTTATAGCTCCCTCTGAGTGTCCGGTAATTGCCGTATTCATTAGGCATACCCCATTGACGGTGTTGCCAGTAATGATTGAGCTTTTTTGTTGAAAATACCTGATGGTGTCCACACCGGACAAATGAACAAACGACCCGTTCAGATTTGCCGCCTGGCAATTTTCCACATAGATCCCCTGACCCACAATATTTTCATTTGGGATCTCGTAAAATCTGCAGTTTTCCACGCGTGCTCCTAACCCTCTGGTAAAGATGGTGGAATTGACATTCCAGTAATAGTTGAGATTGTTGCCTACTTTATTCCCATCGAAATTGATATTCGATACGGTAAATGGGCAGGATTTAAAATTTATAGAATCTCCCCTCAGCAGCGTAAAAACCTTTCTAACAACAGCGCCTTTTGGCCAGGTGGAGATAGACCCATCATTTGAGGTCCCCACTGGGGTAGATAGACTGATCCCGGTGGAATCCATGCGGGTTATGATGTTTGGCAATATATGGTCATCAGCAAATGAGGTAGAGTGAATGGATTTTTCATCAGTAAAGACCTGGAGCAGATCCCCTGGCTTCCAGCCGGGAGGTAGACTGTCCACCAGCAAGAAACTATCCGCCGCTTTCGCTGGCAACCTCAGATGACTGTACGTTTGATCCGCTCTTTTTAACGTCGCGTTATTTCCGATGAGGGTTTGAAATTTTTTCACGTTCAGCCCGTTTTTGAGCTGGTACTCACGACTGGCCTGAAAAATGACGCTACCCCCCTCGCCCGCCTCATCGATCGCTTTTTGAATGACCTGGTCATCATTGAGCCCTTCGGATCTGAATGTTTCAACAAATACCTGGCTTTTGTGAGAGATTTGGTCAGAACAACAGGTGAGAAGTGGAATGCAAACAGGAATCAGGATCCAGTTAGAAGATCTCTGAAGCATTTTTAAGATGCTCACAATGATTGCGGGTTTTTGGTATTTTTCAATAAATCAGG
>Ga0193753_10003750_pt1 | contig 11093 bp, 10 predicted proteins | sample H1c2metaG_FD_144925 | JGI IMG/M metagenome (GOLD analysis project Ga0193753, IMG submission 144925) | Soil microbial communities from a riparian zone of the East river system, Colorado, United States - H1c2 | ecosystem: Environmental > Terrestrial > Soil > Riparian zone | place: USA: East... | reverse complement strand
GTACCAGAAGCTCTGGCCTTCCACCCACATGAGCGCGAAGCTCGGCAGCAGCGGGATCGCGAGCAGGATGAAGAATCGGCGGCGGCCGAACTTCTTCCCGAGCCAGGTGTGGTGGAATCGATCGGAGATGTAGCCGATGACCGGCGAGAAGAATGCGTCGAGCAGGCGCGCCGTCGCAAAGATAATAGTGGCTTGCGTGGCGCTCAGGCCGCAGAACGTCGTGTAGAAGAACAGGATCCAGAAGCCGATGATCGACATCGCACCGGCGCCCAGGAAGTCGTTGCTTCCATAGGCGAGGTAGTGCCCGAAGTGAACCTTTCGTGCGGGCGTGCTCATGCGAACGCGCGTTTGAATTCGCCGAGCGCGAGGATGGCCATGGCCTGGCCATAGGGCATCGAGGTCAGCGGGATGTTGCGGTAGCCGTCCAGATCGTTGAACACGGGCGTGCCGAAGGAAACGTTCTTGAGCTCGCCCGACTTGTCGATATTGGCGAGCACCGCCTTCAGCGCGCGAATGCCGGCTTCTTCGTACTCCTTGCCGATGTACCCCTTGCGCACGGATTTCAGGATGCCGTAGGCGAAGCCCGCGGTCGCGGACGCTTCTAGATAGGAGTTCGGATCATCGATGAGCGTGTGCCACAGGCCGCTCGCGTCCTGGTGCTTCGTGAGCGTGCGGATCTGTTGCAGGTGGGTCTCGAGCAGGAAGTTGCGCAAGGCATCGCCGGGCGGCAGGTCGAGCAGCTCGATGAATTCGGGGATGGCGATGGTCACCCAGCAGTTGCCGCGCGCCCAGAGTGCATTGGCGAAGTGGTGGCGCCCATCGAAGGTCCAGCCGTGGAACCACAGCCCGGACTTGCGATCGACCAGGTACTTGATGTGCAGCATGAACTGGCGGCGCGCTTCCTCCACGTACTGCGGCCGGCCTAACAACCCGCCGATCTTGGCGAGCGGCAGCACGCTCATCATCAGCGTGTCGTCCCAGAGCTGTTCGCGGTTCTCGGAATTGAACACGATGTGCTGAAAGCCCATCTCCTCGGTGCGTGGCAGGCCGTCCATGAGCCACTCCGCCCACTCGTCGAGATACGGCAGCCACGAGCTGTCGGGATTTTCTTCGTACAGGTAGGCGAGCGTCAGGAAAGGCGCGACCGTGTTGATGTTCTTGGTGGGCGGGCCGGCCGCGAGGCGATCGCGGAACCAGTTCAGCATGATCTCGCGGGAGCGCGCGTCGCGAGTCTGCTGGTAATACTTGTAGATGCCGTACAGGCCCACACCGTGGGTCCACTCCCAGTCGTTCCAGCCCTTGGTGTCGATCACGCGGCCGTCGGGCAGGCGCAACAGGAACTCACCCGAGGTGTCCTTGATCTCCACGAGATTGCGGATCAACAGCTGGATTTTGCGGTCGATTTCCGCGGCTTCGATTCCATGGACCAGATTGGGCACGAGAACTCCTGAAGGGGCGTCTAACTAATCGAGATGGTCTATTCGAGATGGAAAAGGGGAGTCAGCGGCCATTCATGCGGCCGGCCGCCGGGCTCGGTATACATCAGGTCCTGCATGTACACCCACCAGCGCCTCATGACCGGATGTCCGGGCAGCAGGTCGCGTTTGTGGTTGTCGCGCAGCTTCAGCACCGCGAACAGGTGCATGTCTTCCTCGTCGAGGAAGATCGAGTAGTCATAGACACCCGCTTCGCGCAGCACCTGCACGAGCTCGGGCCAGATTTCGTCGTGGCGCCTCTTGTACTCGTCGACCACGTCGGGCTTGAGCTTCATGCGGAACGCGTAGTTCATTTTCCGGCCTCGCTCAGCACGATGATGGATTTCGGTGGCACCTCGACGTGCACGATTCCCTGCTGAATGCGCGCGCCGCCGAATGCCGCAGGCTTCACGGCGTCGGGTTTGTCGAAGGTGTTGTGCGCGTCCATCGCCTCGGCCGTGAGAATGGTGCCCGAGAATTTTTTGGGCGCGGCGCCCGGGATCGTGATGGCGCCGCTCACGGCTTCACGCGGATCGAGGTTGACCAGCGCAATGTGCAATCTGCCATCGATGCCGCGCGCGGCCGAGACGGTCAGGGTGGGCGCGCTGGTATCGCCCATCTTGTGCTGCGGCGCTTCGAGCGCAACCGGCAGGCTCGTCGCGCCGCGGAACGGCTTGTACATGTGGAACACGTGGTAGGTGGGCGTGAGCAGCATCCGGCCCTTGTCGGTGAGGATCATGGCCTGCAGTACGTTGACCATCTGCGCAATATTGGTCATGCGCACCCGGTCGGCATGCGCATGAAAGACGTTGAGGTTCACCGCCGCGACGACCGCGTCGCGCAACGTGTTCTGCTGGTAGAGGAACCCGGGGTTGGTGCCCGGTTCCACGTCGTACCAGGTTCCCCACTCATCGACGAACAATCCGACGCGCTTGCCCGCGTCGTACTTGTCCATGACCTTGGAGTGCTCGGTGACGATCCATTCCATGCGCCAGGTGCGCACGAGCGTGGCCCACCATTCGTCTTCGGTGAACTTCGTCGCCTTGCCTTTCACGTCCCATTTGCCAGTGGGCAGCGTGTAGTAATGCACGCTGATCGCGTCCATGGACTTCGTGGCCTCGCGCATCAGCACTTCGGTCCAGGGCAGGCCGCTGCCGTTGGCGCCGCTGGCGATGCGCAGCGGTTTGTTGCCTTCGGGTGCTTTCAGGAAGGTGACGTAGTGTCGATAGAGATCGGCGTAGTACTCGGGACGCATGTTGCCGCCGCACCCCCAGGTCTCGTTGCCCACGGCGAAATACTTCACCTTCCAGGGCAGGTCGCGGCCGTTCTGCCGCCGAAGTTGCGCGAGCGTGGAGTCGCCTTCGGCGGTCATGTACTCCAGCCACTCGGCCATCTCGCGCGGCGTGCCCGTGCCCACGTTGCCGTTGACGTAGGCGTCGGCGCCGAGAGCTTCAGCGAAATTCATGAACTCATGCGTGCCGAAAGCGTTGTCCTCGACCACGCCACCCCAGTGGGTGTTCACCTTGCGCGGACGCCTGGATGGCTCACCGATGCCATCGCGCCAGTTGTACTCATCGGCGAAGCATCCACCGGGCCAGCGCAATGCCGGGACGCCAAGCTCCTTGAGCGCGGCGAGGACATCGTTGCGGTAGCCGTGTGTATTGGGAATCGCGGATTTCTCGCCCACCCAGATGCCTTCGTAGATCAGCCGGCCGAGGTGCTCGGCGAACTGGCCGTAGATAGCCGGGTTGATGACGGCGCCCGGCGTGTCGGCACGAATCGTGATGGCCACGGGCGCAGCCGCAAGTGTTGCACCGGCGCTCAGCAGGCAGGCAATGCCCGCGAAGATCGTTACGCGCGATCCGCAATGTTTCATGGCGTCTTGTCGGTTGAGGGTGGGGAGGGGTGCGAGGGATCGAAGTTGCCGGCGTCCGCGGCGAGATGATTGGCAAGTCCCGCGGAGCGTTGCGCACCCGCGGCACGCAGCCCTTCGACCACCATGCGGGCGAGGGCATACGCCCCATATTCGTTGTGGTGCGTTTTGTCACGGCCGTCGTCAGCGAACGCGCGTGGCGAAACTTCAGGGCCGAGTGCTTCGTAGAAAAGCACGCTCATCGCATTGAGATCGACGAGCGCGACCGATTCCTCGCTGGCGACGGCTCGCGCCGCCTCCGCGTAGTCGCCGAGGCTCGGCTCGATGTGGCCGGACGCGTCGAAGTTTCGACGCTCGGGTGAGGTCACGAGGATCGGCGTGGCGCCTCGGCGGCGAACTTCGGCGATGTAGGTGCGCAGCCATGAGCGGTAGGTAGTCGCTGCTTCAGCGTAGGTCTGCGGCCACTGGGTTTTCTGATCGTTGTGGCCGAACTGGATCATGACCCAGTCGCCCGGCTTGAGTGTCGACAGCAGCTTTTCGAGGCGAAGTTCGGTCACGAATGACTTCAGCGTCTCGCCGGACTCGGCGTGGTTCGCGATGGCGATATCGGCAGCGAAGAATCGCGGCAGCATCTGCCCCCAGCTGGCCCAGGGAGCCACACCCTGATCCGTGACGGTCGAGTCGCCCGCGAGGTACAACGTGGGCACTTCGGTTGTCGCGATGGTCAGCGATTTCACGGACGCATCGCCCGCGAACGTAAGCGTGAGCTTGTCGTCCCACGTCGCGCTGCCCACCTCGCGTGGCTTGAGCACGACTTTTGTACCACCGGTGGCATTCGCCGGCAGCGCGGCGAGGCTCGGGGTGCGCAAGTTCACGACGAAGGTGCGCTCGGTGGCCTTGGTGACCACGATGTCCTCGAGCATCAGGCGACGCTGCTCGGCAAGGACGCTGGCGTGAACGTGTTTGCGCGAGTGGCCAAAGCGCACCGTTACACGATAGTTGCCCTCGGGCAGCCGCACCGAAAACCGGTTGGGCGCTCCGGGTGCGAAACCAAAACCTCGCTCGGAGTCGTAGGCAGGGTGATCGGCCGCATTGCCGCTCTTCGAGAAGTCGAAATCGAGCGCGGGGGATGCCCCCACAGCGTTCGAACTCAGCAGTAACCCGCTGAAAAGCACTGACAATCGATTCATGGATCCACGGCGCGCACGATCGCGCTTGCGGCCGAGTCCAGCCGGTCGACGAAAATGTTCATGCTCGGCTCCCCCGCCTGCGCCGTACTTCACTTCGATCGAGTTTGATTGCTTTTTATCGTAGTTGATCGAATTGCGCCAGCGTTTCGCAAAGCCGGCCGACGAAGCTCGTACATATATATGTGCCTGCCGGAGACCGCACCGCACGAAACTTCGTAGGCGCGCGCAATTCACTCTGGTACAGTCGCGCCCCCGAAATATGGGGCGTTAGCTCAGTTGGTAGAGCAGCTGACTCTTAATCAGTAGGTCGTAGGTTCGACCCCTACACGCCCCACCACTTTCGCGCGCGCAGTCCTGAGGCGGCAGGTTAAATTCCGCCGATGGCAAAGCAACCCTCCCGCGACGATCCTTCGAAGCCCAAAGCGCACGGCTACGCCTACAAGAAGCAGTTCTATCAAAGCGCCGACGTCGCGGCCGACTATGACGAGCATCGTTTTCGGACACCGAAGCGGCAGCGCCGTAATGCACGCAAATGGGCCGCCATCCAGAAGGCTCTCGCGCTCGCCGAGAACGTAAAGTCCATCGTCGACCTGCCCTGCGGAACGGGCAGATTCACCGGCAATCTCGCGCGCGCGGGTTACCAGGTGGTGGGCAGCGACATCTCGGTCGAGATGATGCAGCAGGCGGCGAAGCTGCCTGCCGTGCAGCACACCAACATCGCCGGTTATGTGCGCGCTGACGCCGAGGCGCTGCCATTTGGTACGAAGTCCACCGACTGCCTCATGAGCATCCGGTTCCTGTTTCACGTCGACGGTGAAACGCGCCGGCGCATGTTGCGCGAGTTCGGCCGCGTGTCGCGCCGCTGGATCATCGCCGACTACCGCCACCGGTACTCGGTTCGCTACGGCGTGTGGAAATTGGCGAGCACGCTTGGCCTCACCCGGCGGCCGTTCGAGCGCGTCTCGGTGAAGAGCATGAAGGCGGAGTTCGAGGACGCGGGATTGCGCGTGCACAAGATCATCGCGGTACGCCGCTGGCTGTCCGACAAATGGGTGGTGCTCGCGGAGGCTGGTCACGTCGATCCGGCCAGTCTCGCGATCAAGCTGCAGGGCACGAAATACGCCGACCTCACGGTCACCGAGAAACTCGGCGAGGGCAAACGGTCGGTGGTCTATCGAGCGCGCTGGCAGGGCCGCGAGATTGGCCTCAAGGTCTACAAACCCGCCGCGATCGCGAACCACGCGCGCAAGCACAAGTTGCCGTTGGCGGAGTTCGAGCATCGCCGCAACCGCGCGTTCTTCGAGGCGCGCGGCATGGCGAAATACGTGGCCGAACCGCTGGGGTTCGTGGTCGAGCCCGGGTTTCAGATGTCACTGCAGGAATGCCTGGACGGCGAGGTGTACTACTTCGCGCAGCGCGATCACGCGGACTTCATCTCTCCGCGCTTCATGGAAGACCTGGCCGAGCTCGTGACGCTGAGTCACGACGCGAAGCTGTACGACATCGACCTGCATGCGATGAACGTGATGGTGGATCGAAAAGCGGGGACGCCCAAGCTGTTCGACTTCAACCAGATTCCGTTCACCGAACGGCCGCAGAACCCGTTCATCGGGCTCGCGCTCAAGTTGGGCTTGTTAGGGCGGGAATCCCGCGACTTGCGCAAGCTCGCGCGCTTCAACAATTTCGACCGCGTCGAGCGCAAGCTGCTCAAGTTCTACAAGGACGACGCCGCCGCCAGCAGCCCCCGGCCCTGAGACTACCGCGATCGGGATTCAGCTGACCTTCTGCGTGAGCAATGGGTCGCTGTCTTCGAGCTTGATGGCGTCTTCCGGGAGCATGGCCGGAATTCCGTCCTTGATCGGGTAAGCGAGCTTGCTCGTCGGGCAGACGATGAGCTGGCGGGCTTCCGAGAAGAACACCGGCGCTTTGGAGACCGGGCAGGCGAGCATTTCAATGAGTCTTGAATCCATGGGCGAAGGATAGTTGTTTGCTCAGCCTTGTGCCGCTCGCGTGGTGGTGATGAGCCACCCCAGGGCCACCGCGACCCCGACTCCGACCACCTGCTGACCGCGGGTCCACTGCACGATGGTGCCGTCCATGGCGGAGATGCCAACGGCCGTGATCACGAACCAGATGCCGGTCTGCAGCGTGACGCTCATGATCCCTGCGTTCTGCATGAACTTGATGGCAATGATGTAGGCCGTAATCCCACCGCAGAATGCGGCCAGGGAGGCCAGGGCGACCTTGAGGTCGAGCTGGCCGGCGGGCCAGGCGCGCGAGGCGTAGACAAAGCCGCGGGCATCGAGCAGCCCGGATGCGATGGTCAGCACCCCCACCACGACGAGATTTCCGAATTGGCCCATCTTATGTCCCTCAAACCGACCCGCATCCCCGCAAATATCAACAAGAGCGGCGGCAGCATAGCCAAATCCCGAATAAGCCGCGCCCGGCGCGTAACGCGTAGGTTGGGCGAGCGGGTTTCGCTATAATCCGCGCCCCTCGCGCGTGGCCGCCCTGTCGAACAGGGCTTTACGGGCCGGGCGAAAGTGGCGGAACTGGTAGACGCGCTGGATTTAGGTTCCAGTGGGGTAACCCGTGAGAGTTCGAGTCTCTCCTTTCGCACCACTCGCTAGCGCCATCTGAATGTGACCATCTGACTGGGAAGATAGAAGGAATTGATATGCAGGTTTCTCTGACCGCCACGGGCGGACTCGAACGCCGCCTCGAAGTCGCGATTCCCGCGGCGCAAGTCGATGGCGAAGTGTCGCAACGGCTGAACAAGATCTCGCGCACCGCGCGGCTCAAGGGCTTTCGTCCCGGCAAGGCGCCGCTGGCGGTGATCCGCCAGCAGTACGGTGAGCAGGTGCACGGCGAGGTCATCAACGACCTCATGCGTGCCTCGTTCTCCGAAGCTGTTGCCCGCGAGAAGCTGAATCCGGCCGGCGGCCCGCGCATCGAACCGATCGCGATGAACCCCGGCGCGGACCTCAAGTACGCCGCGGTGTTCGAGGTCCTGCCCGAAGTGAAACTCGCGCCGATCAGCGAGCTCAGCATCGAGCGTCCGGTGGCCAGCGTCGCCGACAAGGATCTCGATGCCATGATCGACACGCTGCGCAAGCAGCGTCCGGCGTTCAACGAAGTCGCTCGTGCGGCTGCGGCGCCCGATCGCGTGACCGTGGACTTCAAGGGCAGGAATGATGGCGTCGAATTCGAAGGCGGCAGCGGTGACGGCGTTCCCATCGTCCTCGGCGCGAACCAGGTCATGAAGGAATTCGAAGACGCGCTGTTCGGCGTTGCCGCTGGCGAGACGCGCGAATTCAGCGCCACCTTCGGCGCCGATCACACGAACAAGAAGCTCGCCGGCAGGACCGCCACGTTCAACGTGAAGGTCGTGAAGGTGGAAGAGCAGGTGCCTGCACCGCTCGACGAGGCGTTTGCCAAGGGCTTCGGCATTGCCGACGGAAGCATCGAAACGCTGCGCGCGGAAGTGCGGGCCAACATGGAGCGCGAGCTGGCCGAAGCGATTCGCCAGAAGGTGCGCAGCCAGGTGCTCGAGGCCTTGTTCACCAGGAATCCGCTGGAACTGCCGCGGCAGCTGGTCGAAGAGCAGATCCAGGAATTGCAGGTGGAAATGCTGCGCCGCGCGGGCGTGAAGGACGCCAAACAACTTCCGCCGCGCGACCCGTTCGAACAGCCGGCACGGCGCCGGGTGGCGCTCAGCCTGCTCATGAGCGAGTTGGTGCGCCATGCCAAGCTCAAGGTGAGCCGCGAGGCCGTCATGGAAAAGTTGAACGAACTGGCCGCCTCGTATTCCAACCCTGAGGAAGTGCGACGCGCCTACTTGCAGAACGCAGACATGATGCGTCAAATCGAGTCGCAGGTACTCGAGACCCAGGCCATCGAATGGGTGTTGAGCCAGGCGAAGGTGGCCGACAAGGCCGCAACCTTTACCGAGCTCACCCAGTTCGGACAGGCCGACGCCTGAAGTAATTAGGAGAAGACGATGAACGAACGCGCTTTGAACCTGGTGCCGATTGTCGTGGAGCAGACCGCTCGTGGCGAACGCTCTTATGACATCTATTCGCGCCTTCTCAAGGAGCGCGTGGTGTTCGCGGTGGGTCCGGTCGAGGACTACATGGCCAACGTCATCGTCGCCCAGCTGCTGTTTCTCGAGTCGGAGAATCCCGAAAAGGACATCGCGCTGTACATCAACTCGCCCGGCGGGTCGGTGAGCGCGGGTCTGGCCATCTACGACACCATGCAATTCATCAAGTCTGACGTCAGCACCATCTGCATCGGCATGGCGGCGTCCATGGGTGCGGTACTGCTCGCCGGCGGCGCCAAGGGCAAGCGTTTCATGCTGCCGAACTCCCGCGCCATGATTCACCAGCCCTCGGGCGGCTACCAGGGCCAGGCCAGCGACATCCACATCCAGGCGCAGGAAATCCTCAAGATCCGCGAGCGCCTGAACGAGATCCTGGCCCACCACACAGGCCACTCGGTCGACAAGATCAAGTTCGACTCCGAACGCGACAATTTCATGAGCCCGACTGAGGCAGTCGCTTACGGGCTTGTAGATAAGTTACTAGACAAGCGCGTGGCGAATCCGACCCCGGTTTAGCCCTAGAGTTCTGCGGTATTTGGCGTGCGTGGCGGTCATTTGCGAGCCGCCTCGCAGTTCTCGACAAATCCCGTATAAACAACGGCTTCCGCCAGACCGCCTCTTGGGTTCTGCGGAACAGCCGTGATATATAGATTCCCAAAGCTCGCAGGCACATGCCTGTAAGCGCCACACGGAGCGACGATGACCGAGGACACTCGCGGACGGCACGACGATGGCAAGTTGTTGTACTGCTCCTTCTGCGGCAAGAGTCAGCACGAAGTTCGTAAGCTGATTGCCGGTCCGTCGGTTTTTGTCTGCGACGAATGCGTCGAGCTCTGCAACGACATCATTCGTGAAGAGTTGGAAGACCGCGCCGAACGCGCGCGCGACAAACTTCCGAAGCCTTCCGAAATCAAGAAAGTTCTCGACGAATACGTCATCGGCCAGGAGCGCGCTAAGAAGACGCTCTCGGTCGCGGTGTACAACCACTACAAGCGTCTGCAGACCCGTGGCGGCACCGCCGGCCGTGGCAAGGACGATGTCGAGATTTCCAAGAGCAACATCCTGCTGATCGGCCCGACCGGCTGCGGCAAGACCTTGCTGGCAGAGACCCTCGCCAGGTTGCTCAACGTCCCGTTCACCATTGCCGATGCCACCACGCTGACGGAAGCCGGCTATGTCGGTGAAGACGTCGAGAACATCATCCAGAAGCTCCTTCAGAAGTGCGACTACGACGTCGAGAAGGCGCAGACCGGAATCGTCTACATCGACGAAATCGACAAGATTTCCCGCAAGTCCGACAACCCGTCCATTACGCGTGACGTGTCGGGCGAAGGCGTGCAGCAGGCGCTGCTCAAGCTGATTGAAGGCACCATCGCTTCGGTGCCGCCGCAGGGTGGCCGCAAGCACCCCCAGCAGGAATTCCTGCAGGTCGACACTTCGAACATTCTCTTCATCTGCGGTGGCGCATTCGCCGGCCTCGAGAAGATCGTGATGAACCGCACCCAGAAGGGTGGCATCGGTTTCACCTCCGAAGTGCGCGATGTGAATACGCGCCCGCACGGCACCGACATCTTCAAGGAAGTCGAGCCGGAAGATCTCATCAAGTACGGCCTGATTCCCGAATTCGTCGGACGTTTGCCGGTGGTCGCGACGCTCGAAGAGCTCGACGAGAAGGCGCTCATCAGCATTCTCACCGAGCCCAAGAACGCACTGACGAAGCAGTATCGCCGCCTGTTCGACATGGAAGGCGCGGAGCTCGAGTTCCGCGACGAGGCATTGAGCGCGGTCGCAAAGAAGGCCATGCAGCGCAAGACTGGTGCGCGCGGCCTGCGCACCATCCTCGAGAACGTGCTGCTCGACACCATGTACGAGCTGCCAGGCTTGAAGAACGTGTCGAAGGTCGTGGTCGACGACACGGTCATCGAAGGGCACCAGAAGCCCTATATCGTCTACAAATCGGAAGCTGCGACCCCCGACGATGCGGCGACGCCGCGTCGCGTGTCCGGTGCGGGTCTGAGCTAGGCAGAATGCTTACCGCCGGTGCTTCCGCGCCGGCATTTGTTTGCCGTTACTCCTACCCTCGAATCGGGAACTGCGTCGCAAGCGTTGAAACGCCCCCGCGTAGCCCCATCTCCCGCGTTACACTTTGACTAAATACAGCCACGGCGCGCTGCATTTTGCGGCGTCGCGGCTTCGTGAGGTATCCGCGCGTGACCGAATCCGCCTCGACTTCCAAGTCCGTCTCCATCCAGGGCCTGCCGGTTCTGCCACTACGCGACGTCGTGGTGTACCCGCACATGGTCATCCCACTTTTCGTTGGACGCGAAAAATCCATTCACGCGCTGGACGTGGCCATGAAGGCCGACAAGCGCATCATGCTGATCGCGCAGAAACAGCCGGACGTCGACGACCCCAAGACCGATGACCTTTATCGCATCGGCACGGTCGCC
>Ga0193753_10003749_pt1 | contig 11095 bp, 6 predicted proteins | sample H1c2metaG_FD_144925 | JGI IMG/M metagenome (GOLD analysis project Ga0193753, IMG submission 144925) | Soil microbial communities from a riparian zone of the East river system, Colorado, United States - H1c2 | ecosystem: Environmental > Terrestrial > Soil > Riparian zone | place: USA: East River... | reverse complement strand
GAGATAGTCCGGTCACCCGGCACTTGCTGACCAAACATATCTATAGCATCCTGATCTTCCCTGCGTCGATCTAAAGCACCACGATCATCCCTGCATAGATCTAAAGTACCATGATCTTCCCTGCATCGATCAGGGGATGATGGGGATCAGAGATCCTGTAAATATAGACCCCCTTACTCCAGCCGGCAGTAGGGATATCAAAGGACGCGCTATTGACCATGAACGTTCCGGTCAGCATACCACTCGTATTGAAGAAGTTAATAGTATAGGGCTGCTCATGGTAGGCATCCAGCCTTACGGTCGCCCCCATATGTACCACCGTCGGCTTCAGTGTCGGTGTTCTTTTGTCAATAAGGTCCACCCGGGCAACAGGATAATAGAAAGCATTCCCATCCCGGTCAACCACTTTCAACCGGTAATAGTTGGTGCTGCTGGCCGGATAAGCGTCTTCATCCTGGTAGGAACTGTCCCGATCGATAGCGCCCCTGGATACCAGCTCGTGCAAGGTTTCGAAGTGAAGGCCGTCGGTGGAATGTTCGATCACAAAATGGTCGATATTCGTTTCATTTCCCGTCTTCCAGCGCAGGACGACGATATTGTTCTCGGGATAGGCAAGAAAGCCGGAGTGATCTCCCTGGCTGACAATCACGGGAACACCGGGTTCACCGAATGACTGGCCTTGGGTTGGTGCGGCCGCAAAAAGACCGCAGAAGATCAGGGCTGAAAAAATATACTTCTTCATAGTTCCTGATTTTGCTACAAAGGTATGCTGCAAATAGGATGCCCCGGGCTGCCACTCCCAAATATCACCCGGATTAACGGTGCATTAACGCAGTCGCCCCGCCTTATCTTTTCAGTAACTTACTGTTAACGATTGTCGACATCACCTCCTCCTTCTGATATTTGCTGATGGGTACCTGGTAATGAAGGATATGTAATAGATTGCCTTCGATCGAGTTGATCTTATCGATCGCCGCCAGGTAAGATTTATGCGGCTGGATGAAGGTCCCGGCTGGCAGCTTCTCCTGCAACATCTTTAAAGTCAGATGCGTGATCACTTTTTTCTCCCGGGTATAAATGGCCACATAGTTTTCCAGGGCCTCGGCAAAAAGGATATCCGCAAAATGGATCTTCTCCAGTTTGCTATCCGCCTTGACAAAAATATAATCATGGGCAGCAGACGGCGTTTGCTGCAGACGAAAATAGTCAAACGCCTTATTGGCCGCCTTCAGAAAACGATCAAAGGAAATGGGCTTCAACAAGTAGTCCAGGACCTCCAATTCGAAACCCTGCAACGCATACTTCTCATAGGCGGTCGTGAAAATGACACGGGGTGGCGCGGAGAGATTTCTCAGGAACTCGATGCCCGTCACATAAGGCATTTCAATGTCGAGGAATAACAGGTCCGCTTCGTCATTCTTCAGCAGGGAATTCAATTCCAGCGCATTCTCGCAGACACCCTTCAGGTCCAGGAAATCGATCTGCTCGATGTATCCCTGCAACCCCTTCCGGGCAAAAGGCTCGTCATCCGTGATGATACACTTTATTTTTGTAGACATGATCAGTCAGTTATATTCAATGGTCATTTCGGCGACAAAACTGGCGCCGCTCCTTTCCGCCGCCAGCGAATGCCTGCCGGGATACAACAGCTCCAATCTTCTTCTCAGGTTTTCCAACCCGATACCGCTCTCCTTTTTAACCGGTATCTCGGCGGGAACCGAGTTCTCGACTCTCAGCCGGATGCTCCTCTCCATTACACACACTTCGATCCGCAGATGATAATCGCCTCCTACATATTTAAAGGCATTCTCGACGAAGGGAAGGAACAACAGGGGATATACCTGCTGACCATTCAGTGTCTCATCGAACAACACGACCAGTTGCAGTCTGTCGGAAGTCCGGGTTTGCTGCAACTGAATAAAATTTTCCAGATAGCGGATTTCCTGGCTCACCGGCACCGTCTGCTGCTGGTCGTATAGCTGGTAACGGAGCAGTTCGGAAAATTTTTCCACGCTTTTTTTCGCCGCCGCCACATCCTCGTCCATCTGGAAATAGACCGTATTCAGCGCATTGAAAAGGAAATGGGGATGGAATTGCGCCTTTAAGAACTTCAGTTCAGTTTGCAACTGGTCGTTCCTGACCTTTTCTACCAACAACTTCTGCTCGACATAAGCCTTTACGAAATCATTGCCCCGTACGATGGAATAATGCAGCAGTAAAAAGAGCGCCAGCAGTATATTGACGATCACCAGGTCGTCGATGCCAATAGGATAATCATGCGATAGAATATGGACGATGACACTGACGACGGTAGCAAGCACCATGGCAGTCAGCAGGATCTCCCCAAATTCCAGAAAGGCGGTCCGGGCATTGTTCGGCCGCTTCCTTTTTTTAAATTTATTGATAAAATACCGGGGTAACCGGACGATCCCGTATGAAAGCAGAACGACGGAGACGACCTCGATTACATTCTGCTGCAATCGCCGCTCCCAGAATTTGTCGGAATTCGTCAGGTCGGACACGAGCCGCACAACAGTATAGAACAACAGTCCATACAGGCAGGGGAAAAGATATTTCCAGAAAAACTTTGTCCAGTGATCGGAAAGGCTCATACCCCAAAAATACCCATCCTCCCCGCCAGGACGAAATTTCTTTAACAGAAGGACGATCGGGGAGGGTCAATAGACAAAAAGGCCCCGCCAACCGGCAGGGCCCTTTATGATCAGTTCGGAACCCGATCAAATGATAATGATCAGCAATAAGATGATAATGATCAGCGCACCTACGGAGATATAAATCCCGCTCGTATACCCCATGGAGCGCGCCTCTTTATTCATATGCCGTAGTTCCAGGCGAAGTGCCTTCCGGTCCTGCTTTGTCATTTTAGATTTATCCATGGCCTTGATGGCCGAGACCCTTTCTTTCATGGCAACGAAACGGGCCTCTTTCTGCTCCTTCGTCATATTGGCAATAACTTCCTTAGACGGAGTCTCAGGGAGGGACGAGGCCGTGGCGATCGCAGCGCTTACCCCCCGCACGGTGAACACCAAAAGGAACGCTAAAAGATACATACCTCTTCTATACAGTTTTGGGCCTGTTCTATACAGTTTTAGGCCTGTTATACCCAAATTTGCCTGATTCATATTAAAAGTTTTTAATAAGGTGACGTGCGATATGACTGTCTCCTCCTATCTTTTCAAAACCTATTCCTTGCCCCTTCACCGCTTTCAAACCCGATGAGGGCCCTTTTTTGGGAGTTTTACCTTCTGGACATTAAAAAAGTGTGGATTTTTTTCCACACTTTTTTAATTCAGGCTAAACGTTTTTTAGCGGAGAAAGAATTAATTTTCATACAACCAGAGCTTGACAATGGAATTGGTGATATTCACCAATTCTCCGTAAGAGTCCGGTTTCCGGAGAAAACAACTGGCGCCCAGCTCATACGAGGTCTTACGATCCTGGTTGAGTGTAGACGTCGTCAGGACAATGATGGGGATCTGGCTAAACTTCTTGTTACTGCGGATTTCCTTCAGTGCCTGGAGACCGAGCATACCCGGCATATTCAGGTCCAGTAAGATCAACGCCGGGTATTCAGACTCGTCTGAATACAGGTTTTCCAGCAGTGTTTCCGCATTTTCAATAAAGACATAGTCGATTTGGGGACTATTCTCCAAAAAGGCGTCCAGGATGATCTGCCGGTCATCCGGATCATCGTCCACAATGAAAATGAGATGAGGAGCATTGCTTTTCATAATTAATAATGGTGGTTCTAATCGATGAATAAATCCAGGCTGTTGGTTCTTTAAGGGTATATAAAAATATTGATTAATTTTCCGTTCCAAGTACTATACTAGAACCTTGCCAAATAAATGGCGCAAGTCTTGCCGTATTCCTGCCGGAAACTGACTTTCTATTCGTTTTTTCGCTTAATCCTATTATAAATTTTTTTTATAAAGAAAAACAGCCCCATGGCCGCTAATAGTAAAGAAACCAAGACAATCCTTACCCGAAATAGTTCTTCCCGCAAGAATGGTACCCCCGGCAACCCGCCTTCCCGTAAAAAAGAGGCTTCGCATAGCCCATTTCGGGAAACTACTATCCCGGATTCCTCCCTGCTGGACGACAAAGAGCTCCTCCGCATTCTCATACAGGTCCGGAACGGTAATTTTTCCGTCAGGATGCCCATCGACGAAGTGGGGGTAAAAGGCAAGGTTTGTGATACCCTTAATGAGATCATTTCCCTCAACGAGGAAATGATGCGGCAATTCACGAAGGCCGGTAACACGATCGGCAAACAGGGCAAGCTGACCCAGCGCATCGAAGTCCCCAACGCAAAAGGCTCCTGGAGCACGGGTGTCGATTCCCTTAATGCACTTATTTCCGACCTGGTTCACCCCACCATCGAGATCGCCCACGTCATCAGCTCGGTGGCTAAAGGCAACCTTTCCCAGGAAATGCCCCTGGAGATCGGCGGTCATACCTTGCAGGGAGAATTCTCCCGTATCGCCCGGGAAGTGAACGACATGGTCAAACAGCTCAATCTCTTTTCCATGGAAGTGACCCGGGTGGCCCGGGAAGTAGGCTCCGAAGGCAAACTGGGGGGTCAGGCCAAAGTAAAAGGAGTGGCCGGCGTCTGGAAAGACCTCACCGACTCCGTGAACCGAATGGGCAGCAACCTGACTGCCCAGGTGCGTAATATCGCCGAAGTGACCACCGCGGTGGCCAAAGGCGATCTCTCCAAGAAGATCACCGTGGACGTAAAAGGGGAAATATTGGAATTGAAGAATACGATCAATACCATGGTGGACCAGCTCAACTCCTTCTCATCGGAAGTGACCCGGGTGGCCCTGGAAGTGGGCACCGAAGGCAAACTGGGGGGTCAGGCGCATGTAAGAGGCGTGGCAGGGACCTGGAAAGATCTGACCGACTCCGTCAACGGGATGGCCTCCAACCTCACCGGGCAGGTCCGTAATATCGCCGAAGTGACCACCGCGGTCGCCAAAGGTGACCTGACCCGCAAGATCACCGTGGACGTAAAAGGGGAAATACTGGAATTGAAGAATACGATCAATACCATGGTGGACCAGCTTAACTCCTTCAGCTCCGAAGTCACCCGCGTAGCCCGCGAAGTTGGTTCGGAAGGCAAGTTGGGCGGACAAGCAGATGTACCCGGCGTCGGCGGTACCTGGAAAGATCTCACCGACTCCGTAAACATCATGGCCGGCAACCTGACAGCGCAGGTCCGCAATATCGCCGAAGTGACCACGGCAGTGGCTACCGGTGACCTGTCCCGGAAGATCGATGTGGACGTGCAGGGCGAGATCCTGGAATTGAAACAGACGATCAATACCATGGTGGACCAGCTCAATTCCTTCAGCTCCGAAGTCACCCGCGTAGCCCGCGAAGTCGGTTCGGAGGGAAAATTGGGCGGACAGGCCGCCGTGGAAGGGGTAGGGGGCGTATGGAAAGACCTGACCGATTCAGTGAACGGGATGGCCTCTAACCTCACCGGGCAGGTGCGCAATATCGCCGAAGTAACGACGGCGGTGGCCAAAGGCGACCTTTCCCGGAAGATCACCGTGGACGTTAAAGGGGAGATCCTGGAATTGAAGAATACGATCAATACAATGGTGGACCAGCTCAATTCCTTCGGCTCCGAAGTGACCCGGGTAGCCCGTGAAGTGGGTTCTGAAGGGAAGCTGGGCGGCCAGGCCAACGTACCCGGTGTAGGCGGTACCTGGAAGGACCTGTCCGACTCCGTGAACAAGATGGCATCCAACCTCACCTCCCAGGTACGTAACATCGCCGAAGTGACGACGGCCATCGCCAATGGTGACCTCTCCCGGAAGATCACGGTGGACGTACAGGGTGAGATCCTCGAACTCAAGAATACTATTAATACCCTCGTGGACCAGCTCCGCGGCTTCGCCTCCGAAGTGACCCGCGTAGCCCGTGAAGTAGGTACAGAAGGGAAGCTGGGTGGACAAGCCTTCGTGCCGGGCGTCGCCGGTACCTGGAAGGATCTCACCGACTCGGTGAACCAGATGGCCGGTAACCTGACCGCCCAGGTGCGTAATATCGCGGAAGTAGCGATCGCCGTGGCCAATGGGGATATGTCCAAGAAGATCACCGTGGACGTTCGCGGGGAGATCCTGCAATTGAAAGAAACTCTGAATACGATGGTGGACCAGCTCCGCGCCTTCGCTTCAGAAGTGACACGCGTCGCACGTGAAGTCGGTACGGATGGTAAACTGGGTGGCCAGGCCTTCGTACCGGGTGTCGCCGGTACCTGGAAGGATCTCACCGACTCCGTGAACCAGATGACGGGTAACCTGACTGCCCAGGTGCGTAATATCGCCGAAGTGACAAAGGCCGTGGCCAGCGGTGACCTCTCCAAGACGGTCGCCATCGAAGTGAAAGGCGAGATCCTCGACCTAAAGAACACGATCAATACCATGGTGGAGCAATTGAACTCCTTCGCCTTTGAAGTAACCCGTGTGGCCCGGGAAGTGGGGACGGAAGGCAAACTGGGCGGACAGGCACAGGTAAGAGGCGTGGCCGGCACCTGGAAAGATCTTACCGACTCCGTGAACATGATGGCCTCCAACCTGACCAACCAGGTGCGTGGCATCGCCAAGGTGGTGACCGCCGTGGCGACCGGTAATCTCAAACAAAAGCTCTCCATCGTCTCGCGGGGAGAAGTTGCCCAGCTGACGGATACTATCAATGAAATGATCGATACCCTGGCCCTTTTCGCCGACCAGGTAACGACCGTCGCCAGGGAAGTGGGGGTTGAAGGAAGACTGGGAGGACAGGCCAGCGTGCCCGGCGCCTCCGGCATCTGGAAGAACCTGACGGAGAATGTGAACCAGCTGGCGCAGAACCTCACCACCCAGGTGCGCTCCATCTCCGAAGTAGCCTCCGCCGTAACCAAAGGTGACCTTACCCGCACTATCCGCGTAGAGGCCAAGGGAGAGGTGGAAGCATTAAAGGATACGATCAACCAGATGATCGCCAATCTGAAAGAGACCACCCTCCGCAACCAGGAGCAGGACTGGCTGAAATCCAACCTGGCGAAATTCACCCAGATGCTGCAGGGCCAGAAAGATCTCAATACCGTTGCCCAGCGGATCCTCTCGGAACTGGCCCAGGTGGTAACCGCTCACTATGGGGCATTCTATATCCTGAAACAGGATGACGACACCCAAGTGGTCAAGCTGAACCTTTTCGCCGCCTACGGATACCGCTCCGACAAGAATATCCCGACGGAATTTTCTATCGGCGAAGGATTGGTGGGACAGGTGGCCTTTGAAAAAGAGCGGATCATCCTCTCCAACATCCCTTCCAATTATATAAAGATCAATTCAGGGCTGGGTAGAGCCAAGCCGGCCAACCTGATCATCCTGCCCGTTCTCTTTGAGAACGACGTAAAGGCCGTCATCGAGCTGGCCTCCCTGGATGTCTTTAGTGAGACCCACCTGGACTTTCTCTCTCAGTTGACGGAAAGTATCGGGATCGTGTTGAATACCATCGAAGCCAATACCCGCACGGAAGAACTGCTCGCCCAGTCCCAATCCCTGGCCGGCGAGCTGAAAAGCCAGCAGGAAGAACTGCGAAGGACCAACGACGAACTGCAGGATAAGGCCCTCCTGCTGGCAAAACAGAAGAATGAAGTGGAAGCCAAGAACAAGGAAGTGGAAGAGGCCCGCCGCTCACTGGAAGAAAAAGCCGAACAGCTCACCCTCACTTCAAAATATAAGTCGGAGTTCCTGGCCAATATGTCCCACGAACTGCGTACTCCGCTGAACAGCCTGCTCATCCTCGCCCAGCAACTGTACGAGAATGCCGAAGGCAACCTCTCCGACAAACAGATCCGTTACGCCAAGACCATCCACTCCTGCGGGGATGACCTGATCCAGTTGATCAATGACATCCTGGACCTTTCCAAGATCGAGTCCGGGTTCATCTCTGCCAATATATCCCCGGTCCGTTTCGGCGAGATCGCCTCCTTCGTGGAGACGACCTTCAAGCCAATTTCAGAAGCGCGTCACCTGCGCTTCACCATCGAGACCGACCCGCGGCTGCCCCAAAGCCTGGAGACGGATCTGCAGCGTCTCAACCAGATCCTGAAGAACCTGCTCTCCAATTCCTTTAAATTCACGGAAAAAGGAGAAGTAAAACTGAGGATCTACGAGGCCAACCGCAATTGGAAACAGGGCAATCCCAGCCTGGATAACGCCCGGCAGGTCGTGGCCTTTGCCATCAACGACACCGGTATCGGCATCCCGCAGGAAAAACAAAATATTATCTTCGAGGCCTTTCAGCAGGCAGAAGGATCCACCAGCCGTAAATACGGGGGCACCGGCCTGGGCTTGTCCATCAGCCGGGGACTGGCTGAATTGCTGGGGGGGACCATCGAACTGGAAAGCGTTCCTTCCCGGGGCAGCACCTTCACCCTTTTCCTTCCGGTAGAGAGCATGACGTCCCTTATTTCCAAAGGAGCTTCGGACAGTCTCAACGCCTACCATCAACTGCAGTTGGGCACGGACAGCGGCGAGATCGACACCCTCCTCAATTCCTTGCGGGTAACGACCGATGGCAACGAAACCCAACTGAATATCGTCAATGAGATGATCAACGACGCCGGCGACGACCGTACCTCCATCCAGCCCGGCGATAAGATCGTCCTCATCGTGGAAGATGACCTCCGCTTTGGAAAGATCATCATCGAAAAAGCGCATCAGTACGACCTGAAGGCGATCATCGCCACCAACTATATCGAAGTCTTCGATTTCATCACCCGGTTCACCCCCATTGCCATCACACTGGATGTGAAATTGCCCGATACCAGCGGCTGGAAAGTACTGGACCTGCTCCGCAATGACCTCAACTACCGGCATATCCCTATCCATCTCATTTCCGGCGAGGAGAACCAGACCCTGGCATTGAAGCGGGGCGCCCGCAGTTTCCTGCTGAAACCGCTGGAGAACGAAGCCCTCAACGATCTCTTCGAAGATATTCTTACCTTTAATAAGAAAGAGACAAAGAGGATCCTCGTGGTGGAAGATAACGAGATCGAATCTTCGCAGATCAGCAAAATGCTTCAAAGTGACAATATGCAGGTCACGATCGCCGCCACAGGTAAAAAAGCCCTCCAGGATTCCGACATGCAGGACTTCGATTGCATTATTCTTGACTACACCCTCCCCGATATGTCCGGTATCGAACTGATCAACCAGGTGAGTGCAAACAAGAAGAAACTCACGCCGGTTATCGTCTATTCTGCCAAAGATTTCGATAAAAAAGAGTTGTACCACCTGAACAAGAGCTCCAATATCGTCCTGCTGAAAGGGGTCAACTCCCTGGAACACCTGCTGGAAGAGACCGTCCTGCACCTGCATATCAACCATAAAGAACTGGCGCCGGAGAAACGGAAGGTGATCGAGAGCATCCGGATGAAAGACGACATCCTCACCGGGAAGAACATCCTGGTCGTGGATGACGATGTGCGTAACCTGTTCGCGCTCACCACGGTTTTCGAACGGTATAATATCAATGTCATCACGGCGGAGAGCGGCAGGGAAGCCATTAACATCATCAACGACGACAAACAGAAAGTAGATATGGTGCTGATGGATATCATGATGCCGGAAATGGACGGGTACGAGACAACACAGAAGATCCGGCGGGAACATAAGAACAGCACCCTGCCCATCATAGCCGTGACCGCTAAGGCGATGAAGGGCGACCGTCAGAAATGTATCGAAGCAGGCGCTTCCGACTATATTACGAAGCCGCTGAAGATCGATCAGTTACTTTCTTTAATGAGGGTATGGTTTTATAAATAAAAAACAGGTATGCGTAAAAACCTCCTATTGGCCTAAACAAAAAAAACATGCAGCCAAAGATCATGATCGTTGACGACCGGGACGATAACCTGCTCTCCATGGAGAGCGTGCTGGAGCCTGACGGCTATCGTATCGTCAAGGCTACTTCCGGTCGCCAGGTTTTAAAACTTTTGTTGACCGACTTTGACTTTGCCCTCATCCTGATGGATGTGCAGATGCCCAATCTCAACGGTTTCGAAACGGCCTCTTTGATCTATGAACGGGAAAGGCTCCGGCATATACCGATCATCTTTATAACGGCCAATAACTACGGGGAAGAGAACATCTTCAAAGGCTACCGGGCGGGAGCCGTCGATTATATTTACAAGCCCGTGCATCCCGAACTGCTTAGGGCCAAGGTCTCCGTATTCGTGGACCTGTACAAGAAGAACCAACGCCTGGTCGCCCAGGAGCAAAAACTGGTCGCCGTTAACAGGAACCTGGAGCTCGAGATCAACGAACGAAAAGCCTCGGAGGAAAGGGTAAAGGAGCTCAACCGGCAATTGCTGGAAAATATCGCCCGGCTGGAGACCGCCAACAAAGACCTCGATCTTTTTGCCTTCATGGCTTCTCATGACCTGCAGGCCCCCCTTCGGAAGATCAGGATGTTTAGCGACCGCCTGCTTGCAGGCCCCGAAGATGCCCTCAGCAAGGACGGCCGTCTCTACCTGACCCGCATCCAGGAAGTATCGAAGAGGATGCAGGAACTGATCAATGATATCCTCCGGTTCTCCAAGATCTCCGTAGAAAAAGAGTCCTTTGCAGAAGTCGACCTCAATGGGGTTCTCCAGGAAGTACTCTCGGAAATGGAAGGGACGATCCGGGAGAAAAATGCCGAGATCATCCTGGAACCGCTCCCCTTACTGCCTGCCAGTACGGTGCTCATGGGCCCGCTGTTCTCCAACCTGATCGGCAATTCCCTCAAATACAGTAAAGCACAGCGGCCCCCCCAAATCCGGGTCCGATACGAACAGGCCATTGCCACCGGTTCGAATGGCCGGGAACCGGGAACCCTCTATGGCCGGATCTACATAGAAGATAACGGCATCGGATTTGACCAGAAGTATGCCGAGCAGATCTTCGATATGTTCCGGCGCCTTCACCCCAATGCGGAATATGAAGGGACCGGTATCGGCCTGGCCCTTTGTAAAAAGATCGTTGAAATGCACAAAGGGTACATAACCGCCATCGGCCGGCCGGGAGAAGGT
>Ga0193753_10003748_pt1 | contig 11095 bp, 7 predicted proteins | sample H1c2metaG_FD_144925 | JGI IMG/M metagenome (GOLD analysis project Ga0193753, IMG submission 144925) | Soil microbial communities from a riparian zone of the East river system, Colorado, United States - H1c2 | ecosystem: Environmental > Terrestrial > Soil > Riparian zone | place: USA: East River... | reverse complement strand
ACTACCGTCAATACATATTGTGGCTGGCCGGTGAATGGCCGGGAGATCTGTTGATAGTTGTTGGGGAAGGCGCCGGTAACACAGGCGTTGATATCGGAAAGCCATACATCGCCGGCGGCATTGTTGAAAGTGATGACGACCTGTTTTGCCGGACCGCCTATCGTGATGTTCATTGTCCCCATATTATTATTGTCGCCGTAATTTGTTGCACCGGCCGTTGCAGCCGCGCCGGTGCTGCCTGAGCCGACGATCACCGCGGGGGATGCGCCGTTCGCCTTTGCAAGAGTTATGGTCTGCGCTGTACTTGCTGCGTTGACGGCGGTGATGGTCGCACGTTGGCTGGCATCAAGATCGAACAACGAGAACTTTATGTTTGCGACATCCGCATCGAATGTCAGAGTGAGAACGACGTCGGAGGAGGCGGTGGTGGTGAACTGAACGTCATCGCCCGGGGTTGCGAGGCTTCCGGTGTGCGCCGTGTTGGTTCCATTTTCACCATTCAATACCATGTTGGCCGCGGGAGACATTACGAACCTGAGGGTGCGCGTGCCGATGGCGAAATTCTGTGTATAGGGAAATGCGGCGCTGGGATAGAACGACGTGTACCGAGCATTATTCGATGGAAGGAAATCCAGGTTATCCCAATTCAGCTGCGCTGCGGTGTATCCTCCCGGACACTGTGCATTAGCAATAAAATGAAAAACGAACGCCACGATGATCGAAACAAAACGGGTAGAGGTTTTATTCATAGTACGGATTGGATGAAAAAAATTGTTGTCTTGGTGTGTTCCTACCGTATAATGGCTTGCATACAAATATTATCAAATTCTTTCCGTCATAAATACTAAAACGGAGTCTTTCATGCCGTTTCAAGGATAATACATTTATAAAAAAGGGAATTAGCTTACTGTCATCGTAAAAAGTATTCGTGTAAAAATCCGCATCGTAAAATGAGTGATGAGGATAACTCTTTAATAGTGAAGGATGGATTGGGAGGTAAAATAACGTGAGGAACGTCAATCGTGAATCGTCAATCGTCAATACAACACTCCGCTGTTACGATATTCGAATCGGTCAGTTACGCCGTTGTTGGTGTTTCGAAATAGGGATCGCCTGATTTATGAATCCACACCAACAACTCTAACGAGGTGAAAGTTCGATGCCGAACGTTAGTGTAACCTTGCTATTATTCGGTTGTTGGTGTAGGTAACTTAGAGGAAGAGTCTGAGTTTTGAACACCAACAACGGCGTAAGCGTGAATCGTGAGTCGTCAATCGTGAGTCAAGAATCTTCGGTTACGAAATGTAAGTCCAAAATCATAGTGTCTGCGATTCACGATTGACGTTTGACGATTCACGACTGATGACTTACATTTGCTGCGATTTGGTTCCCGACTGCGTCGGGATTAAAAGGGAAGTCCGGTGTAATTCCGGCGCTATCCCCGTAGCTGTAAGTCCGGGTAAGGGATGACCGATTTTTCATCTCTTGCCATTGTTGAATCTTCATACCACTGTTGCGCATGGCGGACGGGAAGGTGTTCAACAGAAGGACGAGCCAGAAGACCTGCCACATCAGCTAAACAACATTCAGCTTTCGGGTGAAAGGCATGAAATGTAAAAGCCACCAGGCGTTTATATTTCTATCTCTATTTTCCGGAAGCAGTCATTCAAAAAATTCATTCGACAATGAAAATGGTTTTTTTTGGACTGACTGCTATCATTATGAGCAGTCATCTACAGGCACAGGATTCCACGTCCCGCACATTGGATGAGGTGGTAGTAACCGCCAACAAATTCGAACAGAAACAAAGTACAACAGGTAAGGTGGTCACGGTGATCACGCAGGAGCAAATTCAGAAGAGCGGGGGGAAGACCATCTCGCAGATCCTGAATGAACAGGCGGGCATCACCATCAATGGCGCTTACAATGCCCCGGGCAGTGTACAAACGGTATTCATGCGTGGCGCTTCGTCGGGAAGGACGTTGATCCTAATGGATGGCATTCCCGTCAATGATCCATCGATGATCAACAATGAATTCGATCTTAATCTCTTCTCCATTACCGATGTCGAGCGGATCGAGATCTGCAAGGGAGCGCAGTCGACCCTGTACGGCAGCGATGCCATCGCGGGTGTGATCAATATCATTACCGTGAAGAAGGATATAAGGAAGGCCTTCAACGTGAAGGCCAGTACCGTTTTCGGCAACAGGAATACGACGCGCAACAATGTTCAGGTATATGGAAAGCTGGGAAAGCTCACCTATACTACCCGCTTCGCGAAACTGAATACCGATGGTTTCTCGTCGGCGTACGACAGCACGCACCAAAAACATTTTGATAGGGATGGATATGACGGTAATATCATAAATGCAAGTCTCAACTACCAGTTGACGCCTTCGCTGGCGGTGAAGGGGTTTATCCAGCATAGCCAGTACAAGGCGGATATCGATGCGGGCGTGTTTGCGGATGACCGCGACTATACCATCCGGAACAAGAACCTGGCATCGGGATTCGGGGCGGTGTTCAAGAAAGGCATCGTGAATGTTTCGGCCAACTACCAGTATGGTGAGCTGTTGAGGAATTACCTGAATGATAGCCTGGACGTGCCCGGCTCCACGAAATTTGAAAGTAACCGCTATGGCGGGCGCACGCAATTTGCGGAATTGTATGGCAGCGTGGCCGTCGCGAAATGGCTGACGGTTCTCGCCGGTGGCGACTACCGCTGGGTCAATATGCACCAGGAATACTTTTCACTGAGCAACTTCGGCCCCTACAGCAGCAGTTTTCCCGATACATCGCTGCACCAGGCGTCTTACTATGCGTCGCTGTTGTTCAGTGCGCTGCAGAAGAGATTCAACTTCGAGATCGGCGGGCGCAGCAACAAGCATTCGCGTTATGGTATGAACAGCACGTACACGATCAATCCTTCCTTCGCCATTACGAAGAACTGGCGTGTGTTCGGTAGCGTCGCCTCGGGGTTCAAGGCGCCATCTATATTCCAACTCTTCGATGCGTTCAGTGGCAACCCGGGATTGCAGCCGGAGAAGTCGGTGAACTATGAAGGTGGAGTACAATTCAGCGCAGAAAAGATAGGAGCACGCGCGGTGTACTTTCATCGCGCGATAAGGAATGGCATCGACTACAACTATATAACATTTCAATACTTCAACTTCGTGAAGCAGACTGTCGATGGTCTGGAACTGGAACTGACGGCACACCCGGTAAAGGCATTGACCATAAGCGCCAACTATACGCTTATATCCGGTGAGGAACAGACGCAGAGCCGGAAGGACTACAACGATACGACCTATGATTATTTGTTGCGCCGGCCGAAGAACACGTTGAATGCGACGATCGGGTACCAGTTCACACCTGGACTGTATGTGAGTGTTGGTGGAAAGACCGTGAGCAAGCGATATGATGTGGGAGGATACCAGTTGGCCGATGTGCTGCTGGACAACTATTTCCTGCTGAATGCCTATGCGGAGTACAAGGTGAATGATAACCTGCGGTTCTTCGCGGATGCACAGAACCTGACCGATAAGAAATTCTTCGATATCAGGGGATATAATGCGATCCCGTTGCTCGTGAGCGGAGGCATAACTTTTAACTGGTAACCGGGAGGAGCAGCGGGAATTAGGAACCTGCCTGCCGGTAGGCAGGTTAGGCCTTAACAGACGTGATCTGTTGGATGGCGACACTTCTCAAGTGAGGTTTTTTAATTTTTAATTTTGACTTTTTACTTCTTAACATGAGTATGCATGAAACCAAGAACTGTCCGCGCTGTGGTAAGCCGTTTGAATGCAAACCGGCCAACATTGCGCAATGCCAGTGTTTCGGACTTGTGATAGGTCCGGAGCTGAAGGAATTCATGGAGAAGAAGTATAAGGATTGTCTTTGCCGGTCTTGTTTGGAGCATTTGCAATTGGATTTGAATTTTTTTAAGGAGAAGTTTTTAAAAGGTAAGTAGGTTTTTGAACCACGGAGACACTAAGGCACAAAGAGGCACGAAGGAATACAAGTTAACCACGGAGAACACAAAGGAAGCACGAAGGACACAAGGATATTCCTGTCCACGGACACCCTTTTGACTTTTTACTTTTGAATTTTGACTTGCTCAAACCATGTACTTTTGCCTAAACTTCGCCCATGCATGTTTATATTAATGAACTGCTGACGGTCACTTTCACACTGTTTGCGGTGATCGATATTATTGGCTCGGTGCCGATCCTGATATCGTTGAAGGAGAAGATGGGTGGAATGAACGAGTTGCGATCGACGCTCATTTCGGGCGCGCTGATGATCCTGTTCTTATATATTGGCGAGGCATTCCTGAACCTGTTGGGTCTGGATGTGAGGTCGTTTGCCGTTGGCGGTTCGATCGTGATCTTCATACTGGGGTTGGAGATGGTGCTGGGTATCGAATTCTTCAAGGGGGATGGGAATATAAAGACGGCGACGGTGGTGCCGATCGCTTTTCCGCTGATTGCGGGATCAGGGACATTGACCACGCTGATGTCGCTGAAGGCGGCCTATAGCGCCACCACGATCCTGCTGGCGATCCTGATCAACCTGATTTTCGTCTATATCGTGCTGAAATCACTGGGATATATAGCCAGGTTGTTGGGAACGGGTGGTTTGATTGCGGTGAGAAAATTTTTTGGCGTAATATTGCTGGCCATTGCCGTAAAAATATTTACGACCAATGCTCCTGGTCTGCTGAAATAAGGCGATCCGGCCTCGTAGTACAATGGATAGTATAAGAGTTTCCGAAGCTCCAGATACAGGTTCGATTCCTGTCGAGGCTACCAGATAGATCTGCAACGAAATGCAAAGATGTGCAATTAATTCAATCGCAAGTCTTTGCATTTTTTCATAGGTGCATAACCATGCAAAGAGGTGCATCACTTTGGTGTACTTTCAGAGACCAAATTTTGTAAACCTACTAGATAGGTAAGTCTCATTGCGCAGAAAATAAGAGTCCCTTATTTCCCTCGATCAATCATTAGGTATTGCTCACACATCTCCAAACTGGAGATCTCTTTGTCTTGCGCTTCATTGCATCTCTTGGCATTTCTGAACCGGTACTCTGACGAAAGAGATAATGATCATTGAAGAAAAAAGGGCTGAGTATCCATGACGGATTTTCTCTGGATCATTTCCTTCCGCAAAATGTTGGTGAGAAGAAAACTTTGCTGGCTTGCCTGACCTGTTACCCAGGCGCTGGAGATGATTTTTATTTTTCAATGATGCAGGCAGTAAAAGACACCACTTTTGAGCCAAGAATTACAGGAGGGGTACTTGAAGAGAATCCCGTCCCTACAGTCTTTCCCTTACAAATTCAATAGTATCGGCCGGGATCACGGTCTTGCTGATTTTGTTCTGAACGAATTAATCAGGAAGACCAAAGTATTTTTTTACTTCATTGTAACTTGAGTAATCCACTACCTGACTAGCCTTGCCCCCAGGCAGTATCGATGATGCAAGCGCGCTGATCACCCTTAGCTTCGAAAAAGTGAAGTCAGGAGTAAAAGGGTTGCCGGCTCCATCCGTGGTCCTCACGCCCAAGGTATAGGTACTTGGCGAAACCGATGATTGAAATATGAAATCACGGGTCTCGAAGGCTCCGTCGGTTCCACCACCGGGACAGGGATACCAGGACGTCTGGGATCCCGTAGATGGTGTATAGTAGACCAATATCAAACTTGAGTCTACGCGACCGCGTGAAAGATTGGAGAGAATATAACTAGTGGTGAAGCTGAAAGTTCGTGGGCCGAAGTTGTAAAGGATCACGTTGGCATTACCGGGCACACCTTGCGGGCCGGCAGGACCGGCAGTTCCGGCAGGGCCCTGGGCACCGGCAGGCCCGACATCACCTTTTTTACAAGCTACAAGCGAAACGGTAAAAGCAAAGACCAGCGCAAGCGGGAGCAATTTTTTTCTCATATTATTTTTTTAAGCTAAGAGATGAATAAATTCTGTAAGCTATTGACAGTATGGTAGGTGACGATAGCCTCTTTGTTTGATTTTTGAGCTCCTTCATTGCGTTGCAACAGCCGCACGCGCCGTATTTTTCAGCAAGACCTGTTGTTTCGTATAGTCATTACACTCCAGTTCCTACTGCGTGACTATTGCTTTATGATTTCCACACTTTTCTGTTCCCTGTTATCATACCTGATAATGATCAAATGGTAAGTGCCTGCCGCTAAATCCTGCATATCTACGGTGAACTGATTGATGCCACGCACTAAACTTCTCTGCCACTGCCGTACCAGTGTGCCTTTATTATCAAACAACTGCATAGATGTTTTGTATGCCCTTTCTGCGGTAAGGCGTATGTACAATTGCTGCTGTACAGGGTTGGGCCATACCTGCCAGTTTTCTGTGCTGCCACATGCAGAACTTTTAGTTTCAGTATATTTTTTCCGTCCATCTATATCCACTGAAAGGATCCGATAAAATAATTTGGGAGAAGAAACCTGTGCCCGGTCGGTGTAGCTGTAATCCTGTAATGTGCTGCTTTGCCCAGCCGCCCGTTGAGTGGCTATCGTTGTCCAGTCTGCGCCATTCACGCTGCGTTGTACTTCAAAATGGTCTGTATTTATTTCCGTGGCGGTTTGCCAGCTGATGACTGCGGCATTGTCTGCGCAAGCTACATTGAAGACACTGAACTCTACAGGCAATGCACCGGATGATTCAGCCAGCGTCCAGTTGGAAAGGCTGCCTGTATGGGTGAGCTGTACCCAGTCCTCACCTGTATTCCTTGTAATGTTTGCCGTTGGCCCCTGCTGCATCCATGTACCGGAAGCATCTTCACGTTTCCAGTGCACTAATCTTGTTTCATCGGTCCCACTTAACTCAGCATCGAAGTACGAAAGCCTGAGGGTGGCATCAAGGTCGTTGTCATTGGCAGGGTCAGTGAAGTGGATGGAATAGTAACGTTTTATGGAATTGGATGGTACGGGATAGGGGTCCATATAGGTCCGGCTAATGACTACTTCTCCCAGGTTTTTACCCGAAGTAATAGCAGCGCCGATATTTCCCGGGTTCACATCCGTAGGTTGATTGAGCGTCAGGGTGGTTTGTACGACACCACCCGTGGAGCCTATGATGCGGCTGTTCTCATTTTCATTCATCAGCGCGCCGGTGTTACCGAGCCGCAGGGTTTGATTATTCAGGTTAAGCAATCCTGATGTAAAGACCAACTGCCGCTGCACTTCTCCATTGTAACCCAGCAGGCTTACCTGGTGAGTGCCTTCTTTGGCAATCTCAATATTTAAAAAATCAATATTACCATTTATAGTATTATCAGCATTGCCAGTAAACATCACATTGCTACCGGGCGCATAAGAAATTACTGGCCCTGCACCGGGTGAGCGGATAAGGTCTTCGTTGTGCAATGTTATTATGCCCCCGATATAAAGCGTGGCGCCGCTTTGCACATACAACTGTGCTTTTACTCCTGTAAATAAACAAAGGAGAAGGATAGCAAAGACATATCTTTTCATAATTCGCATTTAAGTGGAAGATTTGCTGCGGTTATCCTATTTTCCTTTCAGCAACTTAATTGCTTGTATAAGCGCATCAATCTGCTGTTGCTGTTTTTGTATGAGTTGCTGTTGCTCCTGTACAGCCTTTACCAATGGCACCACAAATTCCGAATAGCGAAGCCCATATGTGTCGTTATCATTTTTAGGCTTGTCCACACCGCTAAAATCAAAGCCCAGTTCTTTGGCAGCGGTTTCCACCTCCTGTGCGATAAAGCCGGTGTAGGTGATTTGCTCTTTTTCCCTGAGGCCTTTGGATTTTAGCTTTTGTAATTGATCATCTGCGTTGCCAGTATAATTGCTGTGAAAAAAATTATCGAGGGTGGTTGCGGACAGGTTATATGTTACCGGCCGAAGTTTATTGATAAAAGCAAGCCCCGGCACATCTTCCTTTATATTATTCTTGAAGCGACCATCGCTTATAGTGGTCCAGTCAGCAAAGCACTGGTACCTGATAGTGGAGGAATTACCCAGCCTAACGGTATTTGAAGTGGGCACAATGTTGTCGTATCCAATGGCAACAACATTCTCCAGGCCTCCGCCCAATGTGCCGGAGCCGTAACCTACAAATACATTATTGCTGCCATTACTGGCATTAGCCCCTGCGCTATAACCGACAGCAGTATTCCGTTGAGAAGTGAAATTACTGGTGCCAAGTGCGTTAACCCCTACTGCCGTATTTCCATCTCCAATGGTAATAGCCTGGAGCGCACTCGTTCCTAAGGCGGTATTATTGAGACCGGTGGTGTTACTGTTGAGTGCATTATACCCCGCCGCAGTATTGCCACTACCGGTTGTGTTATAGGTGAGTGCATAAGCCCCCGCCGCAGTATTGCCGGTACCGTTCAGGTTATTTGTGAGTGCAAAAGAACCCGACGCAGTATTGCCGTCACCGCTCAGGCTATTTCCGAGTGCAAAAAAACCCGCCGCAGTATTGTTGTCACCGTTCAAGTTTTTTGTGAGTGCATAAGATCCGGTTGCCGTATTGTTATTCCCGCCAATATTATTCGCGAGTGAAAAAGCTCCGTTAGCTGTATTGGCAACGCCAATGGTGTTGCTGAACAGGGAGGAATCTCCGGTGGCGGTATTTGTGTTACCGGTAGTATTGTTATATAATGAGAAAACTCCCTGGGCTGTATTGCTGCCGCCAGTGGTATTAGCTCTCATCGCGAAGGCGCCATTGGCTGTATTAGACCTGCCGGTAGTGTTATTATACAACGCATTAAATCCACTGGCGGTATTTCTATCGCCTGTTGTATTCGCTACAAGTGAATATGCGCCTGTAGTTGTATTGGTGCTGCCAGTAGTGTTGCTGGAAAGTGAACCAGTTCCAATAGCTGTATTGAGGCCGCCGCTGATATTTTGATTCAATGCGTAAGCCCCGAAGGAGGTGTTTTCACCTCCGCTACTGTTGGACAACAAAGATTTAAAACCTACAGCCGTATTGTATGAACCCGAAGTTATAGCATCGAGCGATCTGAAGCCCATACTGGTATTCACCCCTGTGCTATCTATCCAACCCGCATTTACCCCATTTATTTTAAATCGCAGTGGCTGTACATCGATAGTGCCGACAAAATTAGCCGCACTGGTGCCTGCATTCCCGCTGGTACTCCAGTTATTTGCCTTGGTATCATTGCCTTTCAGAAAAAGCCAGCTGCCACCGCTGCGGTAGGCGAATGCAGCGGAATCGGTGTCAAATACCAATAAGCCGTTCGCCGGGCTGCTGATGGCTACGCGCTGTGCCGCTGTAAGGCGCGGTATCAGCAGGCCCGAATTGCTGGAATTTATCTCTAGTTTGGAAGACGCATCCGGAGCAGTAGTGCCGATGCCGATATTATTGTTCTGTGCCGTACTTGCCAGCGTGGCAACAGATGTGATAAGTAAAAGTATACTCTTTTTCATCCTATTATGCTTTTGTTTAATAAGGTTAATGCTGTTTGTGTTTGCCTAATGTTTTCTTTTGAATTCTATCGCGTCTGCCGGCTTTTTAGGCAGTTGGTTGTATGGCTTTTTAGGAGAGGGGGCTTTTACAGAAGTATCTTTTGTTATCAGTAATTTTCTTACGGAGTCTGCCGCTCGATCAGAAGTTTTAGAGTGGCCGGCTTCGACTCCAAAAACAATTTTTTCCTGTGCATGTAGTGCGGAGAAAAAAAATAAACCGATGTTAAGCACTAGTATTTTTTTCATACTTGTTATTTTTTTAGAATTAAATAGCTTTTTCTTTTAAATAATACCGCCAGAATTTCTGACGGAAGAATTGCTCTCAGAATCGGATGGTCTTATTTTCTGCTCATCAGTATATTTTTATGTTTTCCGAAATTTTCCCTACGTTTAAGTATGATCATTAAGTACTCAATGCTAAAATTGAAGTAGAATTTCGTCTTCCAAAAAACTAATCGCTTAAACGAAATATTTCCGGATATAAAGCCGTAAATGGCGTCGCGTGGTTTTAATGCGTCAAAAATGTCGTTTGTCGGAAAAAAGACTCGTTAGTCGTTTTATTGACTAAAAATGACTAATGATCATTTAACTTTAGGCTGAAACAGTGATTTACCTTTTTTCACTTTTATGGAGCCCCAAAAGATTAAAATTGATTAGCAGATGAAACAACTGTTGCAATCCATCAATATCTTCCTTTATAAGGATTTTGTCTTTTCTCACCGCTACAAAGTATTGCGCCATGTTTCCTACTGGATCGTACACACGTTACTCTGGGCAGGTTTTTGGGTGGCAATTGATTCCCCCGGTTCGTTTGGCATGTTTGTCATCAATATGCTTATATGGTTGCCCATTTTCATTTTATATGGCTACCCGATGGCTTACTGGGCAGTTCCCTACTTTTTGCTGAGAGGTAAGATATTCGAGTTTTTGTTGTTAATGCTTCTTTGGGGAATAGCAGGCCTTTACCTGGACGTGTGGTACAAAGATTATGTTGTGATACCTATACAGAAAATGATGGACCCGCAATATGTTTTGCCAAAAGGTCCACTGGCCTGGTGCTATTTATGTATCACTACTTCAGCCGCAGTTCCTATGATCATAAAATTCTTTAAGTACTGGGATATTAAGCAGAAGGACTGGCTTAATGTGCAGCAGGAGAAAGTGACGGCAGAACTGCAATTATTAAAAGCACAGGTGCACCCACACTTTTTATTTAACACGTTAAACAATATATATTCTTTTTCCTTAGAAAACTCACCCAAAACACCGGGATTGATTTTGAAACTTTCGAATCTCTTAAGTTATATGCTGTATGATTGCCGCGCACCTGAAGTGCGGCTCGGAAAAGAATTGGATATTATGAAAAATTACATCGAATTAGAACGGGAGCGATACGGTAATAAAATTGATATTTCATGGAATGTAGACGGAGATATACAGGACATTTCCATTGCTCCTTTATTGATGATCCCTTTTATAGAAAATGCGTTTAAACATGGTACTTCTGAACAGATAGAAAAATCCTGGTTAACAGTGGATATATCAGTAAAAGAAAATAAATTGAGGGCTAAGATCGCCAACAGTAAAAATGAGTTTGCTTCGCA
>Ga0193753_10003747_pt1 | contig 11097 bp, 11 predicted proteins | sample H1c2metaG_FD_144925 | JGI IMG/M metagenome (GOLD analysis project Ga0193753, IMG submission 144925) | Soil microbial communities from a riparian zone of the East river system, Colorado, United States - H1c2 | ecosystem: Environmental > Terrestrial > Soil > Riparian zone | place: USA: East... | reverse complement strand
CGCGAGAACGATCTGTGAATCAGATGAGTTTTGAGGTTCGAGCTCTAGGATCTGTGCGAGTTCCCGGTAATTGTCTAGACGCCCATCGAAGCTCAACACCAGGTGATGGGTATTTGCTAAAGGTCCAGTCTCCATCGCCGAGCGCTCATGACTTATGTACGGTTGCACACCCATCCCAAGCCTGCCCACGCTATATTTAGCGCCGATGCCGGTGGCGTACCGCCCGGTAGCTGCGCTCAGTTCCTCGAGCTCCGAAGCTGCTACGGTGTGACCCGGTTCTTTCAGCAGTCCAAAGATGATGCTCATATCGAAACTCCATTTCAGCAGCGTTCCAATACCTGGAAAATCTCCGACATATAGGGCTTGTCATTGACGATGCGGCCTTCTACTTCGACCCAGGCATGCGAGAGAAGAGGCAGCATCTGGATCCCGAGCACCATCTGCGCCCTCCAACCGTGTCGGCGTAGCAGCACCGCCGTGACTGCTGAACGCTGAAGACACAACACTCGTCGAAAGTAGAAGACGCATGCCCAATCGACCGCGTGACATAGCTGCTCGCAGATCTCCTCTGTCTTCGAGTCGGGATTGACGCTTTGCTCGCGTACGATCCTGTGGAGGCGCTTGAAGTCACTCAAGTGCATAATGCAATCGAAGTAGAGCAAAAGAAGCCAGCTCTCAATCACCAATCGCTTCATCGGAAGATGCTCCTTTCTTGATCAATTCTTGGTCCAAAAAAAGTGCCTCGTGGCGACAGAACCTGCTCGTAGCGAGCATCGATCGGCAGCGCAGCGCCTCCAGCAAATCTGGGGACCGCGTAGCTCGGTCCAAATGCCGCGTGAGGCTTCGCGCATAGAGTTGGCGGCGCGGGTCATCACGCGCGGATGTACTCAACCAATCGCCTCGACCATAGAGGGCCGAGGCTACGGCCAGAACGGGCATGTACACAAATCCCTCATCGATTACGGTTTCATCGCGCAACCGAAGCCATATCCGCTTGTACCGATCTTTGAGAACTGCGTCGAGAAGAGCCGACTTCTCGGGACCCTCCGCCCGGTTTAGCAACAAAAGGTGCGGCAACGTAACAAAAGGGCACCCAACATAGGCTTCGCTCCAATCGAGGAACCGGCAGTGATTTTGGCTCTGGAGAATATTCCCCCAGTTCATGTCCCCATGAATGATCGTTTGAGGCAGATCGAGGTCCTCCATGCGACGGCAGGTATCCTCAAAGATCACGCGGATCTCCCTAAGACGTGCCGCCACGACGCAAGGTGCTTTCACCGAAGTCTGCAATACCATCGCTTCTTCCAAGAAGATGAAGAGCGCCTCTGAACGCTGATCGAAGGCGCCTACAGTTAGGAGGTTGGAACGGTGCCCTACGGTCCTGACCTGCAACTCCGCCATTGAATCGGCAGCATCTTCCAGTAACGTAAAGGGATCAACCAGTTCCCCTCCCTGTGCCGACCCTCCGGACATCAACCACGCGTTCCAAGCTAGGCTGGTCGAAATCACTGTCGGGAGATATTCTCTAGCCAACTCCGACAACAGGCAGGTGACGGCTAGTTCATGAGAGTTGGGCTCGCCTGTTGCCTTCAACCAATAGTCGCTCTCATCTTCCATTCGAAAGTGAACCAGTGAAAAGCCTCCTCCCGCGTTGTACTGATCGATTTTGGTATTTGGCGAAAGCCTCTTCCCGGTTTCAGCTTCGAGCCAGGTGATGGCTTGATCGATCCATCCGATTCTGGAAAAGGGGCTGTACGAGGACTGCTCCCTATTAAGTACCGAGACAAGTTGAGCGAGCAGTTGTTCACCTAGCCCGAAATTCATCAGGTTCGTGAAGTTGACAGCGCGCAGAGCCGCGGGCCTTGTGGACGAGCGCACCTCTGCAACAGCGTACGGCAGCTCTCCGTTTCCTGGCCTTGAAAGATCAAGGACGATGACGTCCAGGTTCCATGTTTCCCGTATTGCTTTCTGCAACTCTTTGGCGACCCGGGTCCGCTGAGGAATATGAACCGAAGGAAGGCAATCACCGGTATCGGTTCCCACGATCAGGACCTTCGGCGACTCTGGCAGTGCGAGAATCAACTGGTATTTCAGACCATCAACACCGTTGGCTTCGGACGTCATAAAGGACCCTCCACTTCAGTTCTGCAATAGCTGTTTTTCTTTCAGGGCTTCGATAAATTCGCGGACATCGTGCTCAATGAGGTGAATATCTTCGCTGGTCTCACGCGCAAGGTCTGCAATGATGGTTTCGATCGTTGCGCCTGCGTGCAATCTTTGCCAGACGTATGCGCCTGTAGGGTTGAGCGTCGAGACCGAGCCTCGCTCGATATCGAGGATGGCCGCACCATCCTGATCAGCAACGACGTGAAGGTGAGGCTTGTTCATGGTGAATGCGATTCCTCCGGCTGCTGCGAACACCGAATGCTCAGCAGTGGAGTGAGCTTAGCTTCAAAATGGATAGTGGAGGACAAAGAATCGCTATTGTGGCCAAACTTACTGAAAATCTTGAACGGGCATCGCAGACGAGTGATGTGGATAATGTAGGAGATCTACAAAGTCTGGCCTCAACTACGAACGCTCGCGTGGCCCTATACGGGTACCGCAATCCCGGAGACGGAGCTTAGTTGATGCAGTTCCTCTTGATGAAGGGGAACAATTGCCCCGTTTCCGCGAACACCAGCAATAAGCACATAATGAGTTCCGTCTCGATCCAAATAGCCAACGACCAGATCTTTGCCCCTGCGCAGCGCATAGACACGACGACCCCAGCCAGCCCTCGTGTCTCTCTGAAGATCAGGGATCTCCAAGGTCTTTTCCAAAACAAGCAAAGAGCCCGCAGCGATGGGGGGATCGAGACTCTGGATGCCAATGCCTTCGGGCAGGCGCACGATCCGTTTTTCTAAAGAATGAAGTTCTGGGTTCCTCATAGAGAGTAAGGACGGCCATTCCACGAATTCGTTTCGGAGTTTTGTCCAACGATCTCGCGGAACAGGGCGGGGCGGCTTGCGAGACGTTCCCGATAGATCTCGGAGATGTCGTGTATTCAGGAGCGTGTCGAGAGAATGTCTTCCCCGATCGGAGTTGACCAGTTGTTGGACACGGAGGACATCGGTGTAACGTGCAAGATGGGACACCGTGAGATGAAGGAGCGCATCGACATGCGGCAGAGAAGACGTGGACCCTCGATAACGTCGTTCCGTCCTGCTACTGAGCTTGGTGTGAAATACCGCTTCCATTACCTCCCTAATCCGGAGAAGCTCCTGCTTCGATCTTCGAAACCGATGGTGCTTCGCCCGAAAGAGTCGGTCCATGGAGTGATGTTCCCACGGCAGGATCAGTGGGGCGCCATGCTGCGAAGAAGGCAAGGAGCTCAACAATGGATAGTCAGGTACAGGAAGGCCTAACGCGAACATCCGTATCCGCCCGGCGATTCGTACGCGTTCCGGATAGGAGAACTCCTGTGGCCCGATATATTGTCGACCTGAGGTCAACAGTAAAAGCTTCCCTCCCGTGACAACGCAGCGACTGCACCGGTACCCGTTGCTGAATTGGAGCAGGTAAATCGCCCTAGGATTGGGACGCATTCGCTCCGCTTCCTCTACAGGCACCACCAGAGCAAGCGATCCGGGCGGCAGACTGGACCCGAGGCTGTCCTCCGTGCCGACCCGAACATAAAACGCATTGGCTTGCTGCCATCCCCCGGACTCCAGCGTTCGAATCGGAGTATTGGTGTGCCAGTCCAAGACAAGATCCTGTAGCGTCGCGCCCCTCGCGAAGGCTTCATCGCCGCCGAATTGAAACGGCAGATCTACTAGGCGATCACGTTCGAATGGGTAGGTTTCGACGACGCGGGTGCGTCCAGCGTTCAACTCTAGGTCATACTCCCGAATACGCTCTAGCTCGTAGCCAAAGAGGCGGTGGGCACCATCGAGAGTGAGGGAGAACACATCCGCGACTTCTAGCACGACATTGAGCGTGGGATGATCTTTGGTGCGAAAGAGATTAGAAAGAAGGTTCTTTGTCAGAAGCTCCCGTCTTTCGTGGGCCAGATCATCCTTTTCGCTGGAAGACGGGATTTCGCGAAACAACCCACGGAGATGGATCAGGGTATCAGCGATTTGCTCGCGCGAGACAGAGTTGTACAAGGTAGACAGCCTCCTTGAAAAGTCTCAGCACGAGAGTTGCAAAAGAAGAGACAGGAATACAGCCTTCTAGGTGCTTGCCAGTTCAAACGAGCAATCAATGGGTTTCAAGATAATGCGTTGAATCATACAAGGCAACGATTTTGCTCTCGTCGCTACTCTTTGCTTTGCTGACGCGAGATGCCGCGCAACGGCACCCAGTTGCGGCCGACTACATCCTTCGAGCGTGTGAAGTATAGATACTTTTTGCATGTCCAGAGAACGATAAGCCTTTTGCTCCCTGTACAAAATTGCGGTTGAGACTTTGCCCGATATTTTTTTGGTATCGCCCGATCACCGAAAAGTATTGGACAGAACCTCTCGTTGAGCCCAGCCTACATACACAACGTTACTTACCGCGACTCGCGGTGGCGGACACTGTGATCGCGGGAAGTCAGCAACTGGATGAGGTGAATATGCCAGGCACTCCGCTCGAGAACCATGGATCAGAATACGAGAAGACAGGTGATCGGAAACCGCCAGCAACGGAGATCAATTACTGGCCGCAGGAGTTCGGAGAGGTAAATTCATCGCCATTCCCTTCTCCCGCCACTGTGATGGAAGCTGCAAAGTCGACCCGAAATGAGGTTGCGTTTCCTACACTGCTACCCGCACAAGAACGGCTTCTCAATGCGCGGGAAGTCGCCGCACGCTTGGGGGTCTCGGAGCGTTGGGTCCGAGATCACACCACTCGTCGTTCCCCAAAGATTCGCGCCGTAAAACTGGGTACCCTTATCCGTTATAGACGCGCCGACGTTGAAACCTTCATGGAGAGTGCAGAAACTTTCCACACTTCCCGACAACCTCGCTTTGGTGTATGAAGGAATTGTTCTCCACGGCCATGGATCGACAAACAGCACTGGAAACGGAGAACTCTAGTGGCTATGAAATATCAGAAGGGCACCGTCTACCCAAGCGGGAAGAGGGTGAAGACGTGGTACGGCAAATATCTGGTCTACAGAAGAGACCAACAAGGTAAGGAGGTATGCAAACACCGCTGCGTCAAGATCTGTCCCAAGGCCAACACACCTAAGTGGAAAGCCGAACAGATGCTGCAGGAAATCATCCTGAAGGAGACCAAAGGTGTCGGTCCGACCCCAACGCTTCCTCCTGATGACTCAGTGACGTTCCGTTGGTTCGTGAAGGAACGCTATATTCCGATGCGGCGGGGATCATGGAGTCCCACCTATAAAAAAACGAATACCTACAACCTTGAGCATTATCTGATCGAGCACTTCGGGAATCTGCCGTTGCGACAGCTCACGACGTTCGAGATTCAGATCTGGCTCAACAAGCTGGTGGAGGAGAAGAACTACTCCGAATCTGTGGTTCGCAGTTGCTTTTCCAACATTCGCGCCATTACCCATCTGGCCAGGAAGCAGAAGTTTCTGGTGGATGATCCGGGAGAAGATGTGACGATGCCGATCACCAAATTGGCTGAGAAGCCCGTGATCAGTCGGGAGCAGACTCTAGCTCTGCTCGGGGCGATTACGGACCTGCACGATCTCTGCCTGATGCACATCGGTATCTTCAGCGGGCCGCGCGCAAGTGAGGCCATGGGGTTCCAGTGGAAGTCCTGGACGGGCGAGTCGTTAGTGCCTCACGGCACCGCCGTCGAAGGGACGCTCTACAAGGGACGCGTCAAGTCGAAAGCAAGCCGAGCGCCGATTGCAGTCCCGGAGCCGGTCCGCCCGGTGATCGAGGCCTGGCAGAGGTTCTGCCCGGATCCGTCTCCGGAGGCGCTGATGTTTCCCACCTTCGGACGCGGGGAACGGAAGGGCGAAGCTGTACCTCGTCATGCGAAGAACTTCCTGAGGTGGCGGATACGCCCAATCTCACGGAAGCTCGGGATTCCAGACGGGCTGGTCACCTTCCAGGTGATGCGGCGGTCATTGGGAACGCACATGCAGGACCACGGCACGCTGAAGGACACCCAAGGTGCACTACGCCACGCCAGCATCACGACGACCGGCAACATTTACGTGCAGGTCATCGAGGCAAGCGTCATGCGTGCAGTCAACTCTCATGCCAACGCGGTGCTCGATGGCTGGACGCCGGCTATTGATGGCTTGGGGTTAAAGGGCCGGAACATCAAACGGCTGCCCGCGGAGACGCAGGCCTCTGCAGGAATTCGGTGAAGTTCGGTGAAGTTTTAGAAAGGGGGTGTTTTAAGTGATTGATAAATATGGCTCCTGAGGTAGGACTCGAACCTACAACCCTTCGGTTAACAGCCGAATGCTCTGCCATTGAGCTACTCAGGAGTATGCTGGGACGCGACAGCCTCTCGCGTTGCGCTAAGACAGTTATAACAAAAGTGGAACAAGGGGTCAAAGTCCGACAGATGACGCATGGATGTGGCGGCGTTATGATGCGAAGAAGATCGAAAGGAAGCTTTGCCATGCCCCCACGTATCTCCCGATTGACGCGCGACGAGGTTCCAGCGGCCGCCATAACGATCTATGACCGGTATCTGCGCGACCGCGGCAATGTGCCGAATATGTTTCGCACCATGGCACATCGACCAGAGATCTTTGAGACGATCATCGCGCACATGGAGGCTGTGTTGAATACAGGCACACTGCCGAAAGCACTCAAGGAATTGGTAATCGTGCGGACTTCACAATTGAATCGCACACCGTACTGCTTGGCTTCGCATACGACTATTTGTCGCAAACTTGGATGGACTGATGTGCAACTTGAAGCGCTGCATGATGCGGCAGGAAGCGGGGAGTTCACCGAACGTGAGAAGGTGGCGATACATCTGGCCGAGGTGATGACGCTCGATGCGCACTCGTACACGGAGGCTGAATTTGCTCGACTTCGGAGTTTTTATACTGAGGGTGAAGTTGTGGAACTGATGGCGTCCATAGGATTGTTCAACTACTTCAACCGCTTCAACGATCTGCTGGGGATGGAGCCCACACAACCGGCGAGCGCGGAAGAACTGGCTCAAGCTGGGGTGGTTCCGGCATCGGTTTAGCGCCTTCTAAGGGTAAAGAAGAACAGCTATGTTGTAAGCGCTAAAGGGACCTGAGTCGGTGGAGACGCAGGCGCCTACTGCTGCTTCGTGGTATTTTCCGGAGTTCAGGCGGGACTGAAGCTCGCTTGGCAATGCACTCAATCCTCCTGCTGTGTATCGCATAATGAACCAGGGTCGGCGGTGGCCTGCATAACCTGTAGACATGCTGCATGTCCGGCGGGCGTCTTCAACACTGATACCTTTTCCATCGACTTGCACGCCAGATTGCTCAAGAAGACTAGCAACCGTCGTTTCTTGTTCATTGAAACTAAGAGACTTGACGGTACGAGCGAAGTCTTCGACCGCAAAAAATCGGTGATCATGGACTACAACGGAGATGCCGACGGAGTCGACGTTGGGGTCCAGAAGGTTTTCGCGGTGACCTTTGGAGTGCATCCAGAGCTCATGAATCATGGTGGATTCGGGTGCTTCGGCTACGTTTTCGGTGATGAGACTAAAGCGTGCGCCGACGCGGGCTCCGCGGGCGGAAAGGTCGGGTTCACCGGGAAATTGATGGGAGATGTTGTCATGTGCTGCCATCTGGCGGGCATGGTAAAAAGCTGCCTGGGCGAGAACGGGGTCGCAATGGAGAGGGGGCAGGCCGCGAGCGGCCCGGTCCTGATTGGCAGCGGCTAGGAGGTACTGTTCCGCTACGTTCGGCCCTGACGCGGCTCGTTCGGAGCTCGCCCTGGTGGGAAAAGCTGCGGCGGCGATCGCGATAAACAGGCTGATTCCAAATCCTTTATTGCGAATTCCGAAGATCGTGCTCTGCTGCCACATGAAAGTGATCCCTGTTTTTATTGTCCTTGAGCGATATATCGACGGCACTGGGAGCGATCTTAAGCTGGGGTGCAGCACGAGTTAATACCACTTTCGGGGCAGGTGATGAGGCCAGGGCAGGTAAAGGACCGCAGTGTGAAGCAATGCTAATCGTTTGTTGCAGAACGTTTGCGATTGGTTGCCAGAGGATTACGGTCTTGTGGTGGACTGGTTACCGGGGTCCAAATTGGCGAGTTTTTTTGGTATGGTTCGGGAGCACTGAAATGGCGTTTTTGTGGGAATTTTGGTGTTTCCTGGATGGTTTTTTGTGGACAGAACGTGGCGAAACGTGTGGTAAACGTGGCTTCCAAAAAATGCCACTTTTTCAGATTTTGAGGGCGGGCAGGTCGGCCCGGATTAACAGAAGGCCGCCATCGCGCATATGCGCGATGGCGGCCTTCAAATCGATCCCCAAGATAGGGTGGTACCAGGGGCCGGGAAGTTCATCTATTTCTTATCTGGTGACTCCCACAAGCATCTCGCTCTCGATCCACGCGTAGGTCTTTGCGAGGCCTTCGCGGAGGCTGATGGATGGGGCCCAGCCTAACTTTTCCTGAATGAGGGTGTTGTCGCTGTTGCGACCGTTGACGCCTTTGGGGGCGCTGAGGTTGTAGTTGCGCTTGAGCTTCACTCCAGCGATCTCTTCGACGATATCGACGAGTTGATTGATCGTGACAAGCTCGTCCGAGCCGAGGTTCAAAGGCTCGTGGATGTCGCTCTCGAAGATCATCTGGGTGCCTTTGGTGCAATCGTCGATGTACATGAAGGAACGGGTCTGTTTGCCGTCGCCCCAGATCTCGATCTCGTGCTTGCCGGAGTGCTTGGCTTCGAGCACCTTGCGGCAGATGGCTGCAGGGGCCTTCTCACGGCCGCCGTTCCAGGTGCCGAGTGGACCATAGACGTTGTGGTAGCGGGCTACACGGGCCTGAAGACCAAAATCCTCTTCGAAGTGGCGGCACATACGCTCGCTGAAGAGCTTTTCCCAACCGTAGCCGTCTTCGGGGAGGGCGGGATAGGCGTCGGACTCTTTGAGCGCGACGACATCTGGGTTGGTCTGCTTCTCTCCGTTGTAGACGCAGGCGGAAGAGGAGAAGAAGAAGCGCTCCACGCCCTTCTCGCGGGCTGCCATGAGCATGTGGGTGTTTGTGAGGACGCTCAACATGCAGAGAGCCTTGTTGTTTTCGATGAAACCCATACCACCCATATCGGCGGCGAGTTGGAAGACAGCGGTGGCGCCTTCAGCGGCCTCATACGCGCTGTCCTTGTCTTTGAGATCGAGGGAGAGGCTTTCTACGTCTTTCGAGACCTGGTACCACTCATCGAGCGGTTTGATGTCTACGGCGCGGATGACATCAACGCCATTGGCCAACAGACTTTGGACGAGGTGGCCACCGATGAAACCACCGGCGCCGCATACAACTGCTTTTTCTCCTTTGAGACTCATAGGCGGGCAGACTCCTTTTGGTGCTGTATCGTTTCTAAAATCTAAAAAAATAAAAATAATCGGCTAATCGCCAGATTATCCGAGGGCAATGGGGGAGGTCCAACGGTTCAAGATTAGCTGGCTACTATTGTTGATAGGATTGCGCTTTAGTTGTAGGAGTTGCCTGATTTAGGTCAGGTTCTGCTGCGTGGCGAATCAGTTTTTTTCTTGGGTGCGAAAAGATGAGGAAGGCATACCTCTGGGGTGCAGTCCCATTCCTAGCTTCTGTTGAGTGTATGGGCTAACTATCTCAAAAACAATAACGACATGATTCAAGAAGGGCAGATGTAGGATTTAGACCGGAGACTGAGGTTTGGAAATTATTGAAACGCAGGCGGCAGCGCGATGGCCAATCGTCGATGCGGTGAGACGGCAGCCACTGGGAGCAGTTGGAGTTCTGCTACTGGTGGTGTTTGTTATCTGTGCTTTGTTTGCACCGTGGCTGGCTCCTCAGGATCCAGCGCAGCTTGACCTGACGGGGAGGCTGATGGGGCCTTCGGCGGCGCACTGGTTTGGGACCGATGAACTGGGGCGGGATATTCTTTCGCGGACTTTGTATGGGGCTCGCATCTCGCTGGTTGTAGCGGTGAGCGTGGTTGGGCTATCGCTGGCGCTGGGGCTCGTGGCCGGCGGGCTTGCGGGGTTCTACGGCGGATGGACCGATACGGTGGTGAATATTTATGTATCGAATGCATTTCTGGCGTTGCCAGGAATTCTGCTGGCGATTGCGTTTGTCGCGTTCATGGGACCGGGGCTGGTGAATGTGATTCTGGCGCTGGCGATCTCGGGTTGGGTAGGGTATGCACGGCTGGTGCGGGCGCAGGTGATGGCAGTGAAGGAGCGCGAGTTTGTAGAGGCGGCGCGTGCGCTGGGAGCTTCGGATCTTCGCATTATGAGCCGGCATGTGCTACCGAATATTCTGCAGCCGCTGATTGTGCAGGCCGCGATTGGCATGGCAGGCGCAGTACTCGCGGAGGCTACGCTCAGTTTTCTGGGGCTGGGGATTCCTCAGCCGGCGGCCAGTTGGGGATCGATGCTGAATGATGCGCGGTCGCATCTGTTTGACTCGCCGCATCTGGTTTTCTTTCCGGCGATGGCGGTGATGCTTTGTGTGCTGTCGTTCAATTTTATTGGAGATGCACTGCGGGATTATCTGGACCCGCGGATGAAGTTGGGAGTTGGGCTGTAAAGCGTAACGGTGATCAAAAAAGATAAAAGCTGATAAGGGCCGACTAACGCCGGATAGTCTGCCGGTGGAGTCCACTTGTCCCTTCTTTTTTTATCAGCTTTTATCGCTTTGATCGCCGTTACGCCTTGTGGAATGAGTGATTGCTGAGCGGGTGCGCTGGTAATCGGATATGCTTGGCCCTGAGGTACTTGGAATTATGCGGAAGAGCATCATTACACCGAACCCTGTGGCGGCTGCTCCGCTGGGGGAACATTGGCGCGAGTTGGAACGAATTGCGCGGGTGGAGATATCGTCAGAGGCCGAAGATTTTCCGATTGAACGTGCGTTAGGCAAGGCGACTACGACGGGCTGGCGGGCTGCAGAGACCGGGCCGCAGGTGATCCGGTTGTTCCTTGATGAGCCG
>Ga0193753_10003746_pt1 | contig 11097 bp, 8 predicted proteins | sample H1c2metaG_FD_144925 | JGI IMG/M metagenome (GOLD analysis project Ga0193753, IMG submission 144925) | Soil microbial communities from a riparian zone of the East river system, Colorado, United States - H1c2 | ecosystem: Environmental > Terrestrial > Soil > Riparian zone | place: USA: East River... | reverse complement strand
CTTCGGATCATTTAATGAAGATTTCATCCGGCCAATCTGCCGGTTGCCCTGTTGACACAAAACGAGTTTTCCCTTCTTGTCGATCACCAGTCCATTGGAGCCCGGTTCTTTTTCTTTTGGAATGGTACCTGTATAACCGGAAGGATCCAGGTAAATACTGGCACCCATTCCCTGTTTCCATTTATAAATCCTGTTGGTGGGAACGTCGGAAAACAACAGATAATCACTGTCACTGATATACACCGGACCTTCAGTCCATTTGTAACCCTCTGCTATTACTTCAATAGCAGCGGTAGAATCCAACAGATTCAGTCCCTCTGCATCCAGGATACTGATATGCCTCGGAGATTCGCTCACAGCGGGCGCTGAAGCCACTGAATCTTTTTTTTCGGTTCCGGCAGAATGGCTGTTACAGGCGGCCATCACTACAATAAAAATAATAACCAATGGCAAATGTTTATTTTTCATATTCTTTATTGTTTTAAAAAAACTGATCTGCTATTTTACAATGGGCCCTTAAGAGCATTTCATCGGCGTTCAAATAAAATATCTTCCCATTGAAGTCCATTAATTCCAGACCGGTAAGATAAGCCTGCTTTAAAGGTTCACCGCAAACAACATATATGGGGCAATCGGTTTCTTTCAGCTGAACGAGTTCGGCACCAATCAACAGACCGCTCAAAAACTGATAACCGCTCACCGGATTTGCCTGCTGCAATAATTGCCTGGACCGAATCATAAAAACATGATGCAACAGATTGCCTTCTGATCCCGCCTGAAAGCCATCCGAAAACGATTTTTCGTCTGTTCCTTTTTTCACCGCATGGCGCAATATACTTTTCTCCGCCAACAGAGTAAAGATTTCACCGGTCATGTACGTCTTAAAATAAATGCCCGATTTATTTTTCACAAATACGTGTTTCGAATGGGTGCCTGGAAAAATAAAGATTTTCTCATCGTTGTCAGGTATATCACATCCCAGCAGCAGGCTCTCTTCGCCGCGCATCACATCCTGATCTGTCTTAAATCCGGATACTAAATATAAAGGATGTGAAAATTTTTCATCCTCGTTTATTTTTTTAACCGGGAACTGCGCCAGGTCCCAGCTGAAAGGGAATTCCTGATAAGGAAGCTCTGACAGTCCAATGCTTGAAGAAGCCATGCCGGAAATAATGACCGGCATATTTTTCTCAATGTCTTCTGACAGCCGGCTGACAGCATCCATTAATTTTATCCGGTAGAAATCCATTCTCTCAGATTCCGGCCTGCCCGTTGCCAGCCATTCCTGATGGGTATCCGCGATCCCATGGTTTGATTTGAATTCAGCAGATATTTCCCTTTTAAAGGCTTCCACCAGCCGAACCCTGAAGGTTGACGTTCCCCAATCACAACTCAGAAATCTATCCATGAATGATATTATAAACCCGGGCGCTAATAATTAATTTTAAATAATGCTTCCTTTACTGATTCGGTTATTTTATCAAATTGTCCTGCTTTTATGAATTCATTTGTTGCCAGCCAGGAACCACCCACGGCAATCACATTTTTCAATTGCAGGTAATCGTTCATATTGTTGAGGGATATGCCACCCATCGGTATGAATTTTATTTGCAATGACTGGTATGGATCCTGAACGGCCTTTAAAAAATGTACGCCATTCAATGGGGATGCGGGAAATAATTTCAAAATTTCAAATCCCATTTCGGCGGCGGATTCAATTTCAGACGGCGTCATCACACCCGGTATAAATGGAAAATTATCATCAAAGGCGTTTTTGCAAATAGTGTGATTGAACCCCGGAGCCAGACCAAATTGGGCACCTGCATCCATGGCCTGTTTTAATTGAGCACCGGATAACAATGTACCAGCGCCCAGAAACATCTCAGGCAAGTTTTTTCTAATGATGGTGATCGCCTCTGCAGCAACTGCTGTACGAAAAGTGACTTCCATTACCCGCAGTCCACCCCGAAGCATTGCTTCAGCGACAGGTAAAACTTCATCTGCTGAAGAAAAAGTTACCGCAGGAAGTATTCTCTGACTGAGTGCGATATGTAATAATTCATTTTCCATTGGCGACGTTCGGGCTATAAAAGTAGTTTTTATATTGACAGCTGCTTTGGTCAAAAATGTATTAAATTGATTCAAAACCCTTTTATACACTCATGAATAAAATATTGGTTATAGGCAGTTCCAATACCGATATGGTGGTTAAAACGGATACACTACCATTACCCGGAGAAACAAAATTAGGGGGCACATTCTTTATGAATGCCGGGGGCAAAGGAGCAAACCAGGCTGTCGCGGGAGCAAGACTTGGCGGACATGTAACGCTGGTCACCAAACTGGGTAACGATATTTTTGGCAAACAGACGCTGGAAGGATTAAAAAAAGAAAATATCAATACAGACTATGTTTTCTTTGATGAAAGCAATCCTTCCGGAACCGCGTTAATCATTGTAAATGCAATGGGGGAGAATTGTATCGTTGTCGCTCCAGGCGCCAATGCGAATCTCTTGCCTGTTGATATTGACAAAGTGGAAAACCTGCGTGATGCGGCCGTCATCCTGCTGCAACTGGAAATCCCGATGGAAACAATACATCACATAACGAAACTGGCCAGGGTAAATAATCAAAAACTGATACTCAATCCGGCGCCCGCTCAAAAATTAAACGATGAATTATTAAGGGGATTATATCTGATAACACCCAATGAAACCGAAGCATTTGATTTAACCGGCATACAGGTGAAAGACGAAACAACCGCCTCGTCGGCCGCCGATGTTTTACTGACGAGAGGGGTGGAGAATGTTATTATTACCCTTGGACGGGAAGGGGCTTTTTTTCAGAATGGCCACGCGAAAATAAAAGTCAATGCACCCGTAGTAGAACCACTTGATACGACAGCAGCAGGGGATACATTTAATGGCGCCATAACGGTAGCCATAACCGAAAATATGGGATGGGAAGAAGCGATACGGTTTGCCGTGCGGGCCGCTTCCATTTCTGTTACGAGGATGGGTGCGCAATCTTCCGTTCCTTACCGGAAAGAAATTAAATGAATAAATACGGGCGATATCACTTGCATAACGACCTGGCAAAAAAAACCGGGAATGCAGAATAGTCTTCATTCCCGATTCATTTTACCGGAATCATTTCTTCAACGAACCCTTACCACTTCTCGAGTCCCAACAGCTTAAGACCCAGGGGCGAAAGCTCAGCTACCGGGTTCTTTTTTTCTCTTTCCAGCGGATCACCCGGGAACGCATAACCCTGCATGGCGTCCCTGTTTTTCCAGCTGCTGATCCGCCATTGCACGAGCTCTTCGTTGTCTTCCTGTGCAGGCATCATGGCAATATATTGAGCGACGCGGACTTTATCCTTACTGGTGTTGGCCCTGATGCCATGCGGTTCAAGACTGTTAAAGATTAATAAGTCTCCCGCTTCGAGTTTCACTTTTTCCAGTTCCAATCCTGCGATGTCCGGTTTATAGTGATCCCTGTCTTCCGGCTGTGTTAGTTTCCAGGTATCATACGTCCTGTATAACTCCGGGATACATTGAAAGCCACCCATGTTTTCGTCTGTCTGATCCGCCAATGCCAGCACGCCCTGTACATTTTGGGGTTTTGTTTCGGGATCATAATCCCAATGAATAAAACCCTTGTATTCAAACCCGGGTCTCAGGGGAAAATTCAGGTTTGCGCGGTCAATGGTAACCCAAAGTTTTTCCGTTCCCCAAATATCGGCGAATGCCTGGTGTACTTTGGGGAATTGCCGGTTGTCCCACATGTACTGGTGATTGTAGATCTCCACCATGCCGGTATTATTTAATTCTTTCATTTCCATTTTTACGTTGGGCCTTTTATACCAACTGTCGATATCATCGGGATTTTTATCCTCATATTCCCAAAGATAATCGGCCAGTTTTTTCACCTGTTCCCTTGGCACAGCATTACGGATGATGACATATCCATTCTTAACCCAGAAAGCCCAGTCGTCCTCGCTGAGCAAACGAAGCGGCTGACCGTTACTGCGGTCATTCAATTTTATCTGACTTGATTTTGCAGTGGAAGGATTTCCGGGGATTTCCTTATGAGCCATAGTAGGCGGGGCGGGAGCCATCGTTTTTTGCATCATATACTTTGATTTTATAACACAAAGCTATATCAGGGTTCACCGCGCAGCTTCCCATCCATTGACAAGAATTTGCTCTGTATTGACTTAATTGATACCTTAATAGGAGATTATTATATAATTCAAGACATGAATGAGATACAGCTGGAAAAGATCGTATTCGAACCGGGAAAATCATTCAAGATATTTTCTCCCCGGTTAAAGAACACTTTTTTTTGGCACTACCACCCACAAATAGAGTTGGTGTATGTGGAAGCGGATGCGGGCATTCGCCATGTTGGAACCCATATTTCCGGATATACTTACAGTGACCTGGTATTCATCGGCGGGGATCTGCCGCATTTGAATTTTGATTACCGGTTAAGAAGTGATTATCATCAGATCGTCATTCAATTGAAAACCGACTTCCTGGGATCTGCTTTCTCTATTGCTCCGGAACTCGCAGTGATTAATAAGTTATTTAAGGATGCTGACTACGGGATTGCCTTTTATGGAGAAACAAAGAAGATCGTCTCTGAAAAATTAAAACAGCTGGATGGTCTGAGTGCATTCGATCAGCTGATTGAACTGATCAGTATTTTGAAAATACTGGCTGATACAAACGAACGAAATATTTTAAACAATGATTTATCCAGTTCAGCCTTTATATTAAAAGACAAAATCAGGATGGGCGCAATATATGAATATATAGACGCGCATTATGACGAACGACCCGATGTAAATAAGGTAGCGGCGAAAGTGCACCTGACGACGCCGGCTTTCTGCAGATATTTTAAACGGCAGACCAATATGACATTTACCGATTTTGTAAATCAGTACCGGATAGAACGTGCAAAGAATCTGCTGATGCAGGATCAGAATGTAACCGAGACCTGCTATGCCGTTGGCTTTGAAAGCATTTCCTATTTCAATAAATTATTCAATAAAATCGTCGGTGAAAATCCTTCCGCCTTCAAAAGGAATTGGGAGATTCACAACCGCACATGAGTTACTAAAATAACAAAATCAACGACAGAAAATATTTCCATCGTTGATTCTGTTAACACCCAGGTGTCCGGGCGTTATTTCATCGCTACGTAATTCGCCAATTTGGACGTATCATGTTTTGGAACGGTATCCATTACATAATGAGCTACACTCGCATATTTTGAAGTATCTTTTTTGGGAACTGTATCCAGAATCATTGCATACTTTGATGTATCTTTTTTTGGAACTGTATCCTGAATCATTGCATACTTTGAAGTATCTTTTTTCGGAACAGTGTCCAGAATCATTGCATACTTGGGTGAATCCGGCTTTGGAACGGTATCCATAAACTGAGCAAACTTCGGAGAGTCAGGTTTTGGAACGGTATCCATTGCACTAAATGCCACTGCATGTTTTGTTTTAGTGGCAGTAGTTCCCATAAAGGACGACGCAACACATAGGCCTGCGAAGGCTACAAATAAAACTTTCTTCATTTTAAATAAATTTTGAGGTTTAACGATAAATCCTACGATTCGGGGTTCGTGATTGATATGTGTTTTTCGTAGTGGGAGGATTAATTACACTAAGGGAAAAACCATGCCAATTTTATTACAAGCGATTAACAATCCTTAATGAAAAACAAAAATTCCATGATGGTATGATATTTTAGAAATCGAAATTTTATAAGGTTGTAGAAATTTATACATAAACAGGTTACCCCTTTTGGTGATTATGTCTGTCAGTTTGGATATATCGCTGAATTTCAGCCGTACTATATATATCATTTTCATCGTTATACTTTAACAGCCAGGAGAGAAGACTGTCGGTCCTATGGTGTATTTTGTGCTTCAATCCAATAAATCTTTTCCGATGTTAAGAAAAACCTTAAAACTATCTGCTATTATTATAGCCATCCTCCTGCTCCTTGCCTTCAGTCTGCAATTTATATTTAAAGGAAAAATTCTGACCCTGGCCAGGGAACAGGTTAATAAAAATATAAATGCCCGGGTTGATTTTTCAGATGTGGATCTATCCCTTTTCAGGCATTTTCCCCGGCTAGCCGTCGGATTGGAAAATCTGCAGATCATTGGTATCGGATCATTCAGTCAGGATACCCTGATATCCGCCAACCAGATTGATGTAGCCCTGAATCTGTTTAGCTTGTTTGGGGGGTCCGATATAAGTATTTACAGCATCACAGTGGACAAACCGCGCATACACGTGATTGTGCATAAAGACGGCAAAGCGAATTGGGATATCAGTAAACCGGATACAGCAGCTGTTTCAACAGCCGGCACAGCCACCGCATTTCACATGCATTTGCAATCCTATGAAATCAACGACGCTTATATCAGTTATATGGACCTGCCCTCCGATATGAGCAGCGAAATCCGTCACCTCAATCATTCAGGCAGCGGGGATTTCACATCAGACCTGTTTACACTCCGTACCAAAACCTCTGCCGAATCCGTGTCATTTACATATACAAAGATTCCCTGGCTGGTCGACGCAAAAACAGCCATGTCTGCGGATATAGAAGTTGATAACAAGACGAATAAATATAATTTTAAAACGGATGATATTCACCTGAACGACCTGCAACTGGCTACAGAAGGTTATTTCCAATTCGTCAACGACTCAACCTATGGGATGGATATTAAGTTCAATACGCCTTCTACTGCATTTAAAACATTACTGTCCCTGATTCCTTCGATTTATAAAACCGATTTTGATAAAATTAAGACCAGTGGCAATGCCAGCTTTAATGGGTTTGTAAAAGGAGAATATAATGCATCAAAAATCCCTTCTTACAGTGTAAGCATGAAGGTTGAGAACGGATTTTTTCAATACCCGGATCTGCCGCAACCGGTACAGCATATCGGCATCGACATGAAAATTGATAACCCCGATGGTATTACAGATCATACTGTCGTGGATATATCAAAGGGCCATATTGAATTCGGAAAGGATCCCTTTGACTTCCGGATGCTGTTTAAAAATCCCATGACCGCTCAATATATCGATGCTGCCATCAAAGGAAAACTTAACCTCGCCGATATCACCCGCTTTGTCAAATTACAAGCGGGTACCAGTCTGTCTGGTATTTTGGATGCGAACGCAACGGCTAAGGGAAATCTGTCAACCATTACAAAACAACAGGCGGGGGATTTTTCAGCCAACGGTAACATCGATATTTCCGGACTGAATTATAGTTCACCGGATTTTCCACAGCCCATCCGAAACAGCCATATTCAAATCGCATTTCAAAACCCGGATGGATTGGCTGATCATACCCTGATTCAAATCCCAACGGCACATGTTGAGATAGGCACTGCCCCGATCGATTTCAACCTCAGCATAAAAACCCCGGTATCCAATATGGTTTTTGACGGGAGACTGAAAGGAAGTTTCGATCTCGCCAATGCAAAGCAATTCACCACATTCCCGGTCGGTACAAGCGTCGCCGGGACACTGGCGGGAGATATTTCGTTCTCCGGGACCAAACAGGCGGTCGATAAAAAAGATTATGACAAAATCAAAAGTTCGGGAACGCTAAACCTGAAAAATATTAAATATATAAGTAAGGATTACCCGGATGGTTTTTTACTCAGCGATGCGGTTTTTACATTCAACCCTAAAAATATCACCCTCAGCGAGGCCCATGCGGAATACCTGAAAAGCCATTTTACCGCAAAGGGTTCGCTGGACAATGCCATTGGGTATGCATTAAAGGATGAACCGCTATCCGGAAATCTGGACCTCTATGCAGACCAGATAGATCTGAATAAATTTATGGCAACCGTTCCGGCTGGTCAGGATACTGCAGCTAATAAAACGGTATCCCCTCCGTTCGAAGTGCCGAAAAACCTGAGCATCCTTATACATGCCAGGGTAGACAAGCTGCATTATGATAAAGTGGATTATTCAAATCTGAGCGGCGCCATGGCGATCAATGATGAAACCATCGGACTGAAGGATGTGCAGATGAGCGCCCTGGATGGAATATTGAAGGCGAGCGGCTATTATTCTACAAAAAAAGACAAGAAAAATCCTGAAATATCTTTTAACTATGATGTACAGGGTTTGGATATTCAAAAAACATTTTATGCGTTTAACTCGGTTCAGAAGATCATGCCCATGGGGCAGTATATAGATGGAAAGATGAATGCGCAACTTTCCATGACGGGCAGACTCGGTACAGATATGATGCCCGATACCAGGACGCTAACTGGCAAGGGTAACCTTTTCCTGGTGGATGGTGTGTTCAAGAAATTTGCCCCGGTTGAAAAACTGGCTCAGTCCCTTCATATAGATCAATTGAATGGAACTTCCCTGAAAGATGTCAGATTCAATTTTGAATTTACGAATGGAAAGGTCCTGGTGCAGCCATTCCATTATAAGTACAACAATATAGATATGGAAATCGGTGGTATGCATGGTTTCGATCAATCGATCGACTATGTGATTGCGATGAAGGTTCCCAGGGCCATGATGGGAGCGGATGCCAATAACCTGATCAATAATCTGTCGCAGCAGGCGGTAGCGAAAGGTATTCCCGTTAAAGTTTCTGATTATATCAATTTGAAAATTAATATGGTGGGTACACTGACGAATCCCCAGATCAAAACAGGCTTGAATTCCGCAGGTACGGATCTGGCAGCCGAAGTGAAACAACAGGCCGCTGTATTTGCCAAACAGGCAACAGACAGCGTTAAGACGGTCGCGAATGCCAAAACCAATGAGGCGAAAGATTCCGCCGTTGCTATAAAAAATCAGGCGGTGAAAGATCTTCAGTCTGACCTGGGCAAAGCCATTGCCGGTCAGAAGGATAGTACCGGGAATTCCGGTAAGGTGCTTGAGACCACGCAGAAAAATGCGGAACAGACCCTGAAGAATACATTTGGGAGCCTGTTCAACAAAAAGAAAGAAGTCAAGGATAGTACGAAGACGAAATAAGCGTGATGCAGGAGGCAGGAAGCTCAGGGCCTCGAGCTTCCTGCTTCCTGCTTGTTAAAGAGTATTAACGATTCGTTAATTAAGCCCTTCTGAATTCCGCGGTTCTGATTCTATTGCATTGCATAGATATCTTCATGCTTTGGAATAGCGTGCTGATGGTTAAATATTTTCTATTACTGGTTTTTCTTTCTCCCACGGCTTTTTTATTGGCTCAGTCTGTACCGGATACAACTATTAATCCGGGTATTAAACAAATTGATCTGATTGATATCGCACAACGAATTTTTAATAAAAATTCTGTGAACAGGGAAGACGTGATTGTTAACAAGAAAGGACGGGTTCATTTCAGCGCATTCCCGGCGGTGGGATATACTTTACAAACCGGATTCGCAGGAGTCCTCAGCGCCAATGCCGCGTTTTTTACCAGTGCGCACAATCATGAATCAGAAAACATTTCAACTGTTATCACCAGCATTGCTTATACCAGTAAGAGCCAGATTATTTTTCCCATTGCTTCCAGTATTTGGACGAAGAATAATGAATATAATATTCTTACCGACTGGCGTTATCTGAAATATCCTTCGGAAACTTTTGGCCTGGGTGGTCACACCAAACAGGATAGTTTTTATAATGTTGACTACTCTTACATAAAACTGCACCAGGCCATTCTCAAAAAAATAGTGAATGATCTGTATGCAGGACTTGGATATGATTTTGACTATTTCTGGAATATCTCCGAAGTAAATCCGCCCACTGATCATGAAACCGACTTTCAGCAATACGGTCTGTCACATACTGAAAAAGCTTCCGGGCTTTCATTCATTCTGAAGTATGATTCCAGAAGAAACCCGATCAATCCCCAAAAGGGCATTTATGCCAATATACTTTTTCAACCAAAGTTTACTTTCATGGGAAGTGATGCCAACTGGCAATCATTATTGCTCGAATTCAGGAGCTATATTCCGTTTCCGGACAATTCAAGGAACATCCTGGCTTTCTGGAGCTATAACTGGTTTACGTTGGGTGGTAACCCACCTTATTTATTGTTGCCCAGTACGGGCTGGGACGAATTCAGCAATACCGGAAGAGGATATATACAGGGGAGGTTCAGAAGTCTGAATATGGTTGACCAGGAAGCGGAATATAGGTTCAGCATTTCCCGGAACGGATTATTTGGCGGCGTTGTATTTGCAAATGCCGAGTCCTTTTCAGATGTACTGACCGGAAAATATGAAGTCATTTCTCCCGGTGCCGGTCTGGGTATCCGGATCATGCTGAATAAATTTTCAAGAACGAATATTGCCCTCGATTATGCCTGGGGAAGCCAGGGATCCAGCGGATTCTTTGTAAATCTCGGAGAAGTCTTCTAAGCTTAAAGCGGAACGCGTAACGCTTAACGCGAGTGGAATAGTATAAAGTTATTTGAGTAGGTGTTGCATTTGCTGAAAGGCTGAAATAAACATTTTATATTTATTATCTGTATGCGGTAAAGCAATCGTATGTGTTCTGACGATATCTTCAAGGATCGAAGTCGCTCTTGAGCAATCCGCACTGTCATAAAAATAGCCCTTCCATATGTCTGGTAAATCACCGTATGGCTTTATAGTAAATCCGTTGCCATATATCTTGATCGGCGACGGTGTACTCCTGACGTCCACTGTTGTTAATTCATTGTCGAGCGCCCAGTTAAAATAACTGACCCAAAACGTGCAGTGATTTCTCAACCGTTTTTTTAACTGTTCGTCCGTCTCTTTTGCTGCCGCCGTCTTTCGCCATACATTATTTGTCCCGGAGAATGGATCCTTCGCGATTTCCGGTACGCGCTGTCCATCAAAATTTGCAGCATTAGACTTTCCGGTCTGAACCTGCATCTCTTTTGACTTCAGAAAATTGACGAGGAGAATATTGATCTCTCCGTTGTCTGCATGTAAAAACAACTGCTGATCCTTAAAATCCCAGTGGCCGGATTGAAATTTGCCCAGATCAGAAGTGAAGGTTTTATCGCTCCTCAATTCAAGAAAATTAGCAGGTATCAGAGAACTA
>Ga0193753_10003745_pt1 | contig 11099 bp, 9 predicted proteins | sample H1c2metaG_FD_144925 | JGI IMG/M metagenome (GOLD analysis project Ga0193753, IMG submission 144925) | Soil microbial communities from a riparian zone of the East river system, Colorado, United States - H1c2 | ecosystem: Environmental > Terrestrial > Soil > Riparian zone | place: USA: East River... | reverse complement strand
GTTTGGCGTGCTGGTGATCGCCGGTCGCGATCATGACGCCATCGATCACGGGGTTCTCGAGCATCTGCTCGGAATATTTGTACGCCTTGGGCTCGGTGCCGAATAATTCTTTCACTTGACTGGCGCTGCGCTCGCGCGCCGAGGTCCAGATATCGCAGACGGCTACGACCTCGACGGGCGTGCGCGCGGCCGCCATTTGCACCATATGTACGTGGCCTTCGCCGCGGCTTCCGCATCCGAGCTGCGCGATGTGGATACGGTCGTTCGCGCCAACGACGCGCGCATACGAGCGCGCGGTCAACGCGGTCGCGGAACCGGCCAGCACTGCGTTGCGGGCTCGTGAAAAGAATTCCCGGCGATCGACTTGTTTATCGGAAAGAGCATGCATAGGAGCGCCTGTATAATTCGACCATGTCGCTATTGAATGCGCCGCAACAGTTTCAGGCCGGCGCGGCACGAATTCAAGTCTACCCCTCTCGTGCCAGTTTGGGCGAAGCCGCGGCGGAACGAGCCGCCGCGCTGATCGCGCGCGCCATCGAAGAGCATGGACGCGCGCGCGTGATCGCGGCAACCGGCAACTCCCAGCTTCCGCTGGCCGAAGCGTTGGTCAGGCAGCCGGTGGATTGGAAGTCGGTCGAGTTGTTTCATATGGATGAGTATGCCGGTATGAGCGCTGAACACCCGGCAAGTTTTCGGCTTTGGATCAGGACGCGGCTCGCGGAGAAAGTCCATCCGCTAAAAACGCATTATCTGGAAGGCGACGCGGCGGATCTGGAAGCGGAAATCGCGCGCTATTCGCGGCTGCTCCTCGAAGCGCCGGTCCATCTGGCTTTTGTCGGCTTCGGTGAGAACGGGCATATCGCTTTCAACGATCCGCCGGTCGCCGATTTCCGCGATCCGGCCACCGTGAAGCAGGTCTCTCTGGACGAGCCGTGCCGCAGGCAGCAAGCCGGCGAAGGACATTTTCCGGACTTGGCGGCGGTGCCAACGGAAGCGGTGACGATCACTTGCACGGGACTCTTTCGCGCGAACGCCTGGGTCTGTTGTGTTCCCGAACGGCGCAAGGCGGAGGCCGTGCGCAATGCGCTCGAAGGACCGATTTCCGAAGCCTGCCCGGCGTCGCTGGTGCGGCGGCATCCGAACGCGTCTGTGTTTCTGGACCCGGAATCGGCTTCGCTGCTACAGCCGGCCTAAGATTCCTTCCAAGATGAGTGGCTATGCATGGTCGCGGCGCGAATGGCTGTCGATGGCGGCCGGCGGCGTGGTGTTCCCGAAACTCGATGGATTTTACTATCGGGATTACTCGCGCTGCCTTCCTGACTACTTGACGGCGCTGGCGCGCACGGCTTATGAGAAGCGCAATCGGGCGCTGGCTCTACTGACGGATACGCCGGCGATCCATCGACGGCAGGTTTGGGCGCGCGAAACGTTGTGGAAGCTGATCGGTGGGGCGCTCGAAAAAACTCCGCTCAACGCGCGCACTACCGGCGCTTTCGAACGCGAAGGATACCGCCTCGAAAAAGTTGTCTACGAAAGCCGTCCGCAACTCTTCATAAGCGCCAACTTGTATCTGCCGACTGCCGGCAAGCCGCCTTTTCCGGGCGTTCTCTTTCAAATGGGACATTCGGCGAGTGGCAAGGCGTATGCGAGTTATCAAAAATGCTGCCAGGCGCTGGCGCGGCTCGGATACATTGTGCTCGCCTTCGATCCGATGGGACAGGGAGAGCGCATCGGGTATCCGGATTCCTCCGGCCACGATACGCGTCTTAGTTCAGTCGATGAAGAACACACGCTGCCGGGAAGGCAGATGCTGCTTCTCGGGGAAACCGCGACCCGCTATCAGCTTTGGGACGCCATTCGCAGTCTTGACTATTTGGCGGCGCATCCTTTGATTGATCCCACGCGGCTCGCATCCGCTGGACAATCCGGCGGCGCGACGCTCACCATGCTGCTTGGGTGTGTGGACGAGCGCCTAGCCGCCGCTGCGGTGTCTTCGGGCAATACGGAGAACGTCGCGATTGCGAATTTCAATGCGCCGGGGGCGACCGATGACGCCGAGCAGGATCTGGTGGGCAGCGGCGCTCTCGGTTTCGACCGTTGGGATCTGCTCTATCCCATGGCTCCGAAGCCGCTGCTAATAGAAGTCAGCGCGCACGATTTCTTCGGGACGTATTCGCCGCGCTACCTCGAGGACGGTCGCGAGGAATATGCAAAACTTGCTCGCGTTTACGAAATCCTGGGACGCTCGGACCATCTAGCTTGGCGCTCAACGCCGTTGCCTCACGGGCTAACGTACAGCCTGCGGCTCGAAATTTACAACTGGTTCGAGCGCTGGCTGAAAAAATCAGAGCGCAGAATTGCGGAGGAACCAGCGGTTGCGCCCGAATCCGCTAACCTGCTTTGGACAGGCCCTACGGGAAGCGTGGTTCGCGATTGCCACAGTTTGCGGCCGATCGATTTGATCAAGCAAGCGGCCGGCGCCATCCATCCCGGCGGCCATACACCGTTTCGTGTTGCACAGCGGCGCGCGGCGTTTCGAGAGCTCGCCGTGACGCGCTTTGCCGGCGTTCGGGTGGCCGCAATGGAAGTGAATTCGGCGCCGGCTGTCTGGATTCCGGCGTGGCTGTTCAGTCCGGAAAAATCGGATGCGCGCGCGAACACGTTACTTGTTCTCGACAGCCGCGGGCGGAACGCAGGCGCGCACGAAGATGATCTCTATCATCGTCTCGCCGGCGCGGGGCGTCGCGTGTGCGCCGCCGATGTTCGGGGAATGGGCGATTTGAGGCCCGAGACCGGCCGCGGAAATCCCGCCTACACGATTTCGCACGAGTCCGAGGAAGACTTCGCCTGGGCTTCGCTGATGCTTGGAGATTCGCTGCTGGCGCAGCGTGTCACGGATATTGTGGCGCTCGTACAGGCGCTTAAGGCGGACAGCGGGCGCTTGGCTCTGGCCGCGCGCGGGCGTCTCACCGTGCCTGCGCTGTTTGCGTTTGCCGCGTCGAAGGATGTGGCGTCGCTTTATCTCGCGGGCGGTTTGGCCTCGTTTCGCAGCGTGCTCGAGACGGAGATCTACAGCCAACCGCTTTCCAACTTTGCGTGGGATTTGTTCCGGCGGACCGATCTTCCGCTTCTGGCCGCGCAATCCGCGCCTCGGCGCATCCATCTCGCCGGCCCGGTCGATGCTTCGGAAAGGCCTGTTGCCGCCACTGCGCTGCGGCAGATTTATTCGACGGAGAATGTCACCATGTCCGACGATTCGGCCTGGGATGAACGCTCTTTGGGCTCGGTGTGATTCATGATTTACTCGTTGCGCAGGGCCAGGATGGGCTCAATACGGGTAGCCTTGCGCGCCGGAACACAGGTTGCGAGCAGCGCCGCGAGACCGAGAATTACGGCTACACCGCCGAAGGTGACAGGGTCGCTCGGCCGGACGCCATACAACATCTTGGCCATAAGCTGTGAGAGCAGCAGAGCGCTGACGACGCCCACGGTTGCCCCGGCAAGCGCCTGCAGCATGCCTTGCCGCATCACCATGCGCAACACGTCGGCGCGGCCGGCGCCGAGCGAAATGCGAATGCCGATCTCGCGGGTGCGCCGTGCTACGGAATAACTCATGACGCCATAAATCCCTACCGCCGCCAGCGCGAGGGCAACCGCGGCGAACATGCCGAGCAGGAGCATCTCGAAACGTGGCTGCGCGGTGGCGTCGGCCACTACGCGATCCATCGTGGCGACGTCGGAGATGGGCAGGTTCCGATCGAACGACCACACTGTGTTCTTCACGGCGGACACCATATCAGCCGGGTTTCCAACGGTGCGCAGCACGAGCGTGATGTACGTCATATGCGCTCGGATGGATTCTGCAGACTCGCCCAGAAAATCGCGATTCTGGAGGGCAGCGAGGTACATCTCGGGATACGGCTCCGCTGCCCAGTCCTCCTGCTTCGCGTTGGCGACCACGCCAATCACGCTGAGCCAAACCGGCAGATCGGTTTTGCCGGGGTCGATCGCAATGTGTTTGCCGACGGGATCCTGGCCGGGCCAGTATCTCTTCGCGGCTCGCTCGTTGATGATTACCACGCCCGGCGCGCGGGCATCGTCTGAGTCAGTGAGGGCGCGGCCGCGGCGCACAGGCAGCCGCATGGTGTCGAAATATCCCGGCATCACGATGCGATAAATACCTACCGGCCATGCATCCGGCTGTGGTTTCGGACGTCCTTCGATGAGAAATCCACGATCCCACATGTCGCCGGCCAGCGGCAGATGATTGATCGCGCCCGCGGAGGCGACGCCTGGCAGCGCCCTGACCCGTTGGAGCAATTGACGGTAGAAAATAGCGCGCCGGGCGGGTGCTTCCTCTTTCGAGCCGGCAACCGATACGACCATCGAGAGCACGTTGTGGGGATTGAACCCGGGGTCGACCGACTGTAGCGCAAAGAAGCTGCGGATCATCAGCCCGGCTCCGATCAGCAGTATGAATGCCAGCGCGAATTCAGACGCCACTAAAAAACTTCGCAGCCGATTGTGGCCGATTCCATCGCTGTCTCCACGGCCGCCCTCTTTGAGAGCGCCGCTCAGGTTGCCGGAAGTGGCATGCAGCGCGGGCGCGAGCCCAAACAATACGGCAGTAACCACTGTCACGGCTAGCAGGAACAGCACCACGCGGCCGTCCATGCCGACCGTCTCGACGCGGGGAATGTAAGCGGGGCTGAGCGCTACCAGCGCCTTGGTTCCCCAGAGCGCAAGCAAGAGGCCGAGCGTCGCGCCAACGGCGGCCAGCAGCAGACTCTCGGTTAGAAATTGGCTGATGATCCGGGTCCGGCCGGCGCCTAGCGCGGTACGCACCGCTATTTCTTTCTGGCGGTCCGATGTGCGCGCGAGTAGCATATGCGCCACGTTGGCGCACGCAATCAGCAGCACGAATCCGACCGCGCCCAGCAGCATCAGGAGCGGTGTTTCGATTTTTCCGACGACATTCTCCTTCAGCGGTCTAACCATAACGGCGCGATTTGTAGCCGGATACTGTTTTTCCAAGCGGGCGGCGATCGTCGCCATATCCGCCTGCGCCTGTTTTGACGTGACACCGGGCTTCAGCCGCGCGAACACGCGCAGGTGATTGCCGCCCCGATCGTGAATGGTATTACCAAACGCATCGGGCGCCCACAACTCCGCATGCGTCGCCCAGAATGGGGCAAACCGGAACGCGGGTGGCATCACGCCAACCACGGTGTACGCTTCGCCATTGAGCGTGATCGGCCTTCCCAACACGTTAGGATCGCGATTGAAACGGCGTTGCCACAGCCGATAGCTAAGGATTACTTCGTGCTCCGAGCCTTCCTGGTCCTCGCCTGGAATGAACAGGCGCCCCAGCAAGGGCTCGATGCCGAGAAGCGGCAACAGGTTCTGTGTCACTTTAAGGCCTAAAACGCGCTCCGCCGGATTGCTGTTCGATGGATCGGTGTTCGAGAGATTCGAGCTCCAATAGGCCGCCGCGCCCATCGCCTCAAACGAATGGCTTTGATCGCGCCAATCGATATAGTTGGCTGTCGCGACCGGACCGGTGCCGTTGTGCAGAACGGTAACCAGCCGATCGGCCTCCTTGTAAGCAAGCGGCTGAAGCAATACGGTATTCACCACGCTGAAGATCGCCGTGTTCGCGCCGATGCCCAATGCCAACGCAGTCACCGCGACGGCTGTAAAGCCGGGTGTCCGCAGCAGGCTTCGCCAACCGTAGCGTATATCCTTCGCCAGGTGCTCGAGCCAAACAAAGGAGCGCACTTCGCGATGCAGCTCCTTGGCCTGCTCGACACCGCCGTAAGCCCGGCGGGCAGCTAACCGGGCTTCGAGGGGAGCCAATCCGCCGCGTTCAAACTTTTCCTGCAAGAGGGCGAGATGGGACTCGATTTCGCGGGCCAGCTCGCGTTCCGCATCTTCTCCACGAAACAGGCTCACAAACCTGGCAAAGAATCGATGCATGCATCACGCTCCTTCGGTAAGCAGTTTTTCTACTAATCCGGACATCCGGCGCCACCGCCGCATCTCGCCGGCCAACGCCTTCTGCCCGGCTTTGGTGATTGCATAAAATTTCGCTTCGCGATTGCTTTCCGTCTTGCCCCAGACGCCTTTGATTCTTCGCTGCTGTTCGAGCCGTACAAGCGCCGGGTAGAGCGTGCCCTGGTTCAGGTGGAGCAGGTTGCCGGAAAGTTGTTCCAGTCTCGTCGCAATCGCGTAGGCATGTTGCGGGCCCATGGTTTCGAGCATTCGCAGCACGATGAGATCGAGCGTTCCCTGTAGTACGACGATCCTATCCGCGTCTTCACTTGGCATCCAAGTAGTTTTCTGAGATCACTATGAAGGAGTTTCACTTGCTTGTCAAGTGCGGGACTGCCAGTCCCGCGCCGGCCGCCAGCCGGCCCCACATTTGAAACGGCCCGGCTCTACTGTTCGCGCAGCGTGCGCGCGGGATCGATGTGAATTGCGCGCACGGCGGGGTTCCAGGAAGCAATGAGGGCGACGGCGGCCATCAGCAGAATTGCCGCGGCGTAGGTTGCGGGATCGCGCGGGCTGACGCCGTAGAGAACTGCCGCTAGCGTTCGCCCGGCGGCAAGCGTGGCGATGGTTCCGATCGAGATGCCGGCGGCGCAGAGGACCAAAGTTCGTTTGAGCACCGTGGAAAGCACCTGCGCCGGACGTGCGCCCAAGGCCATGCGTATGCCGATTTCGCATGTGCGGCGCGATACCGCGTAACTCATCAAGGCGAATAGGCCAGTCGCGGCGAGCGCCATGGCGAGGAAGCCGAATATGCCCAGCACAATGGCCGCGATGCGTGCAGGAAACAGCGGCAAGGCCAATTGATCTTTCAGGCTGCCGGTGTTGAAGAGCGTGAGTTCCGGATCGAGGTCGAGGACGGTTTTCCGCAATAGCTCCGTGGCGGCTTCGGCGGGCAGCGGCGTGCGGGCGACCAGAGTCGTCCATCCCAGTCCACTCTGTGCCAGCGGCTGAAAGACTGCCGCGTGCGGGTCTTCGCCCAGGGATTCATATTTGCCGGTCTCGACGACTCCGGCGATCGCCACTTCGTGGCCCCCCATGCGAACGCGCTTGCCGAGCGGATTCTCATCGCCGAATAACAGATGGACGAGCGCCTCATTCACGACCGCGACAAGCGGCGCACCGGCACGATCGTAGGCGTTCACATCGCGCCCCATGAGCAGCCTTGTGCCGGCAGCGCGAAAATAGCCCGGAGAGATGGTGTAGACGACGGCGGCGCGCCTGTCGGCCGGCTTGGGCAGGGGGCGATCGGCGCGCGAAACGACCGAGTTGTTTTCACCCGTTCTCAGCGGCAAATTATTGATGATGCCGATGGACTCGAGGCCCGGAATCTTCGACGCGCTTTGCAGTAAATCGGAATCCAAGCGCCGTTGGCGTTCCTCACTGTAGCCTTGCAGTCTCGGATCGAACGAGACCGAGACGGCGCCGTTTGGCTCGAAACCGAGGTTCATGGTGAGCGCGTGCCGCAGACTTTGTATAACCAATACGGAAGAGACCACCAGAATCAAGGAAAGCGCTATCTGGCCAGCGACTAGCAAGTCACGCACGCTCCATCGGCGCACACGCTGTGCTTTCGAGATCGCTTGCAAAGCCGGCGTCAGACCGAAAAGTATGGTGGTCGAGAGAGCGACAGTGAGAGTGAACAACAAGACTTGGGTATTCGGGCGAAGCGCCGTGGCAATGGGAAGATCGAAACCCGGCTGCCACGAGCTGAAGAGATGGCATGCTCCGAAGGCAATGGCCAGCCCAAGCAGACCACCACTGGCCGCGAGCAGCAGGCTTTCGGTCAGAAGCTGGCGGAGCAACCGAAGCCGGCTGGCGCCGAGAGCCAGGCGAATGCCGAATTCGCGATGCCTGTCGGAAGCGCGCGCGAGCAGCATGCCCGCCAGATTGGCGCACGCGAGCAGCAGTACGATCCCAGCGACGCCCATCAGCACAACACCGAAGCCGGTAACGGGTCCGCGAAGCGCTTGGCCGATCAGGCCCGGACGCGATAAATAGAATTTCGCTTTGAGGTCGAGATCGTTGGGATAGGCGCGGGCTAGTTGCCGGGCGATTTGATCCAGGTTGGATTCGGCTTGGGAACGAGAGACGCCCGGCTTCAAACGCCCCAGTATCCAGACTTGTTGCGAACCTCGCGAGCGGAGCCAATCGTTTCCAGGCTCAATCTGCAGTTCCATGCTCATGGGCGCCCAATAGTCGGCCGTGACAATCAACTCCGTTCCTTGAAAGGAGGCAGGCGCTACGCCGATGACGGTGAAGGGAAAGCCATTGATCTTGACGGCTTTGCCAACTATGTTCGGGTCCGCGGCGAAACGGCTTTGCCAAAACGCGTGACCGATCACGACAACGGGATGCGCGCCCGGTTTGTCGTCATCTCCAGGGCCAAAAAAACGCCCGAGTAGCGGTTTCACGCCGAGCATGCCAAAGTAATTGCCGGTTGCTTCGTAACCCCAAACGCGAAAATTTTGGCGTGCTCCCACGCTCACGTTCGCCGCATTGTAACGGCAGGCGGCAAGGCTCGAAAATGCCCTATTCCGGTCGCGAAAATCGATGTAATTGGGCCCCAGTTCAGACTCACCAACTGCTGAGCGTCCGGGACGGGCAGCGAGCGCAGAAGAATGCTCTCGACAAACGTAAATATAGTTGAGTTCGCGCCGATGCCGAGCGCCAGAGTGCCGATCGCGACCACGGTAAAAACCGGTGTCCGCCGGAACATGCGCGCCGCATAGCGTAGATCGCGAATGAAATTTTCGAACCAGCCCGCGCCGCGCGCGTCCCGGCATTCTTCTTTATACAGAGAAACCGGCCCGATGAGGCGCTGCGCGGCAAGCTTCGCTTCTTCGAGCGGCATCCCGGCACGCACATTGTTCTCGATTTCGCGCTCGCAGTGGTAGCGAAGCTCGTCGTCGAGCTGGGTTTCGGCGCGGCCGCGCCGGAGCAGCCATTGAACAGTGCTGCGGAATTTCGCGAGCCACCGCATACTCTCTTCCTAACCGGCTTCTGTAACCAGCTCGATCGCTCCAGACAGCCTGCGCCAGTTATCCAGCTCGCTCTTGAGCTGCTTGCGGCCAGCCGCGGTCAGCGAATAAAATTTCGCGCGGCGGTTGTTTTCCGAATCCTTCCACTCGGCCTTGATCCAGCCCTGGTGCTCGAGGCGATGCAGCGCCGGATACAAAGAGCCCTGTTGCACCTGCAGCACGCTGTTCGAGACTTGCACGATGCGCTTGGCGATAGCCCAGCCATTCATCGGCTCGAGCGACACGGTTTTCAGAATCAGCAGATCGAGCGTGCCCTGCACGAGGTCGGTTGGCTTACCCAGATGGAGACTCCTCTCGACTATCTACATTAACTCACGAAATTGTAGATAGTCAAGGGGAAGAATGGCTTAGTAGGGCGGCGGTAAGGATTTCTTCCAAAAACCCATTGCTCATTTACCACGCGACACATCGCAAACTAAGTGGAGGAAGTTCTGAGATGCGTTCGAGTGAGATTTGCGGCGCTTGAGAATCAAGGCCCAGGCCGCTTGCCGGACCTTCGTGGAGCGAAGAGTGTCCCGCGTCCTTTGCGCCGTTTTCTCGCAATCCAGGAGGTACAGCCCGGCGAGGTTCGCCCGGTCTACTGCGGCACACTGATCAAAGAGAACGCGCTTCAAGAGGCGAGCGCAGGCTTGCGGTGATGAGCATAGGAAAGAATTTCGAGCGCTTCCTGGAGCCTTAGCCCGTAGTTGTATGCTGTTTCCTCAGCGGTCTCGCCGAGTTCCGCTGCTTCCAGGATGGTGTCAGCCGCCACCCGCGAATGTTTTACGACGGGGCGGCCACCCAACCGACCTGGAGCGATCTCAACAGCAGCACAATCCGTCCAGAAATCCGCTTCCATGCTCATATTCTATCGGCTTTCGATCCTACCAACTAACCCAGGTATGTCAGCGTCTCTTCAATCAGCTTTTTGGTGCCCGAAAACGGATCACCGGATTTGGTATCGAACTCCATCGAAAAATATCCTTTATACTTCGATGCTTTCGCGAGCTCGAACATCTTTTTGAGGTCAACGACGTATGTTTGACCGGTGGTCGACCGCAGCGTGTCCTTGACGTGGCACATGTTGTAGGCGTACTTCAGCATGGCCGTGACCGCCTTTTCGTTGAACTCCGCATCGTGGCCTTGGAGAGAATTGCCGAAGTCGGGCAGCGCGCGCAAGTGGCGGCTGTTCACTTTTTCGATCACGCTTACGAGAAAGAACGGATCTTCGGAAACGGCACTGTCGTTCTCCAGGTTCACGACAATGTTTCGCTTGGCGCCGTATTCGGCCATTTCGCCCAGGCTCGCGGCGGCTAGCGCCACATCGGGAGTTTCGCCGCGCTTGCCGCCCACGTGCTGGCGAACGCTGGGCGATCCGATCGCAACCGCTACATCGATCCACTTGCGGCCGAACTCGACGGCTTTGGAGCGCGCCGCAGCGTCGGGCGAATAAAATTGTCCGCCGGACAGCCCCAGGTCGACGATGTGCGAGCCGGCTTTCGCGACCGCCTCTCGAAAAGAATCGAGATACGCGGGCTCGGAGGAATGAAAATGGTCGCTGAGCGGATTGATATTGTGTACGCCGAATTTTTCGACGATCAACGCTGGAAATTCCTTTAAGTCGATGCCCGGGACGGTCGCGTCCCTTTGACGATTGGTGGGGCTGTCGATCAGAGTCCGGAATGGCCACGAGGTGACGGCGAGACGATCGCGCGCCTTGACTGGAAAACCCGCAAAGGCGAATAACGATAGCTGCTTGAATAGATCCCGGCGCGATGCATTCACATTAATGGTTATAGCGCCTTCTCGAAAACTTTGGATGTTTTTACGTTTGCGAAGCCAAGCCGTTCGTAAAACGTGTGGGCCCGGTCGCGAATAATATTCGAGCGAACACGCAAGCATGCGATTTTTTTATCGCTTGCAGTTTTCTCGGCTGCGGCGACCAGCAGGCTTCCGATGCCGCGCGAGCGTGCCGCGGCGCTCACCACCAGACCGCATATTTCGAGGTGCGGATCGGAAGTGAGGTGCGTA
>Ga0193753_10003744_pt1 | contig 11100 bp, 6 predicted proteins | sample H1c2metaG_FD_144925 | JGI IMG/M metagenome (GOLD analysis project Ga0193753, IMG submission 144925) | Soil microbial communities from a riparian zone of the East river system, Colorado, United States - H1c2 | ecosystem: Environmental > Terrestrial > Soil > Riparian zone | place: USA: East River... | reverse complement strand
CTAAAAGAAACTGGCTGAAGGAAATATCCATTCACAATAAAGTATCCCCGATGTGGCTCAAAACTGACAGGAATTCCCTGTTCATTGAGGGCCTTGATATCCCGGTAAACGGAACGCACACTAATGTTGAATTTCTCGGCAATTTTTTCGCCCGTTACGAATTTTTTGGACTGGAGTAATGTAAGAATGCCAAATAATCTGTCGATACGGTTCATGTTTCAAATTTACCACATTCGTTGTATTGACTTCGGCTATAAAATTCAGTCTTTTTGTAAATAAGGATGCCGGACTTCCCGCCAGGCATGAACCTGACGGGGAGTCAGCAACGGGTACGGATCCAAAACGGAGCACCAAAATAGTTAGTTTTGTTTACTAAAAAAATTAGTGTGTATAAAATATTTATCCTAGTTTTGAATAATCAACTACTTTAAACAGCTAAAAAATAAGCAATGTCAAACGCAGAAAAATTAAAGGCGCTTAAGTTAACCATAGATAAGATAGATAAGGACTTTGGCAAGGGCAGTGTGATGATGATGAATGAAAAAAGTACCGAACCCATGGAAGTCGTTTCCACCGGTTCTATCGGTCTCGATGTAGCCCTGGGCATTGGTGGTTTGCCTCGTGGCCGGGTAATTGAAATTTATGGGCCAGAATCTTCCGGTAAAACAACCATTGCGACGCATGTGATCGCTGAAGCACAGAAAAAGGGTGGTATGTGCGCCTTTATTGACGCAGAACACGCTTTTGACAGTAATTACGCTAAGAAATTGGGCGTGGATGTGGACAATCTCCTGATATCACAGCCTGATTACGGCGAACAAGCCCTGGAAATTGCCGACCGGCTGATTCTTTCAGGGGCTCTCGATGTCGTCGTGATAGACTCTGTAGCCGCCTTGGTTCCCAAAGGAGAATTGGAAGGGGAAATGGGCGATAGTAAAATGGGCCTTCATGCCCGATTGATGTCACAGGCACTTCGTAAACTGACTGCTACCATCAGCAAGACAAATACCATTTGCATATTCATTAATCAGCTCCGTGAAAAGATCGGAGTGATGTTTGGAAATCCAGAAACGACCACCGGCGGTAATGCTTTAAAATTTTATGCCTCCGTGCGTTTGGATATTCGCCGGATGGCCCAGATAAAGGATGGAGAAGAAGCGATCGGGAACCATGTTAAAGTGAAAGTGGTGAAAAATAAAGTGGCCCCGCCTTTCCGCAGCGCAGAATTTGATATCATTTTTGGTGAAGGCATTTCAAAAATGGGAGAAGTCATTGATATGGGTGTGGAATTCGGTATCATTAATAAAAGCGGAAGCTGGTTCAGCTACGGATCAGATAAACTCGGACAGGGACGTGATTCCGTTCGCCAATTACTTCTTGACAATCCGGAACTGGCCTCAGAAATCGAAGCAAAGATTCGTGCGAAGATTAAAGAAACTCAGGAAGGCGTGACACCGGAAAAATAAGAAGAGAAATAAAATCTTGGGTTGGTAAGTTTCAGACTGTTCGAAAGGACAGTCTTTTTTTTTGACCGCAAGTCAAATTGAATCTTATCTTAAATATTTGAAACCAACTCGTCGAAAGTAGGTACTACCCTATAAGAATTGATGTTTGCACATGGAAAGAGCGGGGCAAAAAAAAGGGGTCAGAATAAAAATTCAACCCCGTTTTAAAATCCAATATCCTATGAAAAACCGAGGTAAAGATATACGTAAACATTCACATCCACAAGATGTAGAACCAATTACCTGGGAATCTTTAATTATTTTTTACAAGCTGTTCTGAAATAACAGTATTTGTAGCTTTATCCGTTGCTTTCAAAATATAACTCCCTTTTTGTAAACCTGACACATTAACGATTTGCATTCCTGCCTCCACGTCTTGAATAAATTTTATTGTCCCGTAAGCATCCATAACCTGAATATTCATGGGATGTGAAGAACGAACAATTAATAATTTGTCTACCGGATTGGGATAAAATTTAAAATCAGCATCCGAAACGGAATTCACATTTACCGTTTTTGAACACAACTCTCTGCCGTCTTTCCCGGTTATACGAATGCGGTATGAAACTGCTCCGCTGCCTGCAGTATTATCCGTCATTGAATAAACTGAATCTGTTCCGGTGGATGCTTCCATGGCGCTGATTACTTCAAAATGGATGGCATCAACACTTTTCTCTACGATGAAAAAATCTTCGGCCTGAACAGAAGGTGCTGACCAGCGTAAGACTGCCTGACCATTTGAAGCTGTAACCGTAAAAAGCCTGAAAGCTATATTCGACTCCGGTGAAGTAATATTTATACGACCAATGTGATCATTGTTGATTGACCAAACGCCGCGCAGCATAGGAAGGCCGATAAAAGCCATAACTGAAGTCGCTTCATGGGATAGTAAATGTGGATAAGCTGTGGACAAAATCTATGCCATTTCCCAAAATAGGAATGAACACGTGCCATTTGCCATACCCGGGCCAGGTTTCTCATGGTATCCACAAAGTTGCCTGAAGCCGGTACTGTAAAGGGTTTGCGGCTATGACTTTTCTAAAATGGAAAGGTTTAAGAACTTTATAAACAAAAAATGCAGATCACTTTTATCCTGATTTCCCTTTTTGGGCTAACCCGGAATTGATCATCCGGTCAAACGTCTTACTGCTTACCCATCTGAAGGGACGTCACTTCCGGGCATCAGGCTGGGCCCCGGCCGCATGACGTTTAAGCTTAAATTGTGATTAAACCCATCAGCATGAGTATATATAAAATGGCTGCCAGCAAACGGATCGCCCTGGTTGCCCATGATAATAAAAAAAAGGAGCTTATAGAATGGGCCATTTACAATAAATCCGTTCTTTCAATGCATCGCCTTTTTGCTACCGGAACCACGGGGAAAATGCTGGAAAAATCCCTTGGCATTCCCATCACAAAGTTTATGAGTGGTCCGCTGGGTGGCGATCAGCAGATCGGAGCAAGAATTGCAGAAAGAAAAATTGATGTTCTGATTTTTTTCTGGGATCCCATGGAAGCCCAACCCCATGATCCGGATATTAAGGCATTGCTTCGTCTAGGAGTTGTTTGGAATATCCCTTTTGCCTGCGATCGATCCACGGCTGATTTTCTGTTAACTTCTCCACTCATGCACCAGGACTATGAAGTAATTCAGCCGGATTATTCTCTCTACTTGAAAAGACCTGACAGATAGGTCAATCTTACTATCTTTAGTTTAATCAAACATTCGATGGTCTACAACCTCTTCATGTGAATAAAACACTGAAAATCAGTTTACGCGTTCTGGCTGTACTGATTGCCCTTATTTTACTTGCCTTCATCGGAGGATGGATTTATCTGAAACAGCATAAAAAAGAAGTCATTGCTTTTATTGAATCCGAAGCGAAAAAAGGCCTGAACGGAGGAACACTGCATATCAGAGACATCAGTATCGGTTTCAGACATACATTCCCGAGGATTGCGTTCACCATTGACAGCCTCACACTTCGCGACAGTTTATGGTTTCAACACCATCACGATCTGATTTCCGCCACCCGGGTATACGCATCACTGGATTTTTTCAAACTTATTATCGGGAAAATAAATATCGAACGGGTTCAACTTGAAAATCCGCACATATATATTTACACAGATACTACCGGTTACACAAATACATCACTGTTCAAAAAGAATAATCCGCCGAAAAAAGATGCTCCTAAAAATCTGGATTATCCCATCCTGGAAATAAATGATGGAAGTCTGGCTATTGATAAAAAAGACAAGGATAAATTCTTTGGTTATGATATTAATTACCTGGAATGTGTCATTCATGGAAATCCGGAAAACGAAGCCCTTAAAATGGATGTAGATCTGGATTGTAAAATACAGCGCATGACATTCAATCCGGAAAAGGGTCCTTACCTGGAAGGCAAATCTGTGGTTGGGGAATTTCGTGTTGAATTCAATAAAGATTCCAAAATTCTGCAATTCGAAAAAATCAAACTGGCGGTCGACAAACAACCTTTTGTACTTACAGGCAAATTTTATCTGGCTGAAGCGCCGACTCCCTTTTTGTTATCCTGGGAAACCAATAAACTTTCATTCCGGAAAGCAGCTTCCTTTCTGGCAAATAACATCCGGCTCAAACTGGACGCTTACGATATTTCGGAAACCATCACGCATTTAACCGGCAGCATGGATAATTCGGAACCGGAATATAAAACACCCCTCATACATCTACGACTCAATGTCGAAAACCGGACCATCACTACCCCGGTCGTAAATATAAATAATGCATCATTCACTGCGACTTTTAATAATGAAGAGATCAAGGGCAAAGGCCATGAAGACTCGAACACCGTGATGCATTTTTCGCGTTTGAAAGCCGACTGGGAAAAAATTGATTTTAATTGTGATTCCGTCGTCATCCGGGACCTTATCCATCCAAGAATGAATATTCACATTGTGTCAAATTTCGAGCTGCAAAATATCAATAGTCTGCTCGATGAAAATACACTCGCGTTTACAAAAGGTTCCGGGAAAATAAACATGAATTATAGTGGTTCACTTGAAAAAGACTATGATAGCCTTCGTTCAATAACCGGCACATTCAGAATGGATTCTGCAGGACTGGACTACGTTCCCAGGAATCTGCAGTTTGTTAACGGCCAGGGAAATGTACGTTTTCAAAATAAGGACATTTATATCGAGCAGTTAAGCCTCAACTCCGGCAGTTCCGATCTGTTGATGAATGGTAAATTAAAGTCGGTATTCTATCTGATCAATCAAAAAAATAATAAACTGACGATCGACTGGAATATCCGGTCAAACAAACTGAACCTGAATGATTTCACATCCTATCTGAAACAGGCAAAGGTTAAAGCCGCTCCCAGGAAAAAAAAATCTTCTATGGCGCAGACTCTGACGCAATTCACGGCCTTGCTGGAATCAGCTAATTTCAATGTTGACCTCGGCGCCAAACAATTAATCTATAAAAAATTTAATGCCGATAATCTGATGGCGAATCTCGAAATGAACGACAATGCTATCAACCTGAAAAAAATCAAGTTGCAACATGCAGGTGGAAGTATCTCCATACAGGGCCTCCTTCAAAATCTGCCTGCGTCCAATCCTTTTTCCTTCAAAGCCCAATTGCAAAACGTGAACGTGAGTAAGATTTTTTACGCCTTTAATAATTTCGGCCTGAAATCTCCCACTGATAAAAATATTGCAGGTACGTTAACCGCCGATGTAACCATGCAGGGTGGGCTCACTACGAAGGCACAGATCATACCGGGAGAAATGAAAGGATTTGTAAAATTCAATCTGCACGACGGCCAGTTGATTAATTTTGAACCTATTCAAAAAATTCAGCAAACTGTTTTCAAAAGCAGGAATTTTTCTGATATTCAATTTGCGGACTTACACGATTTACTGGAAATAAACGGCGACAATATTATCGTCAACCGGATGGAAATCCATTCCTCTGTTATTACTATGTTCGTTGAAGGTATATACAATACGAAAACGGGTCCCGATCTGAGCATACAGGTCCCGCTCAGTAATTTGAAAGCAAATAAAGATTCGGTGCTGGTCAATAAGGGCATCTTCAGTAAGACCGGTGTTAGCGCACGACTCCGCGCGCAAAAGGGCGAAGATGGAAAAATCAAGATAAGCTGGGATCCCTTCAACAAATCTGGCAAACAGATGAAAAAAAAGAGTTAAGTAGCCGTTTTTTAGCAGTAAATATCCGATCGATGCTGTAATTCCTTAACCGTTAAAAAGTCGCGCTAGACGTTCAGTCTTAGGCATTCAGCCAAAGAAATTTTCTTTCAAAAACCTTAACTTACAGGTTCTCTAAATGATAAAAAATGGAATTTAAAGTCCATTCTGCATATACACCTGCCGGCGATCAACCGGATGCCATTCATCAATTGACAAAAGGCCTTTTGGAGGGTGAAAAATATCAGACTCTGCTTGGTGTCACCGGTTCAGGCAAAACGTTCACCATTGCGAAAGTGATCGAACAAGTCCAAAGACCCACACTGGTCCTTACGCATAATAAAACGCTGGTAGCCCAACTATACGGAGAATTTAAACAGTTTTTCCCTGACAATGCGGTCGGCTATTTTGTTTCATACTATGACTATTACCAGCCGGAAGCTTATATGCCGGTGAGTGACACCTATATTGAAAAGGATCTTTCCATTAATGAAGAACTGGACAAATTACGGTTGCAGGCGACTACACAACTTCTCAGCGGGCGGCGCGATATTATTGTTGTGGCATCCGTGAGTTGTATTTATGGTATTGGAAATCCGGAAGAATTTGAAAACGGAATCGTTCGCATAAAACGCGGACAAACCATTTCCCGCCAGGGGTTTTTACATGCACTCGTGAATTCATTGTACTCCCGCGATCAGTTCGAGTTTAAACGGGGAACTTTTCGCGTGCAGGGTGATACCATTGATATCAATCTGCCTTACCTGGATTATGGTTACCGTATTGCGTTTTTTGGCGACCAGATTGAAGAAATAGAAAGTTTTGAACTAAAATCCGGCAAACGCATCATGCCGATGGACAATGCTGCCGTTTTCCCGGCCAATCTGTATTTAGCACCCAAAGACATGATCACCCAGGTACTGGCAGAGATCCAGGATGAAATGGCTGCACAGGTTGCCTATTTTAAAAGCACGGGAAAATTTATAGAAGCCCAACGCCTGAGTGAACGTGTAAACTTCGACGTTGAAATGATTCGCGAACTGGGTTATTGCAATGGGGTTGAAAACTATTCGCGTTTTTTTGACCGCAGAAAACCAGGCACAAGACCCTTCTGTTTACTGGATTATTTCCCTAAGGATTTTTTATGTGTAATTGATGAAAGTCACCAGACTATTCCGCAGGTAAGTGGTATGTATGGCGGTGACAGAAGCAGAAAGTTAATACTTGTCGATTACGGATTCAGGCTGCCATCTGCACTTGATAATCGCCCCTTGAATTTCCACGAATTCGAGACCATGACAGATCAGACTATTTATGTGTCAGCCACACCCGGGGATTATGAACTCGAGAAATGTGGTGGTGTGGTGGTTGAACAGGTGGTCAGGCCCACGGGCTTATTGGACCCTCCCATTGAAATCAGACCCAGTGTGAACCAGATTGATGATTTACTGGATGAAGTCGATAAACGCATTTCAAAGGGAGGTCGCATATTGGTAACGACCCTCACCAAAAGGATGGCAGAAGAAATGGATAAATACCTGCACCGGCTCAATATCAAATCCAAGTATATTCACAGCGAGGTAGAAACACTGGAAAGAGTAGAAATCCTGCGCCAGCTAAGACTGGGAGAAATTGATGTGTTGGTAGGCGTCAATCTATTAAGGGAAGGACTGGATCTGCCTGAAGTTACATTGGTGGCTATTCTGGATGCGGATAAAGAAGGATTTTTAAGAAATGAACGTTCGCTTACACAAACAGCTGGCCGTGCGGCACGTAATGTAAATGGTCTTGTGATTTTTTATGCTGATAAAATGACGGAAAGCATGCAGCGAACTATTGATGAAACCGATCGCCGCCGTGAGAAACAGGTACGGTACAACGAAGCCCATGGAATCACACCGAAGACCATATTAAAATCCAGACAGGATGTATTTGCATCCACTTCTGTACTCGACATCAAAGGTTTCGATGAGAAAAATCCGTATGCCATTGCAGGAGATCAGGATCTCGTGACAGTGGCTGCAGAAGAAGAAGCGGAATATAAGACCATACCACAGATGGAAAAAGCCATTTCGAAAATTAAAAAGGAAATGGAAAAGGCGGCAAGGGACCTGGATTTTATGGAAGCAGCCCGTTTACGGGATAACATGTTTTCGCTTCAGAAAAAATTAACGGAATTGAAAAATTAAGATGGATGATGAACAAGAAATTGTTTCTGCTGGATGCAATGGCTCTGATCTTTCGCGCATACTACGCATTAATTCGTGCACCACGTATCAGTTCAAAAGGAAAAAATACAAATGCCCAGTTTGGTTTTACCAATACGCTGGTGGAACTCATGAACAACCAAAAGCCTTCTCATATGGCAGTCTGTTTTGATACAGAAGCTCCCACAGAGCGGCATATTGATTTCACCGATTATAAAGCAAATCGCCAGGAAGCTCCTGAAGATTTGGTCATTGCGATTCCGGACATTAAGAAAATTGTTCGTGCATTCAACATCCCCATTATTGAACTCGATGGTTACGAGGCAGACGATGTGATTGGTACCCTCAGCAAACAGGCTGCAGAAGTGGGTTATGAAGTTTTTATGGTTACCCCCGATAAAGATTACGGGCAACTCGTGAGTGAAAAAGTGAAGATCTATAAACCCGGTTATCAGGGTGGTACTGTTGAGATTATCGGACCGACAGAAGTGCTTGAAAAATGGAATATCAAAAACATCCAGCAGGTAATCGATATACTCGGCCTCATGGGAGATTCGGTTGATAATATCCCGGGGATTCCGGGTATCGGAGAAAAAACGGCCGCCAAACTTCTGGCTGAATACGATACGCTTGAAAACATTTTGGCAAATGCTGAAAAAATCAAAGGTGCTGTTGGTGAAAAAGTAAAGGCCGGAAAAGAACTGGCAATCATGAGTAAAAAACTGGCTACCATCATTACGGATGTACCCGTTCAGTTTCACGAGGAAGATTTCAAACTAAAAGACTGGAACAGGGATGCGCTTCGGGAGATTTTTATCGACCTGGAGTTCAGAGCCGCCGCTAAAAGGATTCTCGGTGAGGAACTACCGGGCGCCAATGGCCAGACCGCCGTACCAGACGGAGTGCAGCAGGACCTTTTTGGAAATGCGGTGAATACAACCGAAAAGAAAGAAATAACAGAGGAAAATGAACCGACAGTTGTTCAGGCAGAAAAAAATATTTCGAATACGACCCATCAGTATATCTGTGCGGATACCCCGGAAAAAAGACTGTCACTGATTACGCAACTCCTGGGAGAAAACGAAGTATGCTTTGATACAGAGACGACTGGTATCGATGCAAATAACGCCGATCTCGTCGGTCTCAGCTTTTCATGGAAACCCGGAGAGGCCTATTACGTTCCGGTGTCGGCGAACAGGGATGCAGTTGTTGAAATCCTTTCTGAATTCAGCCCCCTGTTTGAAAATCCAGACAGAATCTGGATCGGTCAGAATGTTAAATACGACCTGCTTGTTTTGAAATGGTATGGTGTTGCGGTCAAAGGAAAAATATTTGATACCATGCTCGCCCATTATGTCATTGATCCAGAAGGAAAGAGAGGCATGGATTTGCTGAGTGCTCAATATCTCGGATATGAGCCGGTCCATATCGAAGAACTCATAGGGAAAAAAGGAAAGGGTCAGGGTAATATGCGTGATGTGGCTATTGAAAAAATCACAGAATATGCAGCGGAAGATGCCGACATCACTTTGCAATTAAAAAATACCTTCCTGCCATTGCTCGATTCAAAGGCTGTAAAAAAAGTCTTTGAAGAAGTTGAAAACCCGTTGGTGAAAGTTCTGACGGATATGGAATTCGAAGGTATTCGCGTGGATATGGACTTTCTCCGTGAATATTCGAAGACACTTGACAAAGAAGGGAAACTGGCGGAAGAGAATGTGTATCGGGAAGCAGGCGTGCGTTTCAATCTTTCTTCCCCCAAACAATTAGGTGAGGTTTTATTTGATAAACTAAAACTTGATCCTAAAGCGAAGAAAACAAAAACAGGCCAATATGCTACCGGCGAAGATGTTCTGTTGAAACTGGCTCATCAAAACAAAATTGTGGATGATATTCTTATCTACCGCGAGCTGACCAAATTAAAATCCACTTATGTAGACGCATTGCCGGCTATCGTCAACCCGAAATCGGGTCGTGTACATACAAGTTATGCCCAAGCGGTAGCTGTTACGGGGCGCTTATCAAGCAATAATCCCAACCTGCAAAATATTCCCGTGAGAACCGAAAGGGGTCGTGAGATTCGTAAAGCGTTTGTACCCCGCGATGAAAATCACCTGCTCGTTTCAGCTGACTATTCACAGATTGAACTACGCATCGTTGCAGCTATCAGCGGTGATCCGAATATGTGTCTGGCCTTTAAAGAAAAAAAAGATATCCATACAGCCACGGCAGCCAAAGTTTTTAATGTAGATGAAAAGGATGTGACCAAGGAAATGCGATACCGCGCAAAAAGTGTAAATTTTGGAATCATCTATGGACAAGGCGCATTCGGTCTCGCGGACAATCTGGGGATTACCAGAACGGAAGCGAAAGAAATTATTGACAATTATAAAAAACAATTTGTCAATATTCAGAAATACATGGATGACACGATTCAGTTTGCACGCGAAAACGGATATGTGCAAACCCTGATGGGACGCAAAAGATGGTTACGCGATATTAACTCAGGCAACTTCACTGTCCGGGGATTTGCTGAACGGAATGCCATCAATTCCCCCATCCAGGGTACAGCCGCTGATATGATCAAGCTGGCAATGATCAAAATTCATGAGAATTTCAAAAAAAATAAGTTCAAATCAAAAATGTTGCTGCAGGTGCATGATGAATTGGTTTTTGATGCACACCGGGACGAGATAGAAATAATCAAACCCATCATCATTGACTGTATGCAGACGGCCCTTCTTCTTCCCAATGGGGTTCCGGCCGAGGCTGAAATCGGTTCCGGCGTTAACTGGCTGGAGGCGCATTGATTGGCTTTGCCCGCCGTAGCTTTAGCGAAGGCGGGTTGACGGTTGACGGTTGACGGTTTGCAGTTGGCAGTTGACAGTTGACAGATATCGGTAACGATTAACTGGATATTAATTCATCTTCTATATGTTTTATGACGTTTTAACGTTAAGATCCAGGTCATGGAAGCCTGGGCCAAAAGCCTATGCCTTAAGCCTTGAGCTTTCTGCTTAATTAACATTTCCTTTCGTCTAATTGAATAAACTTTAGGGCATTATTTTGGTCTTAATATTCTAAAAGAACCTCCATGAACCTTTCTACAAAGTTTCTGAACCGAAAACACTTTCATATGAATATGAAACTATTAACCATAAAATGCCTCTTTTTATCCATCTGCCTGC